>JAABUL010000868.1_pt1 | contig 62621 bp, 46 predicted proteins | sample 5559151 | NCBI WGS metagenome assembly JAABUL01 (sample SAMN10711876, study PRJNA513368) | rock metagenome | isolation source: Antarctica rocks | place: Antarctica: Victoria Land, Pudding Butte sud
TCGACGAGGTCAATCGTTATCTGTCCTTGTAGCAGGCTCACTATCGGACGTGCCATTGAAGCAGGCTCACTAGTTGCACGTGAACTGGTAGGCGGACCGGTTCACTGGTAGGTAGAGCGATGAGGAGATCATCGCATTGACGGTGCCATTGAAGCAGGCTCACTGAGGGTTTGCTCCTCGAGGTAGAGACTTCACGCAGTTCTATGACTGACCCCGTTTGATTGTTCAACAAATTCGAAGAATCCCTTGCGAATCTGAATGAACGGTTAATTCGCTGATCTTTGACCTAGTCGGATGGTTCCAATCGTTTGTTTATACTCGCTGACCAGCGCACGAGTGAAGAAAGGTGAGTGCTGCTGCACGAACGCAAGCCGCTAGACCAAAGTCGATAGAGGGTTGAAGGACTACTAGCAGAAGCACTCGAAGAAATCGATGCAGATTATTTCACTTCGCCTGTAACGAAGAAGCATTTATATAATGTTAGGGGCCAGCATAGAGCGAGTCATATGGGTGTAAGGTAACGAGTATATAAATGCTAAGAAAGAAAAGTATCTAGAAGGAAAGAATCGACTATCTATATGACTCAGAAGAACATAAGCTAACCCTGAATAGGGTTGACTTCGGAACAAGCCTATGCCCTAGCGGCGAGCGATCGGCGATAGTTCTCAGAATAGCCATCAACATAGTCATCAACATAGTCACCAACGAAGGTGCGTAGCTAGAATCGTAACATAAATCTTCTAGAAAAACTTCTGAGTCTTGTTCAACTCAGTGTTGTAGCTGCTTTACATTTTTGATATCTCAGAAAGTAGAGACTTTCAGAAATTCATCGAATGTCTGAGAATGAGACAAGAATTGATGATGTTTTTGTACGAAGTCAGTTCTAAGAAATTTCGATAGACGAGAAGATAACTTGAGATAAATGACTGAATCGAAGCTTTGATTACTCTTAAAGAGATCGAGTTAAGTATTCACAGATGATTGAATCATGATGAAGAGTTGATGATCAAACGAAGAATGATGCTCAATAGTATGTAGTGAGATCATTTGTTAAAGTGTTTAGTCTTCAAAGAAAAGTGTTGCTGATTTGAGAGAGTTTTTTGTGATTCTCAAGCAATCAATGAAGATTCTTTATCGTTGATTCTATTAATCGATTTGAACGAGCGCGTACTGAATGAGCTGTAGATTCTCTAGCAATGCAATGATTGTATGTTTTCATTGATTCTATTGATTTCTTGATGTTGTTCTGTCTTTCAATGTCATCGATCATCAGATACACAAATTTCTTTATACTTGTCTCGTTGTCAGTCAAGTGAACTTGAATGAGTAATGAGATCAGTATCATGTGATTAACGAATTCTTAAAGTAATGTTGAAATCATGTTTAGAAACTAATCAGAGTGCATGCATGACTAGAATGTTTGATTTATAATAATAATAATAATAATAATAATAATAAATTCATACATTCTTGTGACATCAATTAGGTCGACTCATGAGAGACTTTATGCTATCTGTATCGAGTGAACAAAACTCTCTGAGGTAGAAAATCACTCGCAGTCTACACGACTGCTTCACGCAGTCGAAACAGTGAGTTTTGAGACTATGTATCAAATTTGTTCGCGTTGATTGCACGTTAAAGAACGAGTGTTCTAGTCACTCTAAATTGCTTCAAGAGCTTCGTTTTCATTATCATCTTCGCTACTGCTCTGAGATTCTTCGTGATGACGATGATTATTCGATAGTTCAAGAAGTCAGCATCTTATAGCATTCTTGATCGCAGATGCGATCAGTTCAAGCAGTGCATGAGTACATGCTTCGTCGTCTGATGACTTCATTCGCAGTCGCATCGCAAGCTATTCATGCCTGAAACGTTTCTAGAGTGCAGATAAGCATTCAAATCTATGCGTTCGATTCTGATGTGCGTTGCAAGAGTGCTTTCTGCTTTCTGAAAATCATCATGCATCTTTATCATCTTATTGCTCAGATGCGATCTTTGTGCTGAGATTGCGTTGACGTCTGCGACACGTTCTCTGTACTTTTCCCATCGTTGATTTCATTGATCTTTGTAATACTGCGTTATTGCGATGCTATCGCTTGTTGAAATCGTTGTGAAGAAGAGAGTGCATCGTCTGCATCTCGACTGTATCTTCGCATCTTCTTGAATGAAAACATTCAGAAGTACTATTTTCTTGATGACGAGTGAGCGAGAAATGACGCGATTAACTTTCGTCAAACGAGCGCGTATTAGTTCGCATGCTTGTCTGATCTCTTGCGTTCGATCGTTGACTCAACTGTGTAGCGTGATCTTGTTCTGTAGCATGTTCAGATGAACATGTAGCGAACTCGTGTATGTTTCTGTCTTTAGAGTTTCAATGTTTACTCTTTTGAATGCTTCTGCTACGTGACGCAGAGTCTGATTCTGAAGTGTTTCTAGCCTGCATTCTTTGCTTGACAGTTCATCTTTCTTATCGCGCTGATGTCAGACTGACGCTTCGAATGTGATTTCTGATCTCACTACTGCTGAGTATACTTGCCTCGCTTTTGTGAAGGTAGCTTCTCATGTGAAGACTTCAAGACAACTAAGTGTCAGCATTCTTGTGACGTGATTCATCTTTATTTGTCGAAGATGCGCGTCTCATTGCAGTTTCATGTTCAATTGCACTCTTAGAACTCATATGTCTGATTTTGATTTGATAACTGAGCTTTCTATTTGTATGCTAGTCATCATGTTGAATCTCTTCGATTTTCTAGTGAAATGCGTAAGCTCATACTTTTCTGATGCGAACGTTGCGTCATGAGTGCAAGCTCATTTCGCGCAGACGTCGTGTGCTTTGCTCAATGTTCTGCAGATTTCTTCAGTGAATCTGTTGTAGACTAGAATGTTAATATCATCTATGAAGTCAAGCACTTCGATTTTAATTTTCAGTGCTTCGCATTTTTTGATTAGACTTGCGTTGAAGAATAGAAAGAGAATCGATGAAATGAGAAATCTCTGCGATATGCCTGCGTTTATCTTGCGCATGTCGCTCGTTTGTTCGTTGAATATTAGTGATGTTTCTCGATTCTTTAGAAAGCTGCGTGTTCATTTGATTATGTAGCTCAGCGTTCTTTTCATTTTCAGTGTGTGCAGAAGTCTGACGTGTAAGACTTGATTGAACGCTTCGATGACGTCTAAGCTTAGCATGAAGATCACATATTTGATTTCACAATCTTACACTGTGTGAACTTGATCTATTAGTAGATCTAACGTCGAGATCACGAATTGCTTGCATCTCACTCTCATTTGAGCATTTGATAGCATGTGATGAGTCTCGACTATGTCACTCAGTCTTTTGATCATGATCAACTTCAGCACTTTGCTCATGATATCAAGCAAAGCAATGAGTCGATATGTTTTTGAATCGATATAGTCGCTTTTCTTTGATTTGCGTAGTATTATTGTCTGAGTCTTTTTGAACTGCTTCGAATGATACTTGTGTGTTACACATGCGTTGAATAAACTCGTCAGTACTGAGATCAGTTCTGCAAGACTCACTTGAAGCACTCTGTTTAAAATATTTGAAGTGTTTGATGCTTTGTCTGCTTTTACTCATCTGATTGTCTGCTTCACTTCATCTTCTGTGATGCGTGAATTAAATGAGACTGTCAAAGATATGAATGATTCTGCGATGTCATTGACATTTGCTTGAGAAGATGAGGGAAAGAACTTTTCTCGCAGTATCTCGATTTTTTTCTCGAACGTCGTTGTCATATGATCAATGTCGCTTTGCTTCAGTGACAAAAACTGAGAAAGCTTTTTAGATAGCTGACTTTTGATTCTAGCTCATTTTGCAAAGCGTCATATTGATTTAAATGCTTTGCTCAGCTCATGCATTTATGTTCTGAAGTGTGCGCATTTCGTTTGTTGAATGATCTTGTTTTTATGATCATTGTGCTTCAGATATTCATTTCACGCTTCTAATGTGCCTTGCGTTTTTCATATGATTCGCAGTCGTCTTGATTTCATTACTACTTCGAAGCAGCTTTGATTTCAAAAGTCTCTTGCTCAATTTGATGACTTTGTCAAGAGAATAGATTTCTCGATGATCTTCTGTAGCACTCTGATAATCTTGCACACTCTGACATTCATCATAGTCTTGTCATCTAGAGAGCGTTTCAAAGATAGATGTATTTGCAGATAAGCATTCAATGCTTCTGTATTCATTTTCTTTCAAAGTCATCAAGTCAAGAGTTGCACTGAGATTGTTTGTAGACATAGCTCTGTGATGATCGAAAGATGATTCAATCTCTGATGCAGATCAATTCGTATTTCGCACTTGCATGTCATGAACTGTATTTTCTCGCTGCTAAAGACTAGATCAATCGTCGTAAATTGATTGTGAGTTTCATGAGTAATAATGTCTGATTTCAGTAATAATTTCAGCCTTGTGTTTGTAATGACGTTTAGTAGAGTATCAGTCATCATATGATGAGTGAAGCATCTTCATTTCTCTCAGTGAGAATGATGTAGATTGAAATCTTCTACAATCAGTTGTTTGCAATCATTCTTGAGTAATTCATTCAAACGAGAAATGATTAAAGATCTCTCTGTGAATGTAGTAGACAGTGAGTATGAGTTGTAGATGTTTAGAAGTTTTAGTATCTGCATTTCATCATCTGTGTTGCAAGTTAATATTCTGATTGAGCAAATGTCTGACTCAGCTGTTTCTACTATTCATTGATCGAGTCTTAAATGTTTGTTAATGTATATGCATGTTCTTGATTGAGATGACGAGTTTTTCACTAGGTGAAAGAAGTTGTGTGCTGAGCTAAATGACTGTGAGTCATTATTGTTGCAATCTTGCTTCTGTATAGCTACTATGTCGAATTCGCGAACTTCTTTGTTAATTAGAAATGATTCTTGAATTCTTAATGATTTTCTGATGTTGTACTGTAGAATTTGTAGAAAAGACTGTTTTATCATAGAGTTATTTATAACTGTTGTTGACTCTGCAATGAGAAGACTCTTTGTATGCTTTCAATCATCGATGATCTTTCTCACTTTCTGATTGAACGTTTCTGAATCTGCTCAAATGTCGTCTCGTCTGAGTCACTACTCACGTAAGAGAAAAGATCGACTCGTCTCTTCTTGATCTTTACTATCTGTCAAGCTGATTCATCAGCGATTCAACTGCGTGTTTTCAGCATGACTGTTGCTGAGCTTGAGAGATTCATTGAATCAAAAGAATTCATTGAATCTGAAGAGTTCATTGAATCTAAAGAGTTCAGAAACAGCGAGAAGAATGTGTAATTATATTTAGACATTTCAGAGTATCTGAACGATCTGTTTCTATAGATTTCAAACGCTTGTTTCATCTGCTGTTGTCACTTGAGACAGATGCATCTTCAGAGTTCGTGATTTTCGTTGCAGTTGACGCAACGTCTTTTATTCGAAGACATCACGCACTTCTTTATGTGATGCTTGTCTGCGCATTTTTCGCAGCGCTGATTCTTTCTGCAGATCTTAATCATGTGATCAAATTCGTGACATCTGAAGCACTGTGTGATGCAACAGTTCTTTTCAAATAGCTTGCATGCACATTCTTGATATGAGTTCAGCATGCTCACGTTCATTAGTTGATTCATCATCGCTTCGATCGCGATCTCTACGATGAGCGATGAATAAGTCTTTTCGCTATCTGCTATCTTCTTGAGCCAGACTATTCTTAGAACTTTCAGATCTTCATGAAGTCTTGCGTTATCTTTTATCAATCTTTCAATGATCTTTTCTTGATTGCTCATGTCTATTGTAGTGCGTACTTCATGTGTCAGCACTGCGAAGGTTCGACGTGCTACGCGTGTTGAACTCGCAATTTCTTTTGCTCACGTCTGAGTCTTTTTCAGGTTTGCTCAAGCATCTGAACTAACTGCGTGAAGGAAAATGTCATCGCTGCTCAGCTTGCGAAGTGACATGATTAGGTTTCTTTGACCTGTCGACACGTCTGCGATTCTCTGTAGAATCTGTTCGATCGACTTCTTCTGTATCTCTTCTATTTCTCTTCTGTTCATTATCTTAATCATGACTTCTCGTTTCTTGTGAAGCGACGACGAGTCGCTTCTAGAACGTTGCTTTCTCGTCGCTATTTCTTCTCTTGCCACGTTCGCTCATGACGTGGTTTTCGTTGAAAGACGCGTGTTTTTCTGTGTATGCAACTGCTTGTTAAGCAGTTGAACTGATGTCTTCAGTTTCTGTACATTCTTCGCGATGAACGCGTTCTGATTCGCGTGATGTTTTTCTTCTGAGTCGAGTCGAAGACGTCGAATCAGCTTCAATGCTATCTCTTTTCACGAATGATCTTTGCTCTTCTCTTTCTCTAACGTTGATATCTTTATTAGTAGGTCAATAATATTAGCAACGTTCTCTTCGTTGTCGCGTGAGCGTTTCAACTCTGCATCTCTGTTTTCTTGCGACGAATCGACGTCACTCGCAATCGTCTTCGAACCAGCATTGCTGCAATTCGTGCAATTCATCGTCGTTCAATCGTCTTCTAGATTCACTCTGCCTTGTTTGTAATGCTCTTTTTCAAAATTTGTGATGCATGCGTTGTGATTGTTTTTATCATTTATGTTTGATTTATAAAGATAGTTATAACTAAGACTTTAGAAATACAGAAGAAAGAAGATACAAAAGACAAGAAGAACACACTTTATATAGTAGTTACTCAGATAGACGTTAGTCTCAAAGAGAACGTGTTGAAACACAAGAAAGATGTTGATTTGAAAGATGTTTGTAACATAAAGAAATGTGTTTGTCATAGAAATCTGTTGATCATTCGTAACACAAAGAAGTGTGTTTGTCTAAAAAACAATAGAAGCTGATTAGAAAATGCTAGAGAAGAAAAAAGATGCTGAGTCATATCTGAGTCAAACTTGAGTCAGATCTAGATCAGATCTCAACTAAATCATTGACTAGTTCTAATCAATTTTGACACATTCATAACATTTACATTGATACAACATTGATGAAAGTGAATTCAAAGATTGCTTGAAAATTATTAATGATTTTCATGAATGTTATTTAAACAAGTCAAGATAGAAATCAACTCAAGAAAGATCAACTAAACTGCAGTAATAAGAACATTACTAAATGAAAAGAAAAAGTAATGTTGCAAGCGTGTCTTGTTACTTTGAATTAGTTTAACATAAATCATGTCAGACTATCATAAACTAGTACAAAGTTGATGTTGACATGCTAGTGATTTAGCGCGTCTTCATGAGTATAAGACTCTTGATGTATTTCATCTTCTTTCTTCTTTAGAATTGAACTTCTAGTTAAAATACACTCATATGATTTGCTTTATGCAAACTTATAACAGAACTTTCTGAGTTCAAGCAATGACTAGTACTTTATTGAACTTTCTGAGTTCAAGTACTGCTGAAATTTCTGATTTCTGATGATGAGCTCAATAAAGAGTTAATCAAGAGCATTGCATTCATGTTTTTTGATTTTGATTCTATTGAAATTTCTGATTTCAAATCAAGATTCTTCTTTAGAAATTTCTGATTTCTATCAAGCTTTCTGAACTTGAGTTCTGATTTTGCTGTTGAAATTTCTGAATTCAACTTCTGATTCAAGTTGTGTAACTTGTTTTTATATCATCTACATGTTGATAGCAAGATTAATGAGCTTTGAACTAATGTTATGAGTCTGCATAAAGTCAATCATATGAGTGTATTTTAACTAGAAGTTCAAAGCTAAAGAAGAAAGAAGATGAAACACGTCAAGAGTCTTATACTCATGAAGATGTGCTAAATCACTAGCGTGTCAACATTAGTTCTGTACTAGTTTATGATAGTCTGACATGATTTATGTTAGACTAACTCAGAGTAACAAGACATGCTTGCAACAGTTGATGTACACATTTGTATGTATATTGAGAAGTACATCTGATTATCATGCACAAGATGAGCAAAATGTCATATTGATAAATTTCTACACTTTGATAACAGCTTCATCTTGCAATCAGAGAGCACTCATCATCAAATCAAGCAAAAGCTTCAATTTTTCATCGATGAGAACTTTGCATAATCTTCAGTCAACTGTTTTTAGCTAACACATGACAGATGATCTAAAGATGATGATGAACAAGCTGAAGCTCTTTTTAAATGATTAATATGTCAATTACGACAACAATCTTAAGAAAAGCAAGACTTGCATGTCTCAAGATCTTCATTGAATGTTTATCTTTTATGATTTATACGACTTTGTCACTTCTTTTGCTCTTCGAAAGATTTGCAATCACTACAAGCATATATGCGAGCAATCTACTGCTATTGAGTCATGCATGAACATCTTTATGAGAACTATGAAACTGTCATGTGCGCATAAGATACAGAAGCGACTGTACAATAAAGTCGATGATGAAGTGTTGAAGCTGCAGAATATACATCATCACTGACTGTACACAAAGTCATCTTGAACGACGACAGCGCAAGCGAAAAAGCAAGAGAATAATACAATGAGCGATCATCAAGATGACGATGAGAGTGACGATGAACATATTGAGATGCAAGACACATCTTCATCGTCGCAGATTTTACAGATTCAGAAGTCTGTCATCATCAGAGTCAAGAATCGTTCATCAGAATCACAGAATCGACTGTGAGCAGAAGTGACATCGTCACAATCGACAGTCTCACAGCGACGACGTCAACAGACGTTTGAAGACTTCACTCAACGTCAGTTCTTCGGCTTTGAACTGATCTCGAAGCTTCCCTCTAGTCAGATGCCTGACAGTCAATCGCAGAGTCAGCGAGGAGATTCACAACGAGGCGAGCGAGAAGGTCGACAACGAGGCGGGTGAGGGGATCGGCAGCGAGGTGGGCGAGAAGATGCAGAGAATCAAATTGGCGATGTTCCGACCTTCTACATAGGCAGTTTTCAGATGTAATCTAGATAAAGGTCGATTCTGAGCATGCAAAAGATATGTTTCAGGTTTGAATTTGCAGTGAGAGAACGGCGAGAAAATACATTGAATTTGGTGGTAGACAGGCGCAAAACTATGTATATCTCATAATCTTCTCGTGATCTTGTTGATGTTGTTTGTTTACGGGGTCACTGAACCCTGTAAATTACCCTATTAGGCTTAGTGGGGGGGTGGTGTGCCAGCAGTGTGGTGGGTGGTGTGTCAGCAGTGCTAGGTGGTGTGTCTGTATTGGCTACCTAAATATATATCAAGCTTTTTACCATTTACATCGAACTAGCCTATCATGCAACGTCAAGACGCCGAATGCAGAGTGTAGTCACTTGACAAAAATTAATCCTTCATTATCATGATATTTGCTGATGTACATATATAGCCAGTACGCTCGACGCTCTCCAGTGGATCGAAAATAAGCTCTTCCCAAACAACTACAGCTCTTCGGATTCTCCACTGCGCGTTTCTATTCTCGCTGGTTCAATGCGTCTCCCTTACTAAAGCGCTCCCTACATAGTTCACTTCCTGTCCAACACTCCCCTTACACTCTTGCTTTCCTCATCGTTGTCACTTATGCCCATACTAACTTCTTCAAGGAATGGCTCCACTGCTCCAACAGCCCTGTACTCTTTCTTGCATCTGCCAAGCTAATGATCCCGGTATCCTCTATAAGCACTTTCTCCTCCTTTAATTTTTCATCTTTCCCTTCACCACTAGAGCCACCGGCGGCCTTTTGGATCTCCTCGCAGATATTCATTATGAGTTCTCGTTCGCTGAGGGTGTGGGTTGGAAGTGATGAGGAGGAGGCAAGGCTGGAGTGAGCGGGGAGGGCTTTGAAGGCAAGGATTTTCAGGGTTGAGGGGTCGTCTTTGTCGCTCTTACTCTCATCCTTGGGTCGAGAAGATTCATCCTGCTGCTGAGCTCCTTCCGCGTCCACGACCGTATTTAGTGACCTGGTGTTTACCCTAGCAATATCCTCCTTCCCAGGCCGGTACTTAACCACGAATCCCACATTCTTCTGCTCATCCGACTGCGCCGCCGCCAACGTCGACGTGATGTAAGTCCCACAAACAATACCCACGATGCTCCTCAGATCGACCCTCTCGAACGACGACACCTTCTCCATATCCCAATCAAATCGGACAGTATAAAGTGCCGCGTCCGTTACCAGCAGAACCACTTCTTCGAACGGGAACGTCCGAACCGTATCTGTTTCTCGCGGGCTCAGCAGGGTCCAGCGACCAATTAGGTCTTCGCTTCGGTCGGCGATGACAATTGTGGAGCTGGTGTTAATAGCATTGGCGCGCACTTTCGGCATCGACATCGCCGGATCCCCACTCATCATATCCGCCTCAAATTCTTCAAAGACCTGCACCGTCACATTGCCCAATAAATAGTCGATTGCCGCTTGCGAAAAGTAGTCATTTACAATGTTGTTATAATACCTGCTCAGCGTGAGCCCAAAATCATTCAGCGCCCCCCTGTAATTGCGTTTTCGGGTTCTCGTATAGTCGCCTTTAAGCGCAGCGGTCGAGGAATACTGTTTTGATATCGCGTCGCCGTTGTCGGCCCAGAGGGTATTGAACCACTGGGTTGTGGGATCATTCTGCAGGTTTACTTCTAGGCCTTCTCCTTTGAGTTGGTATTCAAGGACACGTTGGGCGCACGCGGACTGGACAACGTTGGTACGGTCGAGGCAGTCCATGCAACTTGTGCGGAGGACGCCGGCCTGTTTGCGAACTATTGTGCTGTTGAGGATGACGGTCCAGCCAAAGTGTTCGATTTTGGAGTCTAGGAGGTCCATTAACTTAACGACATTTTCAAATTTCATGCCTCTGCATTCTGTGTGGTAGTCCCACCAGATGATGCCGAGCTTTTTATCGGCAGACTCAGTCTCTTCGTTTAGTTGCTGTGTATGCTTCTCGTACTGCTGTCCAATCTCCACCTCGCCGCCATGCTTATCGACCAGTAGAACAATCTGTATCTGCCCGTACTTGGCTTGGATATTCACGAAATGGCGCTTGAACGCCACTTGGTTTGTCTCCGGTGAGTGCTGCAGGACTGGCACCGGCTTGAACGAATACGGTGACTGGGAAAAGAATAAAGGTATAGAGCCTCGAATTTGGGTAAACGAGTAAGTTTTGTCTGAAGTTCCCCACGATGCTCTCGAGAGGATTTGCTCCGTCTCCACGCTGTTTGCCGTATGACCGTCATCATCGACTCCTCGCCGAAGGTAACGTAGTCCAGGTCTTAGAACGGACCTCCGTGATATTAATGTTAATAGAAAGCTTGCGTCTTTCTTTTCACTGTTTTGGAGTTCAATGACGTTTTTAGGGTCCTCCAAAGCTCCAGGTATGCTTTGAGATGGATGTTCGGAAGTATTATCAATGGTAAAAACCCGCTGTCCAACAAAACCCTGCATCAGTGGAAGCACAAACGCGTAATGCCCACCTTCAATGAACGGTGACGCTAAATGGTGATTCCAGAAAAACTTGTGCAGCTGATTAGCCCTTATTGATGGCATCTAGTGGCTGTGTTCAAGGTGGAATGGAGAGCTTACAAGGGAATCCACGATCTTATGCATTGGTATCTTAGGGTTCCTATTTTCCTGACTGCCTAGCCGTCTGGTAATGTCGTATTCATACGAGAAAAAGAAGCTCCGAGATCCAAAGAGTATCCTCGTTGTTCGAAGAAGTTTTGGCAGAAGGGTGGCTGCAACATTATGCGTATTGGAAGCTTCGATTTGGTTTTTATCGAAAGGTTGCTCTGCTGTTTCTTTTCTACTCCCGAGCCAGCCACTTACGCCCTGCGTGATAGCCGATGTATAGGACGAGGTTTGATCCGATTTTTCAGTATCTACAATGCGCCCGTCAACCGGGGAGTCCCCAATCGTAGCAGTGCTCATTCCTTGAGCCCTTTTCTTCTCCGTACTCCATCCCCTTTTCCGAAACCATCTCTCCGCAAACCGTCCGTACTGCCCTTTCCTACCGATAACATCTTCAGCGACACTAGTGTTTACACCTTTGTCTGCTGGCAGTGGTGTTGAATCCTGGTCCGTTGGTGACGCCGTCACCACCGGTTGAGGTTCATCATCCTCGGTATGGCCATCCTCAGTTGGAACTTCTTCGTTGTCTGAAGTGTCGCTATCGTCAGTTGCTGGGCTAGCTTGCCCGCCTGCTTCCTTTTTCAAGCTTTCCTTGGCTTGTACTATAGCGTTCGTAGCGTCCTGTTGGGAAGATAGGGGGATGAGAGTAACCCCCGTAATTGTATATATCGGCGACCCTCGGATCTGAGCGACTTGCTCTCGGCGCGAAATAGAAATTAGATATGAAACCGAGGCGATAGTTAGGAGTCCTAAGCGCATGACTGTCAGTGCAGGTGTCTTAGGACCTTTTCAAAGGGCGACTACCAACAATGCCATGAGCGTCGAATGAGGCTGATCTTTCATCCTTTGCTTGTGAAGTAAGACTTGCGGGAGTGATTTCGTGGGTTCTATATTTGATTTGCAGGCTCGGTGTAGCCCTCTGATTGCGCTGGGTTGACTGCTGTAATATGAGGCCATCGACAGCAGCGAGAATAACCAACTTGCGTACTACACCTGTCATTTTTGTTTTTGGAGAGAACAGTCTGACGAATACCCAGTGCAAGTACTCTCTTGTGAAAGTGACATGGATGACGTAATTATCTCGCGACTGCCCTGGTTGCTTCCGCTATTCCGCCTGCTATCGTGTCTGCTTGCTAGCCATTTGAGGTTTGACATTGTAGTAACAGAATCAACTGCTCTGGATATCCCGAAGCAGATGTAGCTTGGAACGAGCTTGGTGGGGGCTACGGATAGGTCTTCAACGCAAGATGAGCAATATTGGAATGCATCTAGAGTACAGCTTCCCAAAACGCCTTGCAAGATAAGCCGTCCGAATGGACCAAGATCACTCGCTGGACCTTAGATCAATCCATTCCCTCCAAAGCCCCACAAGCGTACGCCATCCTCCTGGTATCATAATCTTTTCCCTTAAATCAAAGCCAAATAGACGTTCCTGTCTTCGATATAGAAAACGTACACCCTAATTGTGCCTCTTTCTCATATTCCTGTAATTGTGCAAGGATATTCTCACCAACGGGAGGGCCATCCTTCAACGAATCTTTTACATGTATGATGATGATTTGCAGACCTTCCAACGGCCGATGGCTCGACGATCGCCGGGAAATCGGCACTGGCGGGCTGCGCATTCTCCTACTCTCAAAATCCATCTTGTCATCAGAATCTTCCAGTTCTGGCGGCAGATCTAGAGCAGAGTCTCCTGAGAAACGCGTAGTAGTTGGACTGACATCTGACACTCGTTTCGTCTGCCGTGGTCGCGGCGTTGACGAGCCGTCTACGGTGTGCGCAGAGGGACTGATACTCGAAGTTCTCGTTCTCTGCCGTGTCTGATGTACGTTGCGTACCTGTTGGCTTTGAACGCCCGGATCCCCGTACATTTCAAGACCGTTGCTCTGACGCTTGCGTTTCCGTGAGGACAGTGCATCTTCGCTGCGCTTGATAGCAACAACTTTCTCACAAAGAACCTGAAGCTCCGCTATCAGATGGCGTGGTGTCAGGTGTCCAAAAAGGAATTCGTCAGCCTGAGAATCATCGTAGGAGCATTCGATAAGTATGCCAGTAAGGACTCCTGCGCTAATTTTTGGCGCAGCGTCGTGCCATACCATAGCGTTCCTAGGAGAGATTGAAAGAGAATCAGGTTCGACATCACCAAATATTAATACTTCATTTCCGGTATGATAGTCGCGCAAGAAGTATGCAGTGCTGTCGATGACGCATTTTATATCCACAGCAGTTCCTTGACTCTGGCTCCGTGAGGGCGTGCTCCGCGACGATCTCCCAGGGAAGCCTTGAGGGAAGTACGGTTCCTGCATACCGCCACCATTGCTTCCGCGGTGGATATGGCGTTTCGTGCAGTTACCGTGACTGACACCCCAGCTTTTCACGGCCAGTCCATCACATACTTCGAGGTAGCCTTGACCCAGACCTTCACCTAATGCAGCGTTCCCACCCTCCGAAAGTCGCGAATAGCTTATAAAACCCACCCCGCCGTCTTCGTCCGACAGATTCGGCCATATTACGTCATTGAATATATGGTCTTTGATGGCATCAATAGTGGACGGTAGCGCAGCGAGCTTCTTGGGGCGAGATGTATGCTGAAAGGAGGCTGTGTTGATAGCGAAACCTGATATGTGGTCTAGATGAGGGTGAGTTATTAAATACGTCGAGATCAGATTGTGGATAAAGTAGGCTGCGTTTGCCTCAGCAGATTCGTGGGGAAGCTCAAGGCCAGCGAATGGGCCTGTGGAAAGGGACATGTTTGGTTTTGGAATGTCTCGGTAAGATACAGGAGAATCTGCTCCATTCCCATTGATCTCTGGTGCCGAATTGGAGTATCCTGCGCGGCTCGAACTGGGAGGTGATAGGGTTGGTGAGGATGTGCCATTGCTAAGAGATATTGCTGCGACCTTGGTGTGCGTGGGGACTGAGGTCTCAGACAATCTTTTAGAAATTGCATTTGGCAGATGCTCTTCAAATACCCTGATAATTGCGGCTAGATGTGTACCTCCATCAACAGCTAAAATAGAGCCTTTGGCCCACTGGGTCGCCGTTGATCTGACTAGAAGACCCGTCACATTGTTTTCGATGGGACCACCTCCTGCACCCTAACGCATGACACATTAGCGGGACTTAGCCAAACAGGAACAAAGAATTTTCAAGACAAACTACATAGTGCGGTTGACTCAAGCGCCGCAATATGCAATGTAGATAGACGATGCTGCAGGACGACTGCACGATCCTCCCAAGACACCTGTCAAACTTGAACGTTGGCGCAGTGTTCCATTTCGCATAGAGAAACGGGGCTTGATCCAATAACGACTGTATGGACTGACGGCGCCAGACGTCACGAAGGACTGTTACCTAACGCACTCACCAATACTATTATCTGAAATGCTGGTGGGCTAGAGTGATTACCCCCAGCATCTACCGCCTCAGCCCCATCAACTCTCATCGAACTTTTCTCCGAGTATCTTAGCTTCCAGGTTCCAGAGATGACGACTGAAATGCCCTGCACTGCGGTGACGCAGAGTGCAGTTTGCGCTGCCCGTGAACACAGCGCCTAACCCCAGCGGTCTCGATGACAGCCCAATTTCTGGCCTCGACCGCCAATTCGATAACGAAGGACAGTGCGTATGGATGCGATTGGCCGCGTTTCCGCTGATGCTTGCTTGCTTATGCTATCTACCTGCAAGATTGGAAGGGTACACTGCAAGCACCCGGAGGAATAGATATTCGCTTAAGGACGGGCTATTGCGTTTGTATTTTGTAAGTGCGAGTCCTACACCCTGTTGGGGGGCGGTTGATTATAAAGGAATGCCTATGTACTTCCAGATCGTGCATCGTTGTCTGGGAACACATCGGATTGCACTCGTTGTTCTGGTTTCGTTACGCTAGTCTCATACGCTAAACTAAATCCGTTCTAATCGTCGAAAACAACTATTCCACTTCCATTAGCATGGATCTTCATCTTAACTATCTCGTACCTTCGAGAACAGGATAAATCGAAAGAACCCACGCCCCAACCCCTCTCGTAGACAGCTCTATTGAAAAGAAAACAATAGCTGTATATGGAGTGGGTATGCTTTTTAAGAAGCGTCTTTCCAACAATCAGCATATCACACAGAGTACCGACACAAAAACCAGCAGTCATACCCTAGGAGCGGTTTAAGATATCAATTCATATATACCTTCTCTTAAAAATCTAGGAGTTCGTTACTGTCATGCTGGGTTACCGATCAGCTATTTCCCCCGAACAGCGTAGGGGAAAGGCAAAGCGAGTCTGGCTAACCAAGCTCTCGCCTCTTCTATCAGGAGATTATCAAGAAGCGATGGACTGAATTGCATGCGGCCTTGGATGTTCTCGACCTGGCTGATGGTACCACAACTATTGGTGATCAGAACAACGCCTATGAAAGATAATGCAGTCGTCACTGCTAAAGAGGATCCAAATTGCTTTTCTCCTTTCTATCTACCATATAAGGCCTATGTATCTCACCTGTTCTTTGAAATTTCAACGTTCAGCTATGTATAAGCATTTCCTTTTCAGACTAGCATAGGTCTTTTCTTGGTCTGAACCTTAATCCCGTTGCAACATGCATTGCCCTCTGAGCTTGCCCTTCAAGCTTGCCCCATATTTCTTGGTTCCTCATGTTGTTGAACTGCAAGTGCGGCATGCGTGGAGACATTTTCAAGCTACTGAAACCACAACGGAACGTACCACCCTCCATTATTCATTCAATCCTACTATTGACTGCTTCGAATCTCCAGACCGCTGAGTCATTTGCGGTGTACAGTAGAGTCTCTGAGCTTTCTGGCATTTTTACTACTACCACTCTTCGTGCAACTAAACCTTCAAGCCACTCATTTCACAAACCTCCACGTCAGCCGACGTACCATGAGATGCACCGACCATCACTGTCGACACATCGTTTCTTCAACTCCCTGGCCCGCCAACAAGAGTTCGAAGCATCGAGGACTCAAGTTCACAAACTTGTCGGTGATGATTGGGCACATAGCCTACCTCTCCTATACTATAACATTCCATCAAGTCCACCATTAGATAGACCGTCAAGCCACCACTTCCCTGGATCTCCAGGTAATTGTCCACCCACATAACACGCCTTCCCCCCCTCCTCCTGGAATCCTCCAACAACAGCCCCATCGCCCTCACCGCACCACTCCTATACCGCCACCATCCACAGCCACAACCAGAACACAGTCCCTGCCGTGCTTCGCCTCCCAAAGGGGCTTCCTAAACTAGATTTATTATGAGTTCGTGATTGGAAAGCAGAGTAGATGCACTGCAGTGAGGGGAGTTTGAAATGAGTGTAACGCAGTAGGTTTGGTCGTAGGTGCTTGGACGGCTGCGGATTTGGTGTTGCACCCCCACCCTGTTTTTTGATGGTGCTGTTACGTCTGATAACTGAGGGAAATGAATTTGTGGAGAATGTTGGAGGACCCGTTACTTCAAATCGGAGGTAAGAAACTCATATCGACAGTAAGACAAAAGCATGCTCCTTCCTTGACCGGATCTGACCCCGTCTCTAATTTTCCGCAAGACATGCCATTACATGCTTGGGGGATGGGCCGTTGAAGGGCGTTGGAGGAAGCATGTGAGATGTACATCAAGGTAGGAACTATATCTTTTGACTATATAGTACAACATGAACGACCCCACCCAAGCCTCACCTATACAGTGCGCTTTCTTGCAGCGGCGTCCACCTGCCCAACCCCACCAGCCTCTCCGGCGCCAAACAATAACATACAACTCCATTCATCCGCCGCTAAATTTTCATAACATACCCCGGCCCAATGCATTCGTTCAACTCCCCGAGCAAGTCCCAGAATCATCAAAGAACATCTCGCTCAATCGTCAAATCGCATCTTCATACTCATCAGCCCTCTCCCTTCTCCTTCGCTGCGGATCATCATTCCCCACCGCCACATCATAACTCGGCACCTCCGGTCTCGGACTCGCACTCCTCAATAACGGTCGTTCTACTTCCCTCTCGTTGTCCCCGCTACTCCTCCGACTTCTCGTCAGAATCGACCCCTCCGGGCTCGTATACTCTGGCGGTGGTTGCCCGGGGAAATCTAAGGTGTTTACCATACCAGCCCCAGGCGCATCATGACTCGTGCCCTCGCCAACGTCCTCACTAGAGGGGATATGAGCCAGTTGCGCGAGGGAAATTTCAGTAGGTGAACGTATAGGCCCAGGGCTCGTGGGCGGAGCGGAGCGGGGTTGCCCGCTTCGGGAGCGTGAGTGCCGGACACTGGGATAGGAAGACTGGGTGGCTTGATTGCCTCCACCGTCTCGGCCCGCTTCAAGGAGGATACTTCCCTGCTCACTCCCGTATGGTGGCGGGGGGGCTAGACTCCCTGTCATCGGCGCCAAACCCCACTTTTTAACATTCGCTTCTATAAATACAAATCCGCTTTGGCCAAAGTTGACGTGGACCGTACAAGGCCCGTTCGCGCCGACCGTGGGGAAGAGATTCTGGGTTTTGAGGCCATGGGTGACGTCGTCAAGTTTTTTGCCATTGCGGGTGAAGAAGACGGTGCCAGTTCGGGGCCGGTAGCCGACGCCGATTACGTCGCCTTGGACGTATTCGGGACCGTAATCTGTAGGGGTGAAGGGTTGGTTGAAGCGGCGATGGCCGGTTGACGTGTAAGCTATCGAGGATTTGTGCCAGCCTGCGATGGTTAGTATGGGAATAAAGAGCCCTGCGATAGGAAATCACTGGCCTGGTAATCTGAAAAGTGGATATGGTTTGGTAGACATTCCAATACTTATCAAAGAAGATTCCGGCTTGTCGTAGATCTTTGCTTCCCAATAATAAACCTCGTTTTGCTTCGGTATAGGTAGGTTGCTTTGAACACTACATTCGGAATCAAAAAACTCAATCTCTGTTCGCCCTTCAACGAAGCAGTTCGCAATTTCCAGTTCCGGTTCGAATTCCCATGCGGAGACACCCTTTTCTTGTATAGCTAGGAATTGGGACAGCGATATATCGGTCTGGAACGACTCTGGTGGGTTGGCTTGTATGAATGCTGTGGAATATCAATATTCAGCAAGTGATCATCCAAGAACACGCATGACCTTTCATGTCAACAAGCAAGTGTATACTACCTACCCTTCGCCCTCAAATACTCAAGCCGGTCAATGTCACTCATCTCCTCCAGCGCCTCTGCCTCTTCATTTGCCCATGCCTGCTCATCATCATATTCTCCCGGCCTCCCTATCCGATCCAAGAATATCCGTCCTCGACTCGTATACCTGAAAAAGTAAAAGACGGCGAAGATGAGTACGATGAAGGCAGCAGAACCAAAGGCCGAGAGCATGCCGATAAGGATCCCCTTACCAGTCGAACCATTGTTGCTGCTGATATTTATGACAATGTTGGTGCTTTCATGAGGGGGTGTGTCTTGCCATTCGAGAGAGGTGTCTGTGGGTGAAGGGTAGTTAGGAATGAATGACGTCGCGAGAGTTGTCGAAGGCTCGGTGTTCGACATCCTAGAACTCTCTATAGAAACATCGATGGGTCGTGCTCGATTTGCTGAGTGCATCCAGAAGTGACTCTAGGCTGATGGTGAGGAGCACAACCTGTGGGGTTTGGTGAGTTTCAGAACCCAAGGATCAAGGGCCGGCAGTAGTGTGTGCCTGCCAGCCAGCTGCATTGCAGATGATATCCCAAGCGCCTCAAAACCAAAATACCACTAGAATAGTAAGATTACATGAACACAATGAACATCAAAACTTTACAAGACCTGAATATTGCAAGAATGATAAAAGTTAAATCGCTTTGGCATGAATTATGTATTATATTATATTGCTCGTAATTATTCTGCTAAGCGAATGATTTCCTTTAATTCATCTTTATCTGAGATATCTAATAGAGACCGCGGGAGAGTCAGAGGCTGGGGAGGGGGGGGTGGGCGGGCGACGACGTCGAAGTGTTGCAAACACCAGTCTCAGACAACTTTCCCGTTCTGCACTTTGATCGCGATTCGCGAAACTAACAATGCAAGATTTCTTCCGAGTCTAGGAAGCTTGGGAAGCTTAAGATGCACGCTCTAGCTATTACTAAAAATAAATATCGGAAGGCACTGTGTCATAAGGCTCGGTTCTGACCAATGTCTAAGGCGACCCACGTCCATGTAAAGGCCTTTCCCACTCACGACTCACGCCTCAGCCCCCTCGGCATTCCCTCCACCTTTTTGCTTCTCCTGTATCCGCGCCAAAGTCTTCGCCTTAGCCTCCTCAACCCATTTCCCATAAGCTTCTTCACCATCCTCTAATTTGACCCCAACAACACCCTTCAGCATCTCCCCGATAAACCCAATAAAGTTATGTCTCCTCAGAGAGTTTTCCCACTGCCACGCGTTCCTTTTCTGCTCCTCCCGATACAGCCAGTCCTGGTCTCCGATCTCTCGCGCGCGTAGACGCAGGTCGCGCACCATAGCGAGGAGATTAAAGCGTATCTCGTGCGCTGGGTAGCGCTCTATCCGCCGTTGTAGGACCGGTATCACTTTGTCTGGGAATTCACCAAACGTGCAGCTGCCGTGGGAAATGGGGGCGGGTTGCAGGCCGTCGAGTTCGTAGAGGACACCGTTGATGGGGGTGTAGGCGATGAAGTGGTAGACATCATCATCTTCTGTTGCTTGCCGCTGGGCTTCGTCGATGAAGGGCGAGGAACGGGCAAAGGAGTTGTGGACATCTCGGATCAGCTCCGAGTTCGAGAGAGCTTCCCCTCGTAGCTGCAAGGGTGGGGTCAGCTTGCAATAAGCCGTAGAGAATTTCTAGTAGCGGTGCATACATCGGAAGGGAAAGCGCCCGTGAATTCTTTGAATTCTTTAAGCTGCGGACCGATTTCCACCTGGTCTTGCTTGTTCAAGAGAACCGATAGCAGCGCTTGGGTACCGCATGCGTTCTGAATCGTCTGCGCAGCAAAGAAGAGGTTCTCTACCGCCTCGAAATCGAACTGGCCATCTTTGGGCACATCGGTGGGCTTTTCGCCGGTGGGGTACTTGAAGAGGAATATAACGCCGTAGACAGGACTGTTGGAAAAAAGGTGTGTTAGAAGTGCTTTCTGGGTGGGCCTTGGGATACAGCGCACCTTTGCTGCCGCAGGAATTCCGGGTCGAGGGCTACCAGCTCTTCGAATTGGACGTCTTTGACGCCTAAGCTGTCGATTAGATAGGTAAAGACACCCTGAACAAGTCAGTCAACCGGATTATAAAGATGATAAGACGTCTTATATCCACCGCATCAGACTCGATTGTGTTCCATCCTGCAGACATTCTAGTGTAGTATCGTGGAGCTGTCTCAGGGATCTTGAAGAAAATCCAGGACGGAACTGGATCCTCTACAACCAAGCGAAATCAGCAACAATCCAAACGGATTCGCTGTCATAGAAAAGCCAAGGCTTCATAACATGCACCGTGTTTGGTCATACCGGATTAATCTACAGGATTGTGCTTTGGCTACAGGCGGCCATAACGAGCAGAAGCATTACCTATTGAATAACTATTAGACACTATGATAGTCAATATCCTAGTGATCTGCTAAAAGAGGAACCATCCCAGAACCAGATACTCCATCAAAATGCCGCTTTAGAAATGTCCCAATGTCATCAAAGCTCTTTCAATATTTGACTCCCGCTTGCTAATATTGCATTATCAGTACTTCAAATCCATTGCTGCATCATCATTTTCGTCTCGTCAACACCAATCAGTCAAAGCCAGCGCAGAATCTTATCATGTCCACATGCTTGTATCAAACAAGCAGAATAAGATCCCTCATTGAAATCGTCGTTCCTTACCTTTCTGTAAAGTTTCATCGTACTGGGGTGTCCTGGTTCTCGGGTTAGGTCCGCTATCACGCCCACAATATCGGGGCCACAAACTCATTGCTATAGCTCGGCGAGTGTCCTCCAAACGTAAAAGCTTGCTCATCGCCAGTATACCCTGGAGAATAAGCGGGCGACTCGCCCCGGAAACTATATGCCGATAGTGAACGGTTATCGAAAGAACCGTCGCTCAGTCTTGGTGAGTGCTCGAAGTGCTGCGAGTTCCGCTGCGATGACGGCGACTCATAGCGAAGAAACGGAGATGCGGGAGCACTTAAATCTTCCATGCTGCGGTTCGGAATCATTGGGAATGGACCTGGAAAACCGTTTGGATAGCCAGCCGGGGTTCCAGGCTGGAAGCTGGGAGTACCCGGTTGAGACCCAAGGCTTAAATGCTGGAAGCCATATGGGCTGTGCTGTCCTTGTAGGTGTATCCGAGATGTGTCGTGGCTCTCCGTGTTCTCAAGCCGATGTCTGGCGAGCATCAAGCGTGAGAACTGCATCATGCCGTCCAGATCTGCAGGGTCCAAGTCTCCAAGGCGCCTGGTACCCCGAGTGTAGCGGAGCTTGCTGTCAATTTCCTGGATCGCACCAACGGTCAGAGATCCAAGAGCCGCACCACCGAGCTCGGGGAGCGAAGAGTCAACGGCAAGAGCTATCGTATACAGTTGGGCGAGGAGGATCATGGCTGAGCTTTCGATCTCGTCGGCTTGAATCAAAGTTACAGGCATCCAGAAAAGCCATGATCGTAGGGGTTGCAATTTCTCGAAGATTTGGTCGCTTTGCATCGTAGCGCTGTAGGTTTGGATTTCGCGGGTAAATTCGAGCATTTCGTGGAGATGACGAGAAAGCGGATGGTGATTCGCCAGGCGAGTGGACAATCGTTGAAGCGCACCTGTCGCTAGAAACAACGATTCGTCGTCCAAAGAAAGTGTGGAGGGTTGCAGACTTCTTTGTGAGAAGAAACCAGGGTTGTCCTCGATGTAAGATACGAACCTTGAGCTGTCCTTCCATGGACTCATAGATGAAACGACCTGCGTAGAGTGAGATCATGACTGCAGACGTTGATTGCATGTTCCTTACCGTGGAAATTCCTCGCATCAGCGAGGTCCAATCACCCCTGAATGGCTTCGATTAGTGGCTTCCAAAATAAGTAGAGCGTGTACCTTACCAGTCAGCTGCCTGCCATGAGAGCAAGATCGAGGCTGCCAATACGGGATCAGAGTTTTGTCTCGAGAATTTACCAATAGCACCATGTAGGCCCTTGAGTGCCACTCCGCGGTGATAATAAGCAAGATTCTTAGTCTCGGTAGAGTTGGTTATCCATCCCAGATGAGTAGCTGAGAAAGCTAAGATAGAGCTCATCACGAAATCGTATCCTACAGCTGCATCAAGAAAACTAGTGGTATGCCGTGAGCTGAGGTCGACGTATAAGAGCAACAAGAACAGTCCCATACCTCGGTATCTGCTGCACCCACAGTGTGCACTGCACAAAATTGGAATGATGCATATCCCGATAGATGCTTGACAGGTGGTAAATCAACCGCAGATCAACCGCGGAGAGCCTACTGAAGTGCTGGAAGGATTGGATGTTGAGCTCCAGGAATGGAAAGATGCCGGTATGTTGCCAAGCTTCGATTTCACGTTCAATTTTCGGCGTCCAGAGGAGGTTGGGTACTTTGGGATATCTTGTTGGATCTTCGGGGGGGGCGGGATTGTCCATGTAGTCGCATCTGCAATTGTGCTTTGTGCAATTCCGGCTGTTCCATGCGGTTAGCCAGGAGTCGAAGGCAATGGGTCAGTGATCCGACATACCACTGTGGGAAATTCTCGTCACATCGAATATGTCTTCGTTTGCAGGTTTTGCAGCCCTTCCTTGACTTGGTGTGGCTCTTACGAGGTGGACCTCCGCCGGGACCTGCCATCATACGAGGAACCGATGGGTTTATTTTACTAGCAGCCGTTGCAAGGCTATTTCCTCTCCAGATATGGTCTCAGGCGATGACGGATTCTGATGGATCAATAGGATCGGACTGGATCGGACCCCTAGAGGGATTTAGAAGCTCGAGAGGATTATGGCTCCTCGGTAGCCTTGCCTGCCTGTGTCCGAGCTGACCCCTTGGCCTCGTGGGTACTTTTGAGATAAACAGTAGCTCTCCTTCGAAGCGAGCGTGGTTGACGGTAACGGCGACTTGAAGAGTTACGGTGGAATTACAAGCCAAGGGTACGAAGGAAGAGCCGGTATGAAAATGCTTGATGTTTCCAGCCGTCATAAACGAGGGCACAGCAGGAAGACACGAAACGAGTGTGTAAAACGTGAGAGGGAGGGATACGAGGACTGGGTTTCAGCGTCACCGAGGACAAGGCCTTCAATATGTAATATTTTAACTTGTGATGCACGGGTGCGGTTGTGTGAGTTTTCCTTTCAACGAGACTAATGAAATAAAGTATAAGGTACGTTCAAGTTGAGTAGGCACGGTAGGTACGGTAGGGGGAGTCGAGCACGAAAGGTCGGAAATAGAAATCTACCTAAAGGAGCAAGCAGCTTATGTACTACTATCACTAGGTACGGTAAAGTAGGATTCGCGATGGAGGTTTTCGGGTTATGTCTGGACGGTAAGAGGAGGAAGCTTATTAGACGCGATCTCGGTGGTCGATGATGTGGTCTTGCAGAGTTACAGTTGGGGGATTTGTCCCGGGGAGAAGTTTTCAGAGTCGGTGAATGGAATACATTCGAATACTTACTAGTACGGTAGGTAAGGTAGTAAGGTACTCACTCTAGTAAGCTATCGCAGAGGCGGTCGGTGGCGGGCGTGTCTCTCCCTTGAGTATGACTGTCATTGGGGAAGCATGATTAGCATGATTAGCCAGAAGACACTTGACAGGTGCAAGATTATGTTTCACGCGACCGACTGGGCAACGAGACGACGAGAGAAGAGGAGGGGGGAGGGGGGAGGGGGCCGTTTTTTCAGCTGTCTCTAAAGCAAGGTAGGTGGGTAGGTACGGTAAGGTAAGGTAAAGCTTCCAATCATTCCTTAGTCACGCTTTCCACCTTACCAAGTACAGTACTCGTACCTCCCTTACTCTCCTAGAGGCTTAGACTCCTTCGATTATTACTCCCAGTATTCAATGCCAAACTCCAAAGGGCAACACGAAGCGAGCCGAGCAAGCGCAGCAGAGGCATGAGCATGAGCAGCGTGGAAGAGGCGCAGAATCATGTGGTTGTCCTGTGTGGTGTCCTCGGCCAATATCGCCCTTGAGAGGCTCTAGAACGAAAGCAAAACAAGGTAGGTGGGCAAGAAAGCCCATGCGGTTCACATCATCATTGGGGTACCTGCTTGCGAGTTGCAACACCGGCTACAGGTCACAAGGCAACGCAGGGTGCCAAGGCCTGCTTGTGCTTACTTTATTGATTCTGCATTGAATGATTGCCCCAAAAGGCCTTTTCCTGAGGAACCGTATGCATACTTACATATATTGAGAGTGATACTACTGCTTTCGGTATGTGCACGTGTCTTTCCTAGAAACGTCTAGGAGAAAGCTTGAGGGCTGAGGTGCGATGATTAGGTAGACACATGAGATGTGGTTTAGAATGATCCTTTATTTAGAAAGCGACATATGCGCAAATAGTGTAATAGGTAGCCATCGATCACCCCAGGGATTATTGTTGCACCTCGGAAGCGTAAGTACTGTATGTCTTGACCCGCCTTGCCGCGCCTGCACCTTCAAGTCAGCTCAGATATTCTATGGGACTCGAGTACCTTAGAACCACTCTACGACATACTGAAGGGACGACTGCTACAAGGACCTTACCTTGCCGCTGGCCGTCGCACCGCGGAGTGGGTAGACGGCTGCGATGGCATTCATCACCGTAGGTACCGTAGTACTTGAGGTGCAGCCTTGTAGGACTAGTCACCTTCCGTCTACTTGGCATGCGTACCTACCTCTCCGGTGTGATTGTCGTGGTTGGGTACCTGCTTCCAAGTATTGTAAGTAAGGTAATGTCAGGCTGTATAGTATGTGCACAGTCCCTGCCGAGGAGGAGTGAGCGGTCGAGCAGCCTTTTCCTTTACCGTTAACCGTCATTGATGGCGTGTTCTCCCTAAGCGAGGTGTTCGCCATTGTTATTGAGTGCAGCAAATGATGCTTCCTCTCCGTTCGGTTGGCAGTTGTTAGTGCGGCAGGTGCAGCCTGGTCACAGGGCGACACAAAGACGGTCAGGTGGTGCACGCCCAGGTCAGAAGTCGGTAGAGGGGCTGAAAGAACAACAACAATAATGGCTCATCATTTGCAGGTTGTCTTGGTAAAGTAGGTCAACGTTCGAGGAAAGCGGTACCAGTCGATCGAGGGGATGATGTCGACGGCTCCATGCCATGCCATGCCATGCCATACTGTGTTTACTAGTACGGTAAGCTACTGTACTACTGCCACATGCGCAGACTCCAATTATAGATTCCGGGCACTACCGTACCACGTTAGTTACCTACCTTGTCGCCACTTACCTTTACGGAGTACATACCGCGAGGTACTACCTTACCTTGCCTTACTCTCTGGCCCACAGTCGCTTGGCTTTGCTGCATTCAGAAGATGCGATTGGTGGACACGTCACAGAGGATGCCACGGTTGCTACCAATCACAAAGACTGATGAATGTACGCTTCAGGGAATGAAGCAATATAACATTACCCTTTTCGAATTCATCCGATGCAACGCTGCACCTGCATGGACAGGATCTTAATTGTTTCTGGCCTTGACCGCTTTCTTCAGTGCACTGCGGCATTGCGAAAGAAACGTCATTTGTAGCATAGCTCCTTTTTCGACACAATACGAACATCCAAGTCTTCATGTCTTGAACACTACCTTACAAACATCCTGTATCGCCTCGCCATTGCCGTCATGGGGAATTTGATCAAAATTCTAATAACCCCTTTACGCCCGGTGCATCGGGCACTTCGCAAATGTGTGCCCTTTGACGATTAATAACCAAAATGCTTACCGAACCTTGCCTCCACTGTCTCTTTTCGCTGAAAGTCGCCATTCACCTGTCACCACCAGCTTCAATAGGTTGATTACCCGATGAGTAGTATTGTTATGGTATTCGTGCGCCACCGCGTAACACGATTTAATCTTCACCATACAAGACGGATTCTTGATCATATCAAGGTCTTACCACGCCCTGTCAGCGATCAACGGTCCATAAGCTGATGCTTATTAGAGCGGTGGGAGGTGTTGCCAGGGCGCATCTCATCATTTATCAGGAAAATAAAAATACAAGAAGCACTGTCATCGGCTTAAGAAAGCCCGAGGATGGTCCGGGAGTCTGCCTCGACGAGAGACGTTATCCTCGGGTGCTCGGGGGCCATTTCATCGGGGGGTACCACTTCCATAATCTATCCTTCTCTCTCTTCAATGGATCACAGCAGTGTTTCAAGTTTTACGTGGTTATGCGTCTGACAAGGCCACCTCAGCGCACGACCTCTCAAACGGAAGTTACCGTCCCCATTGTATCTTCTATTCTGTACTGCAAACGCTATGCATGGCAATGACTCCACAAAGCGAAGATCTCAGCTTCCCAGCGCTAAAATCTCAAAGATAGGACCCAGAAAACAACCACCGGGTATGTATGCAACATTAATAGGGTTAGTCCCATGCTCCTACGGCTTTCTGGCCAAGCAAGACCACCAACAAACCACCATTGCAGGAATAAGACGACAGCATATCTGGTCTGTACACATCTAGAGCCGGGCATCCATTAATTCATGCCTGGACCCATTGTCCGTTCATGTCATCATCGTACATGTCGTCGTAGAATTCTCTGTCATCCATTTTTCGACATTGTGGGTTCATCTTGAGCAAAGGCTCAAAGACCAAATGATGCCCGTAACCTTTGCTGGTCTGTATCCGAGAGTTGGCTAAGGAATGCACCAAGGTCCGGAATCAACGACTTGTAGCCAAGCAGATTCTATGCATGATCAGTAGGGTCCCTTTATACACAGATGATGCCAAACTTACCCGTCGGAATGACTCGAAGCTTTCCTGGTGGTACTTGAAGATAATTTTCGTGCTCGTAAAGGCAGCGCTTGCCCTGAAGTATTCAAGCAAGCAATCTCCCATGGCCTGGGGGTTCTTTTCTATGGTACGGTTGAAACCGAGGAATGCGTGCCCCTTCTCATCGGTATCATCCACAGGCTCTATGATTTGCAGGAATGGTTTGGCAAACTCCGCCAAATGAGGCGCGAGGACATGTGAGCAGTCCACCCCCAAACGCCCCAGTGCAACCGCAGCGTTTTCGTTGACAGAGGATGGTACTTCAGGATTGCCAATGATGTGGATAAGACGATAATAGAGTTTCTCAACATATGGCTCCATCCCCCCCTTCTGCATCATGGCTATTTCACCACACGACCAGCAAGCGTTATTGACAACACTTAAACCGGTATCTATGTCGGCGTCTTGGAGATTGTCCAGATCAAGCTGCTGAATCAGGACCGGCATAAGATTTGGGAGGAAAGGTTGCAGCTGAGGAAAGATATTGACTGCGCAATCCCCCAGCAAGGCATATGATGACTGCCGTACGTCGTTGAATGGATCTTCCATGCAGAACTGTAATAAATCGAAGAATCTGGGCTGAGCCGACAGGACAAGCTCTCCAGCCTTGGCTGAATCAAGAGCCTGGATGATAGCACTCAAAAGGTCTAAACTCGTGACCAGAAAGTCCTTGTCCGGCTTTTCCATGGGCTCATTGTTGACGGCCGTGAGATACTCTTCCAAGTTCTGGTGAATGATTCTGATGCAACGAGCAAATATGGGCACTGCGAACGGCGCGAAAGAATCACTTAGAGAAGTAGCGACATATGAAATGCATTCATGCAGTGGGAAGAGCTCGCGCGACTGATCTTGGACCTTGCTCCAACGCTGAATAACAGCTGGCATTAGAATCTCGATAAGGTCTGGCCGGGCCAATGCAGGACCAACATGCTCTGCCAGCGTCTGGACGCAATCGTAAAGAATACGCATATTGCGATCTTTGTACTTGTTGAAGCACCGGACGAATTGTCGTATGATTGGCTCACAATAAGGTGTCAGCTCGCTCGTAGCCTTTTCTTCCAGATTCGCGAATGCTGAGGCAGCAGATTCTTGCACTTTTTTGTTCCTGTCCAGCATCCTATGCAAGATCCCCTCCATCATGGGTTCAAAGTACCGTTTCTTGTCGAGAAGGTCTTTGAGGTGGGACGCCCAACCAGAATAACGCCCAAGCGCCCAACATGTTATTGTTCTTACAGCAGGCTCAGGGTCACTCAGTAAGGAGATGAGATAGGGTATTAGTTCCGGTAAATGTGGGGTCACGGCATTCACACATCCATCGGCGACGGCGCCAATAGCGAGAACCGCAGCCTCCCGATTAGGCCAGTCGTGGTGGCGGAGATTGTCTTTGAGATAGGGAAGAGCAATAGCAAAAACTGGTTCATGGAATGTCGTCGCAAGAACATCCAGAGCTGCGGCTGAGCATTTCCTAAGGTTCCATCTATCCTCAACGTCATCTCCGCCATATTCGTCGTCATCCTCAATTTCTCCTTCGCTTCGGTCGTCATCATCGGCCATTGAAGCACCTTTTTCATTGACGATCTCCCCTCCATCAGTATTAATCGACACATTGTTCCCATTGGCGGCTACCCTCGAAGGTTTGGGTTTTGCAAATTGCGGCTTCAAGTCTTCTGCTCTATCCTCTTCGTCGGCATCATCTGCACCCCCTTCTAAGCGCAGGACATCTTCCTCGTCGTAGACCATGCTTTCCAATAGGACAGGGATAATTTTGTGTAGAAACGGTCCTAGGCTCGCACATAGTTTATCATTCTCACCAATGCAAAGCCAGAATTCAGCAGCCTCTAAGGCCAGGTCTGGGTCATCGGTATTCCTTTGTTGAAGTGCCATGTAGTCGACAAGCCCTTCCATATGTGGTCGCACTTTGTCTGGTCTAATGTCCACAATCTGGACAAAAGAACGGCAGACGTTGCGGCGAACATCGTCACTCGGGTCGTTAGCCAGTTGGAAGAGCCGTGCGAGAAGAGAGCCCAGCGATGCGATAACTGCATGCGGCTTTTGAGGGATGAACGAGTTGATGCTTGCCAATGCCAATGCTCGGACTTTGGCAATGGGACTTGTTGTTATTTCGAGAAGCTTGGGTATTATCACATCTAACGGTCTTTGTCCTTGAAACTCCTTATCCAACGCTTTCTTGCTATCCTCGCAAACCTTGGCCAACGCCCCCATTGCACCCTCTTGAGCGGCAAGAGATGTGCTGCCTCTTTCGTTGCCTGCTAGCGAAAGCAGCTCTGGCAATAATTCTGGCCAGCCCAGAACACCTCCCCGCTGCACAATCTCTGTAATAACACTGCCAGCAAAGTTGCGTATTTGCAGGTTTGGATCTTCTAGGCAAGACAAAACTAGAGCGCGGACATAAGCCTGGCCAAGTCCTGCTAAGTCCTTGTAACATGCCTTCACGTTGTTTTTGAGATTGATAGCTGCCGAACTTCGGACCAGAATTGTGGTTTCAGGACTTATGTCCAGGTGGTGAAGCAACGGGCCATTCGAAAATATGTATGCCAGGTAATTGGTGATTTCTGGAGATTCTTTTGCTTTCGTGAGCATCTGAGGTTCCAGAGAGTCAGTGAATGCGGTATACTTGACTTACTTGGTTGTGGTGGAGGTTTGTTACTTACCATTGTAGCATATTTCTGGGCCTTTTGATCATGAGCGCTGAGAGCATTTCTGAGATAGCCGACAAGCTCCCTTAGGGGCTCCAGCTCTGGCTGCCATTCCATGCTTGGGCCAAGGCCTGCTAAATAGGCTGTTTGGTTTCTCCAATAATCACCAACTAAGAGACCTGTAAAGACTCAACCAGACCCTAGCGAATTTGGGCTATTATGAACGGATCGACCAGGAGATTGAACACATATGGAGGCTAGGAGGCGGTAAATGTCTCAGTGCTCATATACCGTCTAAGACCGTGTGTCATGAGCTTGTACGATATGTTGGGATATCTTGTGTGCAGAATAATTAGGCCTGTATATCAGAAGGCCAATGGAGCAGAGGCCCAACGGTTCAACATTCACAGAAAGATATTCTTAGAATCAACAGCCAGTGGTAAGAGGCTCTAAGATCAATCGGTTCTGCAATCCAGCACAGGAAACCTGCAGATACTCTGTTGGTAGTCAGGCCGTTCTTTCAACGCTCAGGAATGAGCTTGACGCATTATTGGCAACAGTAGTTACTGAATGTGTAAGAGGAGCTTCGACCTATTGTTCGAGAATGGGTAGTTGCTGGGGTGTTGTTCGTGCATAAAAGCAAGCCAAAAATGAGCAGTGGGTGTAATACTTCGTAGCCGCATCGGCGAAATGTAATTCCTAGAGTCCGGTATTTAATACCTTGAACCTTCCTTTGGTGGGATAAATACCATCCATGAGGTCTGGCCCTGCGTCTAAGTGAGATCCCAGTCTCACGTCCTAATACTGCTAACCCTAAGCAAAGGACGTTGATATTGTGCTCACATATAAAACTTGCACAGGACAAGACGTTGAAAATGCACAGTATGGCCGTACTGAGTATGTAGTTGTGTAGTAGTAGAATAAGTGATGTCCCAAAAATAGATCAACATCCTGAGACAAATTTAAGGCGCAAGAGTTTGAGATTACTTCCGTACAGCATGTTTGATCAACCGCAGTAGCTGAGCCGCCCTTCTCAAATGCCAGCCCAATCACGGCCAGGAGTTATCCAACATCAAGACATTAGGCTGATCCCTCACAACACGATGATCCGCATAAACACGGAAAGAACAACAATGGCTCCAAGCCACGTTAGCGCTTCAGCTCTATCGTTAAGCACCATGTCCAAAAGTCCGGAAATCCACTTACTTGCCGGCTTCTTTACCAGTGCTTCACGCAAGTCGATAGCAGCCCACGACGACAATGGCAGGCCTACCGATACCGACGTCGCTACCGACTGGGCCGATCTTCGTCGACACAGCGTCATGTCAATGCGCGCTACAAGCGAGACAAGGCACCAAGTCCAGCAATGTAGGTCGAAATGAGGTGTGGCGTTGCATTGGAAATGCCACTGAAAACGTCTATTCGGGACATTCTGGGAAATGGTTCTTTCCTGTCAATGAAGGCTCCAAAGCGGACTTGAACCAGACATTCAATTGGGCGAACAATCCTCCAGACACGACCCAACCGTATCTCCTCGAGGATAGCCTGACAACCACCGCTACGTTTTACACCCCGCTTAACACCACCGATTCTTCTCAGCTCTCGGCTTTCGACCAGGCTTGTACTGGTCAGAATGACACCCAATTATCAGGGCCATTCTACCAAGTATTGGCAGATACTGAAGCAGGGAAAGTTCCCACTGCTGCTCGACTGTGCCTAGCACCCGGTGCTATCCCGATCACCATACAAAATGCGAGCTCGTGGAATGACAACGGGTGCAATCTAGGCTTCTTTTGTAAGACTTCCCTGTCTCATGAACGTCATGTCGGAGAAATAAAGTATGGCTGATGGCGTTCCACTCCAGGTGAACGAAACTCAATAAACCGCCTTCCACAGTATTGTCCGCCAGTTGTTGCTTGCCAGCACGGTCGATTAGCTGGTAGTACTTGTCCATCCATGGGCTACCTTGAGCCTGTGGTTTGTAGACAAGGAAACTACTGCCCTCCCGGTGGGCAGCAACGGATACAATGTCCAGCTGGGCATTACTGCTCCATAGGCGCTTATGAGCCGACCCCATGCAGCTTCGGTACACATTGTCCCCCGGGAAGCTATCGCAACATGTCCTTTCTGCCACTTATCCTACCCGCATTCCTTGATCTGCTACTTGTGGGGTGGACAATCGGGTTCAGGGTATTAGCTCGTCATAAAGGAAACCACCAGCAGCGAGGCAAGAGTATATGGTCCTATCTGACGAAGGCTATGAGTATCGTCGACAAGAAGCAACAGATCAAGCAGTACCAGTCACTTGAGGACGGCGATATTCTCCTAGAGCCGAGAATTTCGCATGTTCGCCGCGCCAATACAGGGTTCAGTGCGGCCATGGATGCGGCCTTCTTGTCCAAACCAAGTACGATTGATTTCAGTGATCCAACTTCGAATCTACAGCTTTTTGTTCAATCGCTGTCCAAATGCATCGGTACCTCCAAGTTTGGGTTGTCATTTGAGTTTGTGGATCTCAAATGTCAGCCCAGAAAGAGTAGCAGACCAATTTTATCCGAAGTCTCTGGTGAAATCCAGTCAGGATCGCTATCTGGCGTCATGGGGGCGTCAGGAGCTGGAAAGTCTACTTTCGTTAATGTTCTCATGGGCAAGCAAGCGCACACAGGAGGTATTACAAAAGTCAATGGGGTTGCGGGGAATATCTCGAAGTATAAGAAGATTATTGGATACGTTCCTCAAGATGACATTCTACTCGCGGAATTGACTGTGCGAGAAAACATTTTACATTCTGCCCGCATTCGACTGCCTTGTGACTGGACAGACGATGATATCCAAGGACACGTCGATATTCTGATATCATGCCTTCAGCTTGAGCATGTGAAAAATTCTTTGGTCGGTAACGCTGCTGCACCAGTCATCTCTGGAGGCCAGCGAAAGCGTGTGAGTATTGGGATGGAATTAGCAGCAGCGCCTATGGCGCTCTTTCTTGATGAACCCACGTCTGGCCTCGATGCTACGTCAGCTTCCTCAATAATGACCGCCTTGAAAGCACTCTCGCGTCTCGGGATTACGGTTGTCACTATTATCCATCAACCTCGACAGGAAATCTTTGAGTCTCTTGATACTCTGCTGCTTTTCGCCGCCGGCAGGATGATTTATCAGGGACCCGAGAGCACTGTACAGACCTACTTTGAAAACGTTGGGTTCCACTTCCCCGAACACGGAAATCCAGCAGACACAATCATGGACATCATTGCCGGCCAGGGACATCTTTACAAAAAATCTGGAGATACTGGGGTTCAGCCGTTGATAGAGTATTGGCACAATCGACAACACAGTCTTCAAAACCTCGGTCAGAGTCCAGCCGACTCGATTCAGGACAACATGGCTCTACGACGTTCGATAAAGAGGCGCGGAGCTTATTGGTACCGTCAAGTATATTTTTGCTTTGTCCGTTCACTCGTACAGCAATTTCGTCTAAAGTCGAGTTTTTACGCGGAACTAGGTGTTGGTGCCCTTGCCGGCTTTCTCATCGGTTTAGCGGAACTCAACCAGGAGGGAATCAACTTCCGTGGAATGTTCATAACTCCTTACGAACTTCTTTCATCGTCTATAGACTACGCCTCAGTCCCTCAGATGTCTCTACTCGTTGGGTTGGCAATTGGACTCACGGCTAGCTCGCCAGGAGTGAAGATATTCGGGGAAGAAAAGCTCGTATACTGGCGAGAAGCTGCTTCGGGACATAATAGGCTTGCATACTATGTTGGAAAAGTACTGTCCACTTTCCCGCGAATGATACTCGCCAACATTCATTTCTCGACAATGTTCCTCCTGCTCTCAACGCCGAAGATTCCATGGGGGGCTGCGTTTGTCGCAAACCTCCTTTACTTCTACTGCATCTATGGCCTTGCGTCGTGCGTTTCGGTCATCACACGACGAGAGGACGGCCCGCTTCTTGCAACGATGACAAGCTTGATCGTGGGCGTGATTAACGGCATGAGCCCAAGTCTGAAGACCGTCAAAGGTTGGCACATGAGCTGGCTCTGGAGAGCGTCTCCGGGAACATGGCTATCAGAGGGCTACTTTACCGAAAATATCTCACCATATCGGTACCTCTATCAGGTGGATGATGCAGCAACTGGCCTTGGGTATACCTTAGGTCAGTTTAGTCTGGATTTAGCAATGCTTTTCGTTCTGGGTACGACCTATCGTGTTTTGGCGTTCCTTGGGTTGAGGTTTCTGAATCGGCAAAAGCAAAAATAGAGAACGCCATGTTAGATTTTGTAATATACCTTACTTCATATATCGAGGTCTTTTCTTAACCATACAAAAGAATCCGCACTCGAACGCTCGTACGGCTGATGTTTTTACAAGGTCCCATTTTAGCTGAATGAAGCAGTTCTGTTACTGCATAGAACACCCAATCCGTTCGTAAATGGGCAGCCTGTTTGCTTCATGAGACTTCGTCTCAAGTCGCTTCTTGTCGAATAGCTCGCTTTACGGTATGGCTGTGTCCAGCATTACTGTATATATTGCTCGATCAACTCGGATACTTAAATATCAGTCGAGTCAAAATAATCTGTGTCACCAAATCCGGTTCGATCCGGATTCAAGCCAATAGTTGACCTCTTCAATGAGCAAGTCGACTAGTGAGCCTGCTTCAATGGCGCCCTTCGTCAACGCGATGATCTATCTATTCACATCGCTCTACCTATCAGTGAACCGGCCTACCTCGTGTTCCTGTGCAACTAGTGAGCCTGCTTCAATGGCACGATCGGAACCGACCTCTTCAATGAGCAAGTCGCCCTACCTACCAGTGGACCTGGTCATACGTTCATGTGCAACTAGTGAGCCTGCTACAATGGCCGTCATCCTACCCCCTCATAGTGAGTCTGCTACAATAGGCACGATGGTCTGAAAGATCGATAGAAAGGTTGGTAGGAAGGCTGACATCGAGGCTCTACGTCAGTGCTATGAACTACACTACAAGTCATAGAGACATGACTTTTAAAGAGAAGGAAATAATGTTACGAAGTGTGTCGAAATTGAATGAGACCTAGTCAATAGACTCTAGGAATTCCGGTACGTGATCAAGGAACAATGATGTTCCGAATCGAAATCTGCTAGAACATTTCATCTATTCGAGCACTTTCGATACAAGCCTGCTCAGCTTCTTTGTTTCGCCCTACTATAAATACAGCTCGAAACCCTTTGCTTTCTTCTGTATTCTTAGTATTCTAGTTATAGCTATCTCTATTGATTAAACATTCTACCCATGCACGCTCTCTGATTGAATTCTAGGCACGATCTCAATAGACTGACCGCGTCGGGTCGGGTTGGAATTTTTTTGGAAAAGTGTCGGGTCGGGTTGAGAAGTTGAACCCGAGAACTATAGCTTGATCGAACAGTCTTCATGGTTTCTCTTTATGGCTTCCTACCATGTTTCCCCGTCATGGCTCCCTACCAAAGTCAAACAACCTCCATGTTTCCCCGTCATGGCTCCCTACCATGACTTCCCTTCATGGCTCCCTACCAAATAACCTTCATGTTTCCCGTCATGACTCTCTATCAAAAAGGTAATGCAAAAAGATAATGCAAAAGCAAAAAACCGGAAAAATTTCTATATTTAGCTCTCTTGACGCCAAGTTCAAGTTCTTGACGAATTGAGTCGAATTGGCCCGATTTCTAGTCGAGTCGAGTTGAATCGAGTTGAAAATATGCTCAATTCAACTTGAGTTAAGTTGAAAATGTGAGCAATTCAACTTTGAATCAAGTAGAATTCAAAATATCAACTCAAAACTCAACTTGATGATCAGTCTAAATCTCAACAAAGACTAAGATTTAGCATTTAGTGAGTTGAACATCATTCATCTCTTTTTTCTTGATTATCACTTACTCGTTCATCAGTTTATGTTACAAGTTGATCTTTTTATATTGTATCACTTTCATATGCATAAATTTAAGTTTTTCTGCAATTCTAACATTTCATTTTAATTCTCATTAATACTTATGTTCATTTCTATTTTGACTTTACTAATACTTATCTTTTCTTCAGCTGTTTTCATATACAACTTTAAAGAAAATCATTAAATACATAGTGAGAATTTTTCTTTGTTAAAATATAAAATTATATGAAAACATTTGATAATAATAATAATAATAAATTCATACACTTTTGTAACATTAATTAAATTGACTCATGAGAAACTTTATGCTATGTGTGTCGAGTGAACAAAATTCTCTGAGATAGAAAATTGCTCACTGTTTATATGATTGCTACATGCAGTCGAGACAATAAAACTGAGACTATGTATCAAATTTGTTCATGATGATTGCATGTTAAAGAATGAGTGTTCTTGTCATTTTAAACTGCTTCAGCAGCTTTGTTTTCATCATCATTCTCGCTGTTGTCTTAAAATTCTTCGTGATTAAAACGATGATTTGATAGTTCATGAAGTCAACATCTCATAGCATATTTAATTAAAGATGCATTCAATTCAAGCAATGCATCAGAATATGCTTGACTGTCTGATGATTTCATTTGCAGTTGCATCAAAAACTATTTGCGCTCAACATGTTTCTTGAATGCAAATAAACATTCAGTTTTATGCGTTTGATTCTGATGTAAATTGCAAGAATGCTTTTGATTTTCTGAAGATTATCACACATCTTTACTGACTTCTTGAATAAATGAGATCTTTGAGCGAAAGATGCATTAATGTTTGCAATGCGTTTTTTGTAGTTTTTTCATCAAAGATTTCATTGACTTTTATGAAACTGTGCAATTGCACGTTCACTCGTTTAAGTCAACGTTAAGAAATCAAGTCGTTCATGTTTAAACTGTATCTTTGCTTCTTTGCAAATTGAAACATTCAGAAACATTATTTTTTTGAAGATTGAAAAGCGAAAGATGAATTTATTAGTTTTTATCAAATGAGCATGTATGATTTTGCATGCTTGTTGAGTCTTCTGTGTTCTGTTATCAATTCAACTGCGTAGTGTGACTTGATTTTGTAGCTTGTTCAGATGTGTCATGATTTTAGTCTTGTTAAACTCAGTCTTCTAGCCTTGTCAGATTTATTCTCACTTTGTCATTTTGACTAGTTTTTATTGAGTCTAGCGTTGACTGAGAAACACACATATGTAGTCAGCTTCTTTTCTGTAACTATCTTTCTTTCTTAGCATTTATCTTTTAGTTAAATGACACTTTTATCTGACTCGCTCTAGACAGATCTCTAACAAGATGAACATGTAGTGAGAATGTATGTTTCAACTTTCAATGTTTCAATGTTCACTTTCTTGAAAATGTCAATCACATGATGCAATGCTTGATTCTGAAGAGTTTCTAGTCTTCATTTTGCACTCGACAATTTCTCTTCTTTATCGCGTTGATGTCATATTAATGCTTCAAACGTCATTTTCAATCTTATCATTGCTGAGTATATTTATCTTGCTTTTGCAAATGTAACTCTTCAAATGAAGATCTCAAGTTGACTAAGCATCAGCATCTTGATGACGTGATTTGCTTTTATTTGACAAAGATGCAAATCTTATTGTAGTTTTATGTTCAGTTGCATTTCAAGAACTTGTACGTTCAATTTTGACTTTATTATCAAGTTTTCTATGCGTAAATTGACTGTCATGTCAAATCTTTTTGACTTACAAGTGAAGTGTGTGAGTTCATATTTCTCTGAAGCGAACGTAGCATCATGAATTCAAGTTCACTTCGCACAGACATTATGTGCTTGACTCAGTGATTTGCAGATTGATTTTGTAATTTTGTCATAAATCAGAATATTGATGTCATTTACAAAGTCAAGCACTTCAATTTTAATTTCTAAAGCTTTGCATTTTTCAATTAAGCTTGCGTTAAAAAACAGAAAAAGAATTGATGATATGAAGAATCTCTGTAATATGTCAGCATTTACTCATTGCATTACGCTGATTTGTTTGTTGAATGTCAGTGATGACTCTCTATTCTTCAGAAAGCTGCAAGTTCATTTGACTATGTAGTTTAATGTTCTTTTCATTCTCAGAATATGCAAAAGTCTAGTGTGTAAGACATGATTGAATGCTTCAATGATGTTTAAACTAAGCATAAAGATCACGTACTTGATTTCACAGTCTCATACTGCGTGTACTTGATCTACTAGTAAATTCAGTGCTGAAATCATGAATTGCTTGCATATCACTCTCATTTGAGCTTTTGAAAGCATGTGATGAGTCTCAGTAATGTTACTTAATCTTTTAATCATGATTGATTTTAATGTTTTACTCATAATGTTTAGCAAAGCAATGAGTTAATACATCTTCAAGTTAATGTAATTACTTTTCTTTGATTTGCATAGTACTATTGTTTGAGCTTTTTTGAACTGCTTCGAATGATATTTGTGAATTACACATGCGTTGAATAAATTGATTAATATCGAAGTCAGTTTCATTAAACTTGCTTGAAGCACTTTATTTGAAATTTCAAATGCGTTTGATGCTTTGTTAACTTTTACTCATTGAATCATTTATCTCATCTCATTTTGCAATAAGACTGAATTGAATAACATTGTCAGCTGTTGCAATCGTGCACTTCGAGTTAGTCTAACATAAATCATGTCAAACTATCATAAACTAGTATAGAGCTGATGTTGACACGCTAGCGACCTAGCGTGCCTTCGTGAGTAAAACTCACGACGTGTTGCATATTCTTTCTTCTTCAGCTTTGAACTTCTAGTTAGAATACACTCATATAATTCGCTTTATGCAGACTCATAACATTAGTTCAAAGCTCATCAATCTTGCTATCAACGTGTAGATGATATAAAAACAAGCTACATCACTTAAACTTGAATCAGAATCGAAATTCGAAAATTGAGCTCAGAAGACTTGTTAGAAATCAAGAAATTTCTAAAACAGAACAGAAGAACATGAACGCGTTGCTTTAGACTAACTCTTTACTGAGCTCGTTGTCAAAACAGAAGAACAGAAGAACATGAACGTGTTGTTCTAGAACTGAAATCAGAAATTTCAGTTGAATTTCGACCAGCAATTTTCTATTCACACAATGACTAGAAGCACAGAATTAGAATCAGAATCAATGAGCATTGCTCACTACAAACTTCAAAATGCTGAAAGAGAATCACTTCTATCACAGAATCAAGCAGCATCAGAAGAAGAAGACACGAATGCATCATCAGATACAGAAGAAAAAAACATGAACACATTGCTTTTTGATCACGAAATGATCAAGATCAGCATCAGCACTGAATTGAATGCTTAAATAAGCACTTATGAAGCAGGCAACATCATTGTCTTTATCAAGTACATATGTTAACAGCACAACATTGAAATCAAGATTCACAATGATATAATTCAGATGTTGAATGATGTCAACAAGATCAACATTGAATTGAAAGCTATCAACATCAAGTTGAAAGCTACGCAGACAACGTTGAACGTTGTTCGAACGTGTTTACAGAAAAAGATGAAGAAAAAGAACGTGATTATACATCATTTAGAAGCGACATCAAGTCGACTAAACACTTTGATTTCGAAAGATTGATTCTCGAAGTCAATCAAGCTATCTGACTCATCTCTGTTCAAAGATTCGAGACAGAATGTGAATAATTGATTGTCTTGAATGCGAAACAAGCTGAAGATGAACAAGAATCATTTTTCTATTGAAGAAATGAAGATTGCATATGTGAAAAGTTGAGTCAGTGAAACGACAGTCAAACACATAGCATTCAGAATGAGAAACATGATTACAAACTTGTTTCTTGAAGCAGAAGAGATACTGTCGATCATAAATAAGATGTACGACGATTTCAATTGATGTCACATGACTCAATGATAGTTCTTGAAGCTGTATCAAAACAAGATCTTCTTTCATGAATTTTGAATGAAATTTCAGAGACTTAGTGCAAAACTAGAGTACAATAACGAAACTTTACTAAATGATTTTCAGCATAAGATTAACTTAAATCTTCAGCGAGTCATGATCAACAAACGAACTATGAATTTGAACGAATTCGTCAACATTTGCATGCAAGTCGATGTTTGATTAACAAAATTGAATGCTTAATCAGCTCTCAAGACATCAACAATTCAAGTCACTTGTTTTATCGCTAGCATCTTGATGATGATCACGACTGCGACTTCAGCTTCAATCTTTGCATGAAAGAAACTCAGAATATCAAACGTTGATTCTGCTAGAGAGAAGTTGTTTAAAAAAGAACTTTGCTTCAAATGCAAGAAGTCAGAACATAAAGCATGCAACTGTCTTGAATCAGCTCAGATGCATGAAATTGCAGCAAATTCAAAAAACAATCTGTCTTTGTCAAAGTAGTGACTGAGAGCAATATACTCATATCTTGCTTCATCAGCATGTCTGATGATTCATTTGATTTTAAGTCGTTCACTGTTGACATCATCTTGAGTAGTCTAGAAAAGATATTCAGATCTTTTGCTCTGATAGATACTGAAGTCACTGACATGACTTTTATTGATGAATCTTTGATGTCAAAGCTATGTGAATGCTTTAATATTCAGTCAATATTGCTGTTAAAATCAAAGTTGATTCAATTGTATGATGAAATCTTTGATCGAAAGTCAATTACATACACTCTGTATACATTGATCATGATACAAGAATACAAGAATGAAATGATGCTTTTATTAATAACTCATTTAGATCAGCACAAGATAATCATTGAAAATCTTTGATTGAAAAGAAATCAAATGTTGATAGATTCTGCAAACAATCAATTAATATCATCATTGAAGATTCAAACATTGAAATCTGTTGTTTCAAAAGCAAGCAGTCAATCAGCATTTCACAAATCTGAATCAAATGAGATTTGTGAAATGAAATGAAAGAACTTGAACTCAATTGTTACATCAATGATCATCTTAAAGAGACTCATGAATCAGAAATCAGTGAATAAATTCATTGAATCTGCTCAATTCATTGAATCTGCTCTCATAGCAAAGCAAAGCACTTAAGTTGATCTTGATCAACTTTGCTTCTTTCAATTAACTGAGACAAAGAGACTCATTAATATTGTCATGATTGAAGTCACTGTGTATCAAACTCTAGTCAAGAATAAGAAGATTAAGATCTTCTTCTTAATCATTAGTGAAATCAACAAAGCGCTTAGCTCAGTTGAAGATTTCGCAAAACTGAATGAAATGATCTCTGTCATGTCATTAAATGAACTGAAGAAGAAGCTTTCAATAGTTTATCATGATTTTCTGAATGTTTTTGATAGAGAAAAGACAACACAGTTGCCTTCACATTGATCATATGATCATAAGATTGAATTAAAAGAAGAGAGTCAACTCTCTAGAAGTTGATTGTATTTCATGTCAAACTACAAGTTGCAGAAGATCAAAGAGTATTTAGAAGAAAATTTGAAGAAGAAGTTCATCACACTCAGCAAAGCTTCTTTTGCTTTGTTAATACTGTTTGTCAAAAAGAAAGATGACAGTTTTCGCTTTTGCGTGAACTATTGAAAACTGAATGCTCTGATCAAAAGAAATCGTTATTCAATACTCTTGATAAACGAAGTACTAGCTTGAATTCAAGACAGTAAGTATTTAACTTAACTTAACATTATCATCATGTTCAATAAACTGCACATAAGTTCAGAAAGCAAAGATTTAACTACTTTTGTTACTTTCTTTGACATTTACAAGTATAGAGTAATGCTTTTCAAATTGATCAATGAATCTGCTTTCTTTCAGCATTATATCAACAATGTGTTGTTCAACTGTCTGCATAAATTTTGTCAGACATACTTGAATGATATTCTCATCTACAGTAAAACATTGAAAGAACATAGAATTCATGTGAAAGAAGTACTAAAGAAGCTTCATGAAGTCGATCTACAGATAGATATTGACAAGTGCAAATTCAAGATTCAGAAAATTTTATTTCTTGAACTATTGATATTCATCAATGATCTGCAAATGAATTCTTGAAAAGTAGATGTGATTCAAAACTGAAAAATGTCTTGATTGTTGACTCACATGCAGATTTTCATTGACTTCTGCAATTTCTATCGATGATTCATAAAGAACTTTTCAAAAATTGCTCAACTCATGATAAAGCTGACTTGAAAAGATCATTTCTTTGAATGAACAGAGATCTGTCAGATGATCTTTGAAAAACTGAAGCAACAAGTGACAACAGCTTTCATTCTGAAGCATTTCAACTTGATCAGAGAAGCTATTCTGAAAACTGACTTCTTGAACTATGTCAACAACGAAGTATTGTCTCAGTATGATGATGAAGACATTCTACATTCAGTGATCTTTTATAGCAAGAACATGATTCTTGCAGAATGCAACTACAAGATCTATGACAAGAAACTGCTGATCATCATTCACTGCTTAAAGCATTGACACTTTGAATTGAAATGTACAAATATTTCAATCAAGATCTTCATCAATCATCTGAATTTGAAGTACTTCATGATCATCAAAGAACTGATCAAATGACAAGCTAAATGAGTCAAGAAGTTATCTGAATATAACTTCAAGATCATATATCAGTCGAAAAAACAGAATCTGAAAGTCGATGCGTTGATCAGAATGTCAGACGTCAAGTCAGTTGAAGCAAATGATGATCATAAGCTATATCAGCATCAGATGCTATTGTCAGAAGACAGATTTGAACTTCAGTCAATAAAAGATGATCAGAAATCTGATCAAGATCTGACTCAGATCTTGCTCAGATCTGATTCAGAATCTGACTCAGATTCAAAACTTGAATCAAAAGCTAATCAAAATTTGATTGAAGAGATGATTTCTATTCAGAATCAGATTATAGTCGAAAATTAAACGAATCAACTGTGCTTCAATATTCAAATAATCATGAAACAGAATAGAAAGACTTGTCAAGATATTGATCTAGACAATTGCAAAGTACTTGATGAAGTACTCTGAAAAGATAATAAACTATGAGTTTCTCAGTCAATGATCATTCTATTGATAAGAAAAGCACATGATTTTTCGATCAATGATTACTCTGACATGAATTGAACGTTGAACTTGCTGAGATGATCATATTGCTGATCGAAGATGAGAACAATGATCAAGCGCTACATTTGAAACTGTTACGTTTATCATAGATCAAAAGCATCAAGAGATCAAATCAATAAACTGCTGAAGTCATTGCTCATACTCAAGCAGCAATGACAAAACATATCATTAAACTTCATTATTGATCTATCAGAAAGTGATGAAAGCAACGCGATTCTGACAGTCATAGATCAATTGTCTAAGAAACAACACTATATATCGTGTTGATCAGATGACAAAGAAATCTTCGCAGAACAAATAGTCAAGCTACTGTTGATATGAGTCTTCAGAACTCATGAACTATCAAGATCAATAATGTTCGATCATGATTCACAATTCATATCGATTGTCTGAAAGTCTTTATGTCTGAGACTAAACATCAAGATGAAACTATTCATCAATTATCATTCTCAGATCAATGATCAGACAGAAAGAGTGAATCAGAATGTAGAATGATATTTACGAAGCTATTGCTTGTATATGCAAGATGATTGATTTGCCTGATTATTCATAATTGAATTCGTTGATAATAATGCTATTTCGTTGTCAATTGAACAGTTGACGTTCTTTCTGAATAAGAACTTTCACTCTCATATGAGCTTCGATTCGAATTCAATCAAATATGAGATCACTCAAGCTAGAATTGAAGCAGACAAAGCAGAGAATATATTCAAACACATGAAATGATCACTAGCATTAATTAAGCAAGTCTTGACAAGAGTCAGAATCACAATGAAGAAACAGATTGACAAGCATCGAAAGAAAATGATTTACAAGGTAAATAACATGATGTTTCTGAATTCTAGAAACATAATGATCTCACGATCATCAAAGAAGCTAGATGATAAAATGCTAGAATTCTTCAAGATTTTGATCAAGATTGAACATGCTTATCAACTGAAACTATCATTGACTATGAAGATACATTCAGAATTTGCATCAAATCTGCTGCAACTAGATTCAAAGAACTCGCTGAATGAACAACGAAATGAATTGCTTGATTCTATAGTGATTGACGACGAAGATGAATGAAAGATGAAGAATATATTGAACTTCAAACATTACAAACAAGGTAAATGACTATAATATCGTGTCAATTGAAAAGAATACGACGTCAATCTACATTGATACAACGTCGATGAAAGTAAATTCAAGAGATGCTCGAAGATTGTAAATAACTTTCATGAATGATATTCAAACAAGTCAAGATAGAAATCAACTTAAGAAAGATTAATCAGACTGCAGCAATGAGAACATTGCTAGATGAAGAAGAAGAGTAATGTTGTGATCATGCACTTTGAGTTAATCTAACATAGATTGTGTCAGACTATCATAAACTAGTATAAAGCTGATGTTGACACGCTAGCGATCTAGCGTGTCTTCGTGAGTAAAACTCACAACGTGTTACATCTTCTTTCTTCTTCAACTTTGAACTTCTAGTTAGAATACACTCATATGATTCACTCTATGCAGACTCATAACATCAGCAATATAACAATTTTGAAATGTTGCTGATGTTTGCTTAAGACAATGATGAAAAAAACTTCTTTTGTAGCATTTTTGTTTTTTCTTCAAATGAATCTGCTATGTGATCAAAATCATCGCTCTTTAATGATAAAAACTATAAAAGTTTCTTAAGTAACTGACTTTCAATTCTGACTCATTTTGCAAAGCATTAAATCAATTTTAATTCGTTGCTTAACTCATGCATCTGTGATTTAAAATGTAAACATTTTATTTCTTTAATGATCTTGTTTTTGTGATCATTGTATTTCAGATAGTCATTTCATGCTTCTAAAGTACTCTGCGATTTTCATATGACTTATAGTCATCATAATTTCGTCACAACTTTCAAGCAGATTTGATTTTAAAAGTCTCATGCTTAATTCAACAACTTTGCTCAAGAAGTAAACTTCTCAATGATTTCTTGTAGCACATGAGTGATCTCAGCTACTTTGTCATCTATCACTGTCTTATTATTGAGAAAACAATTGATGAAAAGATGTATTCTTAAATGAGTGTTTAATGCTTTTATGTTTATTTTCTTTCATAATTAATGAGTCGTGAACTGCATGAAAGATGTGCATAGACACAACTTCGTGACAATCGAAAAATGATCAGATCTTTAATGTAGATCAGTTCTTATCTTGCATTTATATATCATGAATTGAATTTTTTCGCTGTCAAACGCTAGATTTATTGTTGTGAGTTGATTGTGAGTTTCTTTAATAATTGTGCCTGATTCAAGCAATAGCTTTAATCTTGCATTTATAATAATGTATAGTAGAATATCAGTCGCTGTGTGATGAGTAAAGCATCTTCTGTCTTTTCAGTGTGAATGATGCAGATTGAAATCTTCTATGATTAGTTATTTGCAATCATCTTTAATTAGTTCATTCAGACGAGAAATAGTAAATGATTCTTCTGTAAAAATGATAAACAGTGAGCATGAATTGTAGATGTTTATGAGTTGTAACGTCTGTATCTCATCTTTCAAGTTGCTAGTTTGTAGCTTAATTGAGCAGATGTTTAATTCAATGATTTTCATTACTTATTGATTGAGTTTTAAATGCTTGTTAACATAAATGCATGTTCTTGCTTGAGATGATGAGTCTCTCACTAGATGAAAGAAGTTGTGAGTTGAGCTAAACATTTGCAAAACATTGATGTTGCAATCTTGTTTCTGAATGATTATTATGTCAAATTTACAAATTTCTCTGTTTATCAGAAATGATTTCTAAATTTTCAATGACTTTCTGATGTTATATTGTAGAATTTGCAGAAAGATTTGATTCATCATAAAGTTATCTGTAGCTGTTGTTGACTCTGTGCAGAGACAGCTTTTTATATGCTTTTAGTCATTGAGAATCTTTCGCATTTTCTGATTTAATGTTTTTATATCTGTTTAGATGTCATGTCTTCTGAGTCACTAATCATGCATGAAGAGCAATTGACTCATTTCTTCTTGACTTTCATCACTTGTCATGTTGACTCGTCAACGTCTCAATTACTTGTTGTCATTGAAATGTTCATTGAACTCAATGAGTTTGTTGAACTCACAAGATTCATTGAACTCAAGAAGTTCAAAGAGAAAGAAGAGAATGAATGATTATCTTTCAACGCTTCAGAATATCTGATTGATTTGTTTCAAAAGATTTCTTCTGATTGCTTTATCTGTAGTTTTTACTTGAGACATGATCATCTTCAGAGTTCATGACTATCATTGCAGTTCACGCATCATCTTCTATTCATCAACACAACGCACTTCTTGATGTGATGTTTGTCTGCGCATTTAAAGCAACGCTCTTTATTTTTGCAGAATTTAGTCATATGATTAAAATCGAAGCATTTATAACATTGTGTGATACGACAGTTTTTTTTAAACAATTTGCATAAACATTCTTGATATGAGTTCAGCATGTTTACATCTAGTAGTTGATTTATTATCATTTTGATTGCAATTTCTATGATGAGCGATGAGTGAATCTTCTCACTCTTGACTATCTTTTTGAGTCAAGCTATTCTCAGCATCTTTAGATTTTCATGAAGTTTTATGTTGTTCTTTATCAGTCTTTTAATAATCATCTTCTGATTGTTTGTGTTTAGTATGATGTGTACATCATGTGTTAGTATCACGAAGCTTTTACACATTACATGCACTGAGCTTGCGATTTTTTTCACTCATGTTTGAGACTTTTCTAAAGCTGCTTGAACTTTCAAGCTCATCACATGAAGTGCAATGTTTTTGCTTTCAAGCTTGCAAAGCAACATTATTAGATTTCATTGTGTTATCATCACGTTTGCGATTTCTTGAAAAATCTGATCAATCAATCTTTTTTGTATCTCTTTCATCTTTTTTCTCTTCATTATTTTCACTAGAATCTTGCGTTTCTTGCAAAGCAATGACAAATCATCTTTGAATCGCTGCTTTCTCATTATCACTTCTTCTCTTGTTACATTGATTCATAATGATATTTCAAATGTGAAATGCATATTTTCTTATATTTGTAGTTGTTTATTAAGAAGTTGAATGAATGCTTTCAACTTCTATACATTCTTTGCAATGAATGCATCTTGACTTTCAATCTTTCTTTCTGAAATGTTTCAAAAACGTTGAATCAGCTTTAAAATCACTTCTTTTCATGAATAATCTTTGCTCTTCTCTTTTTCTAACGTTGATGTCTATGTTAGTAAATTGATGATGCTGATAACTTTCATCTCATCATTGCATAAGTGTTTAAACTTCACGTTGCTGTCTCTCTGTGACGAGTCAACGCTGCTTGCAATCATCATTGAATCAGTATTACTGCTGTTTATGCAATTCATCATCATTTATTCATTTACTTAATCTTTTCTCTCTTGTTTATAATGCTCTTTTCAAAAGTTCATTTTACGCGCATTATGATTCTTTTTTTGAAAACATTTGATAAATAAATTGAAGTTGAAGAAAGGTTTATTTAAAAGAAAGAAAATAAAAACTTTACTAATGATAAAATTTATCTGTATGAAATGCTGACTGCAAATATTCTGCAAGTAATGCTTGTCAAAATTCATATTATTATTATTATAAAATACTTTTGTTTAAGTAAAGCATAATGTTTATTATTAAAGAATAAACATTTTAATTCATTTGAAGTCAGTTTATTATTAACTTTATCATCATTATGCATCAATCAGCGATGAAACTCATCTGTATGCAATGCTGACTACAAATTTACTGTTTAACTACAGTAGAATTTAGAAATTATCAAAAGTTTGAATGATATTAAAACGCTGCATGATGATGAAGTATTATGCATTGATCGTGTGCAGAGTTTTCGCGATTGCACAGACTTTGATAATCTCAATGCACATGTTACAAGCAATCTGCATGCAGATGAGAAAGTCAAATAGAACGCAGAACTACAAGAGAAATCACTTATGAAAATCATTCAATTCAGTATCTTGTCATCATGATAACAAGAACTGAAACAGAACATTCTTGTGTTTGATCTGTTGAGAGTGATTAACAGAAAGAACTTAAATCACGAACATTCTTTAAATTTACATGCTAACTACATATAAATCTTGTTAAGACTGCATGTCTGTTACTACAACATGAGCAACTCATGAGACTTGTTAAGTTCAATATGAGCAAACTTGAAAGTTTCATTAATATTGTTTAACAGACGTTCAGACACAGACATTTTATATGTGAGTAATATGCTGATGAGAAAACTTCATTAAAAGAAGAGAAACACAAGCGAGTTAGTAAAGAATGATTGAACTACGCTGCCTGATTAAAAGTGTAGCATATGAACATTTCTGCAAAACATGATTAATCTGCATAAGAAAAATCTTTACAAATAACATGAAACAGATGAGTTGCACATCTTACAAGCGAAGCGAGTGTCTGCAAGATGTAATATACAATGATGATGATTGTTGATTTCAAGAATCTTATTTCTTTACTGAGTTTTGACTTTTAAATGTCTTGATAATAAAATCAATCTTTAGTTAAATACATCATCTGTATAGTTTGAAAGAACAGTAACATATGTTGATGTGATTAAAGAAGAAATTGATTGCAATATGCATGCATATTGCAGACGAAACGTCTGCAACTCATGCTTAAGAAGTAAACTATCAAAATCTGAGCAATAAAAGATCTTATTCATCTTGAACTGTGAATCTGCTGCGAGAAACTATCTTTCACTAAGAGAAAAATCAGCATAGAAGTTGTGTTTTATGTATGTTGCATGCAACGTATGCAACATATTTTTGATAAACAATGAGATTCATTTATATGTGATGTTAACTACAAATCTTTTGATTTTATTCTGTGTTTGAATAGAAGTCAAAAAAGTCAAGAAATTTCAATTTGACGCAGTTTAAATGATGTTAAAATGTTGCATGATCAGAAAAATCATCATGCAGAGTTTTCACTCATGCAATAACACTTTTTCTAACAGTCACAATTAATTTATGAGAAAGATTAATGACATGTCAATGTCAGTAAAAGATGAAAAGATATCACTAGTAATTAAATAACTCAGATGCTGAGTCTGAAAGTTGTGATTACAAGTGATTAAAAAAATGATGACTTGTTAATCATATTAATATACTGAAACATCTTCATTACATTAATAATGTCATCAAGTAATTGATAAAAAAATATCAGATAAAATAATTGTTTCAAATGATGAGTCTGAGAATCATGATAACATATGTTTAAAGAAGTAGTGACTTGTTGATCATGCTGATATATTGAAAGAGCTTGAGTTCATCTTCTTTACTTGACATCAAGTCATACATTTATTTACATGAAAAATTGAGAATGTAAAAAAATGATCAAAATGCATTCTCTTTTATTGATTAAAGTCAAACATCAAATGATTGCAATTGCATATTTATACTAACAATCTATTCAATGTTTATGTGACATAAGTCAAATCAAGAGAAGAAAAGAATTATTTAGTACAATCACACTTTATTTTCTCATTATGTACATTTCTCTTTCATCACATATTTCTTTGCTCAATGAATGATAATCATTGAGTAAGAGAACGCAGTTTTTGACACTACAATCATGAGCATCATGAGTGCAACGAAATCAACTTTGCGATCGAAGATCAAAGATCAAAGCATTGTTGTATAAAATATCATCAATGAAAAGCAAAGCAAAGATGATGCATCATAATTAAACAGCACAGACACTTTCATCAAGAGTTTGCTCAAGCATCACGTGCTGAATAAAAGCTATAAATTCATTACTAATAACATAGTGTCAATTTTATTGTTTCGATGACGTGAAGTCATCATGTAGTCAACGAGCGATTTTCTCTCTCAAAGAATTTTGTTCATTCAATATACATGACATAGTTTTTCTCATGAGTCAAACTTAAATCAATGTTACAAGAATGTATGAATTTAAATCAAATTAAATCATTATGCATCAAATGATATTTTAAAATCATCTTTTTATGATTCACATTTATATATACTTTTCATTCTTTAATTTAATTTTGCATTAATAATTTGAAAATGAAAATGAAAATAAATTCATTTTGAAGAATATTCATTCATTTTATCATTGATTTAATTTGATTTGAATTCATACACTTTTGTGATATTGATTTAAGTTTAACTCATAAGAGAAACTATGTTATATATATTGAATGAACGATTGACAACGAGATTCATCTGTTCATGATGTCAACTACGAATCTTTTGATTCTATTCTGTGTTCGAATAGAAGTCAGAAGAGTCAAGAAATCTCAATTCAACGCAATTCAAATGATGTTAGAATGTTGCATAAGCGAAAAAGTCAATCGTGCAGAGTTTTCATCTACGCGACAACACTTCTTCTAATAGTCACAATCGATCTACAAAGAAGATTAATGACATGTCGATGTCAGTAAGAGATGAAAAGATATCTAGTGAAAAAGTCGATCTCAATATGAAAGTCATGATTACAAGTGATCGAAGAATTTGCAACTTGTCGATCATGTCGATATACTGAAACATCTTCATCACATCGACAGTGTTGTTGAGTAATTAATGAAAAGATATCAGGTAGAATAGTCGATCTCAGTCTGAGAGTCGTGACTATAATGCTCGAAGAAGTAGTGACTCGTCGATCACGCTGATATACTGAAAGAGCTTGAGCTCATCTTCTTTACTTGACGTCAAGTCATATATCTGTCTACGTGAAAAATTGAGAGCTCAAGAGAATGATCAGAACGCATTCTCTTTCATTGATCAGAGTCAAACATCGAACGATTGTGATTGCACGTCTATACTAACAATTCATTCAACGTCTACGTGACACAAGTCAAATCAAGAGAAGAAAAGAGTTACTCAGTACAATCACACTCTATCTCTTCATCGTGTGTGCCTCTCTTTCATCACATATTTCTCTGCGCAATGAATGACAATCATTGAGCAAGAGAACGCAGCTCTACGTACGTTACAATCACGAGCATCATGAATGCAAAGAAAACATCTTTCGTCTTCGAATCGAGAATCGAATCGAGACATCGTTGTATAGAATATCATCCATGAAGAGCAGAGCAAAGACGATGCGTCATAAATGAACAACACAGACACTCATTAAGAGTTTACTCAAGCATCATACGCTGAATAAAAGCTATAGATTCATTACTTGATAACACAGTATCAATCTTATTGTTTCGACTGCGTGAAGCAGTCGTATAAACGACGAGTGATTTTCTTTCTTAAAGAGTTTTGTTCACTCGATATAAATAGCATAGAGTCTCTCATGAGTTGAGTCTAAATCGATGTCACAAGAATGTATGAATTACAATTACAATTACAATTACAATTATATTGAATGAACAAAACTTTCTAAGAAAGAAAATTGCTTGTTGATTATATGATGACTTCACATCATTGAAACAATAAAATTGACATTATGTTATCAGTAATGAATTTATAGCTTCTATTCAACATGTGATGCTTGAGTAAACTTTTAATGAAAGTGTCTGTGCTGTTTAATTATGATGCATCATCTTTGCTTTGTTCTTCATTGATAATATTCTATACAACGATGCTTCAATCTTCAATCTTTGATTGCAAAGTTAATTTTGTTGCACTCATGATGCTTGTGATTATAGTGTCAAAAACTGCATTCTTTTGCTTAATGATTATTATTCATTGAACAGAGAAATATGTGATGAAAGAAAGATGTGCATGATGAGAAAATAAAATATGATTGTATTAAATAATTCTTTTCTTCTTTTGATGATCAACAACAAGATTCATCTGTACATGATGTTAACTATGAATCTTTTGATTCTATTCTGTGTTTGAATAAAAGTCAGAAGAATCAAGAGATTTTAATTTGACGCAGTTTGAATGATGTTAGAACGTTGCATGATCAGAAAAGTCATCATGCAAAGTTTTCACTTACGTGACAACACTTTTTCTAACAGTCACAATCAATCTACAAAGAAGATTAATGACATGTCAATGTCAGTAAAAGATGAAAAGATATCTAGTGAAATAGTTGATCTCAGTATGAGAGTCGTGATTACAAGTGATCGAAGAATTTGTGACTCATTGACTGCGTTGATATACTGAAACATCTTCATCACATCAACAGTATCATTGAGTAATTGATGAAAAAATATCAGATAGAATAGTTATTCTCAGTCTGAGAGTCGTGACTACAGTGCTTGAAGAAGTAGTGACTCGTTGATCACGCTGATATACTGAAAGAGCTTGAGTTCATCTTTTTTACTTGATGTTAAGTCATACATCTATCTACGTGAAAAATTGAGAGCTCAAGAGAATGATCAGAACACATTCTCTTTCATTGATCAGAGTTAAACATCAAACGATTGTGATTGCATATTTATACTAACAATTCATTCAACGTCTACGTGATATAAATCAAATCAAGAGAAGAAAAAAGTTACTCAATACAATCACACTTTATCTTCTCATCGTGTGCATCTTTTTTTCATCACATATTTCTTCGCGCAATGAATGACAATCATTGAGTAAGAGAATGCAGCTTTATGTATGCTATAATCATGAGCATCATGAATGCAAAGAGAATATTTTTCATCTTTGAATCAAGAATCAAATCAAGACATCGTTGTATAAAATATCATCAATGAAAAGCAGAGCAAAGACAATGTATCATAAATGAACAACACAGTCACTCATTAAAAGTTTACTTGAGCATCACACGTTAAATAAAAGCTATAAATTCATTACTTGATAACACAGTGTCAATCTTACTGTTTCAACTGCGTGAAGCAGTTATGTAAATGACAAGTGATTTTCTTTCTCAGAGAGTTTTGTTCACTCGATATAAATAGCATAGAGTTTCTCATGAGTTGAGTCTAAATCAATGTTACAAGAGTGTATGAATTACAATTACAATTACAATTACAATTACAATTACAATTACAATTACAATTACAATTACAATTACAATTACAATTCTTCTTTTGATTTAACTTATGTCATGTAAACGTTGAATAAATTGTTAGTATAAATATGCAATTGCAATCATTTGATGTTTGACTTTAATCAATAAAAGAGAATGCATTTTGATCATTTTTTTACATTCTCAATTTTTCATGTAAATAAATGTATAACTTGATGTTAAGTAAAGAAGATGAACTCAAGCTCTTTCAGTATATCAGCATGATCAACAAGTCACTACTTCTTTAAACATATGTTATCATGATTTTCAGACTCATCATTTGAAACAATTATTTTATCTGATATTTTTTTATCAATTACTTAATGATATTATTAATGTAATGAAGATGTTTCAGTGTATTAATATGATTAACAAGTCATCATTTTTTTAATCACTTGTAATCACAACTTTTAGACTCAGCATCTGAGTTATTTAATCACTAGTGATATCTTTTCATCTTTTACTGACATTGATATGTCATTAATCTTTCTCATAAATCAATTATGACTGTTAGAAAAAGTGTTATTGCATGAGTGAAAACTCTGCATGATGATTTTTCTTATCATGCAACATTTTAACATCATTCAAACTGCATTGAATTAAAATCTTTTAACTTTTTTAACTTTTATTTGAACATAAAATAAAATCAAAAGATTCATAATTAACATTATGTACAAATGAATCTTGTTATTTTAATCATTATTTTGCAAGAAAATTACAAAAATGAATTACTTAAACTATTTAAAGACAAAGCACATCATTGATATGATGCTCATGCTTCATCTCAATCATCAAGAGCAGATGAGAAGTGTTATTGATGTAATGTTAACAAATGAATGAGAAATGATTATTACTATTTCGCAGAAGAATTCAGTCAAGACAAAAGATATACAGAAGAAATTACATAAGCTGCAAGTACTTTATGAACTCAATGAATGTAAAAACAACGAGCTGATGCTTTGAGAAAAGATGAGAAGTTTGACAAAGATGATAGAAAAGCTGACGCGTCAACGCGTCACTGCATCAACTGTCAATCAGCGCATGAAGAATCGGCTGAAAAGACTGAAAAAAATAACAGATAGACTTGAAAAAAAGTTCATGAAAAAGAGAAAACACGTTGACAACTGAGCGAAAAGAATGAGCGTAAAGTCAATGACATCATTTGAGAGTCATTTTATGTTTAACATCAACATATCATCATCAATGCAAAATCATTATGAGAAATTTGAAGTAAAAATCTTCATCAAAGAGAAAGAAGAAATAAAGAAAATCATGATGATAATAATGAAGAACATAATAAAATGAGCAAGAGAAATTGATGTTGACAAGATGCTATCAATGTGCAAAAACATAAAAATGATGAAAAGATGATTAAAACTGTTGATATTTCAAGTTAAGATGAAGAGCAGCAAAAGAACATTGAAGAAAAATAATTTTTGAATCAAAGAGATATTGTTGAATGCATGTTTGCATGAAGTTAGTTTTGAAGTAATGATACATGAGATTAAAATTGAAGAAATGTTTAAGAACATAGAAAAGAAAAAGATGAAAGCACTCATCAAAATCAACAAAAACATACATTTAAAGATGATGATCAAGAAGATTGAGTGACTCACAAAGAAAAGTGAGCAGAAAAGATACATTTTGCTGATGATATGCATAGTCAGTGCTGAGATGATGAACAAGCTGATCAATGAGAAAGTATATCATAAAATCAACATAAAGATCACACAGTTCTACGACTCAAGCTGCAGAGTGCATCAATGTTTAAAGTATCAAGAATATGATCATAAGATGTACAAGTGCAAAAATAAGCAGAAATGCATTTACTGTGCATTAAATTATTGCTTGAAGCATTGTTCTTACAAACAGACTTAAGATATGTGAAAATGTGAAGCATGTTAAAATACACATAAAGTCTTTGATTCTCAATGTCATAAACAACAAGCTGAAAAAGAAAGAATAAAGAAAGTCACAAAGCACAGATCTTTATATTATGTTGTACAAGAATAGAAAGAACTCAAGACAGTGATGTCAAAAACATTCACAGAAACATTTATTAATCTGAAATCATTAATGAATAACAACTTGAAGAGAAAGCAGAGATGTTCAATGAATGAAAGTCATCTGTTCAACATAATCATCACATCAGAAAACACTATATTGAATCACTTAATCAAGAAGTCAAGATCAAATGAATTAAAGTTAACATCAATCACGTCGTTGTTAATATCATCTTCTGTTGAGAATTTTACAAGTGAAGCAAGTGCTTTGCAGACACTCAAGAGAACATTAAATAGTCTGAAATGTGAACTTTAATGTTTCAGCAAAAGAAACTTCAAATACTACAGTACAACGTTCACAAGTTCAGAAACAAGATGATAATAGCATTACTACATGAGAAAAAGATAAAGAATTATAACATTTTAATTCTTCAAAAATTCTGATGATTTGATGACATTTTCAGAGCATATTGCTCAGTAACTGTTAACTTCACACTGAAGAATAATGAAGATAAAACTGTTTCTATATAAACAAGAGAATTGACAGCAACATCTGATACTCAACATGACACTTCAAAAATGTAAACACAATTACATTATAAACATTAATAAATGATGCACAGATGACTCAGAAAGTTATACACATTTATGAAGCATACAATTTGTCACTCAGAGATCATGAAATCATTCATGAAAAAGAAAATCTTTCAAACATTGAAAAAATGCTATACATGTTGAAAGAAAGCATTCTTGTAAAAGATTTCAATCTGCATCACTTCACATGAAAAGAATCATTCTACTCAAGATAACATTTATTGTTGAATGAGTTAATTAAAATGATCATAAACATTGATGCATCACTAGCATTATCTTGAAATACAATTACAAGAAATTATCAAGAATCTCAAATGACAATAAATTTAATCTTCATGACAGATGACATTATAAATCAATTAATATAATGCAAAATCAACAAAAAAATGAAAAACTTTTCAAATCATCTGTTGATACAGACAATTATAGATTTCAGAGTCTGCAAAGAGTCAGCGTGAAAATTATGTTGCAACTGAAAGACAATGAATGAAAAGAAATTCATTAATACTTTAAAAGAATAAATGTTGAAATTATTGTTGAATCATGAAATGAAACATCAATGCATAAATGAATACATCAAGCAATTGCTGAATGCATTAAAGAAAATCATCAAGATTTTCATTCTTTGAGCGAAATCACATGAAATGATTAAAGCAGAATGAACGAAAAAGTGTACAAAGATCATCAAGAACATGCAATGAATAAAAAAAAGTTGTTGAATTGTCAATGATTGAACAAAGTATATTCAAGCATGTGATAAGAAGAGCAAGATCATCAGAAAATAAAAATGCAGTAAATATTAAAAAATCATGCAGAATGTCAAACAATTCTTGAAAGAACTGTTTAAAACTGCGAAATGAGTAAGAAATGCAGTCACAGACACATTAACTTAAGCAACAATTTCTTTTCTGATCAAGTCAGAGTGCTTTGACATCATCACAACAGTGCAGAATAAAGTAAAGATGATGTTTTAAACTTACTTTTTGTCATCTTTAAAAATCTTCATGCTGAATACAATAAACTTCAAGTACTTGCTCTTGATTAAAGATGATGCTTTGCTGATGCATCATGAGATTAAGAAAGTCATTTACAAAGCAACATTTGACAAAATGTCAAAATACACAAAATATATAAATAGAATAATGCGTAAACTTGTTGATGACACATCAGAATAAATACACTTTCTCTTTGAAAAATGTTTACAAAAGAGAATACAGTCAACTCAGTTCAAGAGCGCAGTCACAATAGTGATGTGAAAGTCAAATAAGAAAGATTACTTTAATGCAAAGATATATAAATTAATTATGCTACTTAACATACTGAGCAAAATACTGAAATTCATTGTATTCAAATGTTTGTGAAATGTTGTAGAAGTTTGCAACTCAATATTAAACATTCAGATGAGAGTTTGCAAGCATAAATCAACAGATACAACTTTGCAACTAATTACAAAAAAGATACATACTGTGTGAAGCAACATGAGAAGAAAAGTAGTTTCATTGCTGAGTTTGAATGAAGAAAGTGCGTTTAACAATGTGACACACAGCAAACTTTTACATGACATGAAGAAGAGAAAAGTTTTTAGACTGCTTCTTGAGTTTGTAAAAAATTTTCTGAAAGATTGATGCATCACAATCATAATTGATGATTACATGATGATGAAATGCAGTGTGAACATTAACATATCACAAGACTCTTCATTATCATCGATATTATATTTGTTTTACAATGCAAACTTGTTAGAAGCATGTGATAACATCAAGCTGAAAACTAACTTCACAAAATTCATGAATGATGTTAATATCTTGACATATGAAGAGTTTATAAAATGCAACTGCAAAGTTCTTAGCAAGATTTATGATAGATGCAAACAGTGATCAAAAACGCATGATATCAAATTCTTAATAACAAAGCATGAGTTGATTCACTTTATGAGAACTTCTAAATGATTCAATATGAAAGTTGATGTAAAGTAAATGAAACATCAGATTGACTTGAAATCAAATATCAGAGTCTTGAGAATTTAACTGAACTTCAAGCTGAAATGAGTGACTTACATGCATTATATCAAAGCAAAACTAGTGATTAAACAAAAAATCATGCAAACAATCATTAAGTTTACTTGAGATTCATCAATGACGATGAGTAAGCAAATATACTTCGTGATGACGCGCTCTCTGCTTAGTCACGAAGTCATCATATGATATACATCACAAAGAGTGAAAGATCATTGAAAGAGTCTGAATGTCAAGCTGAGATCAGTGCAAGAAAGAGCATTGTGACAGATCATTAATGTTTATCATGCAACATCAACAAAGATTCTACAGATGAAAATAAACACAATATTGATAGATATTCACTTATGAAAGCTGATATAAAGATCAATAACAAACATAAACTCTTGAAAATTAAGTGAAGTTATCAAAGCAACAATGCATCGAATTTGCAATGACTTGATATTCAAAAAAGATTGAAAATCAAAGCTGTGCAAGACATCTTTACAACTGAAGTGAAAGTAAATGAAAGAAAAACTTAAGTAAATGAAAATGAATTGAAGTCATTTTTACACAGCAATTCTTTAATCAAAGTCATTGAAGATAATTATAGTTGTAAACAAGAAAATATTAATAAAATAACATAATTTCGTCATATTCATGTGAAAGCAAAGAGTTTACTTGAATGATAATGACAGCAGAGACAATGTTACAATGATCATGATGAGAATGAACTGAGAGTTAGATAAAAGATTAAGAGAATCGACTTTAATCATCACTCATCATGATAAGCTGAAAAAATTAGTTGCAAAAGCAAAACATCTTGCAGATGTAGTGACAGCAAATCAAGAGTGTCATGAAAAGATATACAAAGTATACAATGATAGTCAGACTTTTCTGAAAACAGTGAAAGTTATGATATCAACAAAAAATCAAACACGTCTGCAATGAGTTCAGATTATACATAAAAGCATTCAATCTTAAGAAGTCATGCTGAAGTTAATTCAAGTGATGAAACATGCAGAAATACTTGAAAATGAAGTGATGAACAAAATGATTGATGATGCACATGATTTGTCTTTATTGCTGACTGAGCATCAATGCATTGAAGTGATGACGAGACTGATGCTCATACAGAAACAGATCAAACAAACATGAAGAGTAGTTTAAAAAGAGAAATTCAACGCAGCTCATTTTCAATATCTAACATCAGAGATAACACATTGACATCTGTGACTGCACAAGAATTGTGCAAAGTCTCACAGCACATTACTGACGCAGTTACACACAAGGAAAATTGACTTCAATTAATTTTTACATGAGAGACAAGTATTTAATGTTGCTACAATGACATGCAAATGCAACAAAGATCAAATGTTGATCAAGCACATTCTATTAACATGTTCTAAATGAAAGATAGAATGAAAGATGATGCAATGCAAAAAGAACATCACGAACTTGAGAAAGCTTCTAGAAATCATGAGTGCAACGACAGCGATCATTCAAATAATACTTTCAACAAGCATACTAAATCAATTTCAGACTATGATGTCATCAAAAAATCAGATGAAAGAGAGAAAAAGTAAAGAAGAAACAAACTTATAAAGTTCTTGCATTGAGAACAGTTACAGTATAGAGCGCAGAGAAAAGCGATAGTAGATACGAAAAGAGCGCAACGCTAGCGCAACGCTCGCTACAATATATAGAATCTTGCATAGATTCATAATGAGTGTTGAATTGAGTAAGAATTCAAAAAAAAAGACAGAAAGACAAAATCAGATGCTTGAGCACTATCTGCAAGTGTATTTCAATTATAAGATGAATAATTGATCAGAGCTTTTATCAATGATGATGTTTGCATATAACAACAATGTACACGCTAGTATTGAAAAAACTTCACATGAACTTCTAAAGAAATACACTGCAAGCTTTGCAAAGACATCTGAGAATAAAACTTTAAAGAAAAAGACATTCTTAACTATGAAGTAAGCAGAATGATTACGAAGTATCAGAGAACATTTAATGAAACTATAAAAGTGAGTAGCAAAGCAGCAAGCAAAGTATTATAACACTCATCATAAGACTGCAAGCTTTCAAATGAAAGACAAAGTGCTTTTGCAAAGTATAAACATTCATACGCTTTGATCAAAGAAGAAGATTGATCATAGATAACTGAAATCATTCAAAATATTGAAGAAGATCAACATGCAAGCATATAAGCTTGAACTATCTGAGAGATATGATGCAATTCACTCAATCTTTCATGTCTCTTTATTGAAATTCTGACACTCACATGATGAGAATTCAAAGTCACAGATCATTCTTGTAGAAGAGAAAGAAAAATGAAAGATAAAGAAGATACTTGATCAGTGAATCAAGAAAGAAAAAATTGAGTATTTAGTTCAATGAACTGATTCATCTTTCTATGAAAACTTCTGAGAATCAATGAAAAATCTTAGCAATGCAAAGAAGATCATTGAGAACTACGAAATAGAAAGACAAGTACATCAGTCAACTACAAAGAAGTCAAAGAAGAAAAAGAGAGACAGATTACGTAAGAATCACGATTGAGAAAATATCAAAAGTGCAAAGATGTAAGTTTAAGAAGTTGATATTAAACTACAATTACAAAATTTCATGTAACATATGTCTTCTAAAAAAAAGATGATGAACGTTGCAAAAAAGTAAAGAAAAGAAGTAATCAACAATTGCAAGCAAGAATATTGAAGTGAAGAGAAAAGCTATTTATTCATCAGTGAATCTTGTCACGCATTGCTTACTTCAGTTGATACTTACAAGATGAAGATGAGATGACATAACAACAACAAGAAGTGATGAGAATGAGAAAGATGAAAGCTTCTACTCAACTGTTAAATACAATCTCACATGTTGAGAGAAAAACTACTCATTCTTTCATTGTCAAAGATGAAGAACGAAATGATCTTGAATGTGAGCAATGAGACGTTAAGTCATCGCTTGCGCAGCATGATGCATCATCAGCTGAAGAAAGCATAATTTTTTATTTATTTCTTTATTAAGTGCATGCAGTCTATGATTATGACACTGTTTAGACGCTGTGTGTATGTTAGATTACATGTATCTTGATCAAAGTCGCTGCTTTATATCTTCTCATTGATCAATCACATTGATAGTTTAGAAGAGAGCATAAGACTAGATTCATCACGCAATTATTCTTCTTTACGAAGCAATGCTTGCATTTGCGAGCACACTTGATGAAAGCAGAACATGTGTGAGTCATCACTACGCTCAAACAATGAATGCAGCGACAGCATCAGATCTTCTGATCATGATGATTTAACATACGTCAGCATTTATTGAAACATGCAAAGATAAATATGTTTATCAGAGATCATGAGTTCAGTCATCACGCAGCAGACGCGAAGAAAGCAGAAGAAGCAGACGTAACAGACGTTGCAGCAACGACAATGTGAAGAGAAATGTACACTTCAAGAAAATGAGCAAGCATGTTAGCATGATCTCAATGAGCATGAATGCTGCTACTTATCATGATAGTGATGCTGATGATGATGATGTTAATACTGCTATGTCATTCACATTAGCTCATGAGCTGACTTGCATCACAACAATGCTGCAACAAAAGAAGCTCATATCATGAGTTGCAAGCTATGCAAGATATGTATAGCAGATTTCATGCTTTGTCAGTTTGAAAGAACAGTACTTATGAAAAAATATGCTGAGACGAGACAAGAAGAAAAGAAAGAAAGAAAGAAAGCAAAGCTGAAGAATTGATATCAACAATCTCGCATTAACTTTGTTTATGCTTGTTAGCATGATCAACTCACGACACTTCTACACAGATGCTAAAGCGCTGAAGAAGTCATGATTACACTATCAACTACAAGAAGACAATACAATGCTATGAAGATTCAGAGATCAAGTCTTTTAAAAAAGATGCAGTTGTAAGAATGCATTTTATTGACTATGAACAATGCATGTCTGCAAGACTAGCTTGCAAGATTAGATTAAAGAAACTAACAAGTGAATAAAGATAATGAGTCAATGACTTAACAGAAGACGATTTTTTTTTATTTCTTCATTAAGTGCATGCAGTCTATGACTATGACACTATCTAAACGCTGTGTGTATGCTAAATTACATGTAATCTAGTCAAAATCGCTGCAATATATTTTTTTATTGAGCAGTCAGATTTTTTTTTAGATTTTTTTTATTTTATTTTATTTCTTCATTAAGTGCATGCAGTCTATGACTATGGCACTGTCTAGGCGCTGTATGTATGCTAAGTTACATGTAACCTGACCAAAGTCGCTGCTTTATATCTTTTCATTGATCAATCACATCGATAGTTTGCGCATACAAGCGCTCTCTCTCAACCCTCGTCATCGTACTTTCGTTTTTCTTTGTTCTTTCGCACTCTTCGCGTTCTACTCTTTCGTTTCTAATAGTCATTTTCTCGTCGCAATTCGAGTATTTTTCAAATACTCTAGTGTTGCGATTCTTTCAATTTTGATGATGAACAGTGTCAATATAGTGTCTGTGTTTTTGAGCTGAGCTTTTTCCTTAAGCTTTATCTGCTCTGCTCTATAATGCCTGCAGTTCAGCAGTAAATGCTTCGACGTTTGCCTCGCATTGCATATTTCATAGCATTTGTTCGAATTATTCTCTGATAATCTATGCAAATAGCTCTTGAAATAGCCATGTTTCATTTTCAGCTGAATAAAGGTTGAAAACGTTAGTCTATCGATTTTCCTCATCTCTTTTAGTGATTTATGACTTAGGTTCACATTCGATATGTGCTTTTGATACTGGTTTCCCTTCTTGATGCTGCTTTTTCAGGCATTTAACCATTGTAATTTCGCCTCTTTGCAAATTTGCTTTTTGACGAAGCTTATGATGATTGCTTTCG
>JAABUL010000869.1_pt1 | contig 62464 bp, 58 predicted proteins | sample 5559151 | NCBI WGS metagenome assembly JAABUL01 (sample SAMN10711876, study PRJNA513368) | rock metagenome | isolation source: Antarctica rocks | place: Antarctica: Victoria Land, Pudding Butte sud
CAATCGTGTACGACCAGTATTGGTACTTGCTTTGACCGAAGAGTACAGTAAAGCTAATATGCTATCTCCCCACTGACAGTCCTTTGGAGCGGTCCATTCTCAGTCTTCAAGTAACCTGAGTATCGTATGCAACAAGCCTAATACCAGCACCGATAGTTCTATCTACTACTATATATCTTCTACTTAAATCTCCGCACAATGTCCGAAGCCCGCAATCCCATCAAAGCCGGCTACTACGGCTATCCCGAAGCCAGAGAGGGTCCGAACACGGGTTACACCTACACCCCCTCCTCGAACCCAGTGCTGCGAGGCGTACCTCTGGCCATCGCAAGTTCGGCGTGCGTCACACATTTGCCGACATCAATACAGACTAACGAACTGGCAGAGTAGTTCACCTCGGATTCCTCTCGAGCTTCCTATGGAGCAACGCCGGCTTCACCGCGTTACGAAAACTGGACCTCGAGGACTATGACCCACGATACGATCCAGCCGTCGTTCCCATAGAGAAAAGGGGCAACGGCCCTTCTGCTGGCCCCGTAGATCTCGTAAACGTGCCATATGATGCGTCTTCGAAGCATCCAAATCGACACTGGACCGTTGCCGACTACCATTCGGCGTTTGAAGCGGGTAAACTGACTCCCTTGGCCGTGGCTGAGGCATTGTTGGAGCTTTCCAATTCTCCCAAGCACAAAGTTGCGTTCCTTAGCGTTAAAAGAGATCAGGTTATCGCCGCTGCCAAGGCGTCGACGCAAAGGTATATGGAAGGCAAGGCCAAAGGGATGTTTGACGGTGTACCTGTTGCTGTTAAAGGTATGACATTTCACGACAGTTCTATGATATTGTTTGAAAGTATATGACCATCATGGTTGCTGCATGGCTTTACACTTCTTCATGACCCCAACCTCCTTTGCCCTTCGTCAACCTTTGTCAATCTAGGGGACGACGTTGCACATCAAGCGCTAAGCCAAGCTGTAGACGAGGTCGACCTCCAAGGCCACCCGAAATCGCTAGGCTCATCCAAGGACTTCACAAGCTCCAAAGACGTCACAAGCTGGTGCGTGCAAAAATGGATCGAAGCGGGAGCCGTGATCGTGGGCAAGCTCAACATGCACGAGCTCGGTATGGGTATGCTGATGGTGTCTCTCTGCCTTGATTGTATCGAACTCATCTGTCATCTAGATACTACAAACAACAACCCGGAAAAGGGGACGCCCCTTAACCCGCACAACCCCCATTATTACACCGGTGGCTCCTCTGGAGGCTCGGCATACACTGTCGCCGCCGGTCTCTTGCCAGTCACCCTCGGTGCCGACGGTGGTGGCTCCATCCGCATTCCCGCCGCGTACTGCGGTATTTATGGCCTCAAGCCCAGCCACGGCCGAGTTTCAGGAGCCCCGGCCTCCGGCCTTGCTTCATCATGCGGTGTACTTGGCCCAATGGCATCCAACATGGCCGATATCGAATACGCGTACCGTATCATGGCAACTCCCGATCCCTATGACACCACATCATCGATGTTCTCATTCCCACTTCCCTCGCCCCCACTGGACAGCGAAAGAAAGGTCATAGGTATCTATAAACCATATTTCGAGGTTGCCGACCCTGCCGTTCTCGACGCCTGCCACGCGGCCCTCAGGCATTACGAATCGGCTGGTTATCAGGTCGTAGACATAACACTGCCGTACCTTCCCGAAGGTCAGCTCGCGCATGCGATGACCATACTGGGCGAAATCTGTAGCGATCTTCCCAACATCTCAGGCTTAGCGTCAGCGAATAAAATCCTGATATCCATCGGTAGAATCACGCCAGTCCGCGACTTTTTCCTGGCACAAAAAGTTCGAAACGTTCTAATGCAACACCTCGCATGTCTCTTTCAAAAGTACCCTGGTCTACTGATCGTGACGCCTACGACTCCGAACGCAGGATGGCATATTGCTGGTGGACTTGCGGACCTCAAGAACGGAGTCAGTGATGGCAACATGAGCATACACACCATGACTTACGTCTGGATGGCCAACTACCTGGGATGCCCCTCATTGAGCATACCGGTTGGGAGGGTGAAACCCAAGGAAGGGGAAGGTAGTGTACCGGTGGGTCTGATGGCGATGGCAGAATGGGGAGAGGAGGAGCAGTTGTTTACATGGGGAAGAGTTGGAGAGGAGTGGGCGTGGCAAGTGGGAGAAGATAGGATGGCTAAGCCGGGCAACTGGGTCGATGTGATGGAGCTAGCCAAGAGCACTTGATATCCAACAGCTAGAAGAGAATGTACCTTATGTGCGTGATAGAGAATCGAGTATCTCTGTGAATGAAAGCTCGGAGAGATGATGGCATCTGTCCTGCACAACTGTTCACAGCCTGTCCAGGTCTGGATTTCCAGTATCTGGTCATAAGGCTTCTGGGTGCGTTGGAGTAATGAATGGTGGCTTTCGCGAGGTCTGAGCGCACGGGATTGTCCTTTGCAGCCTAAACCCAGCTGAGAAAGGCTGTTTCACAGTATCTGTTTAGGTAGTTCATGAAGGTACGCTCCCGGAGCCAAGGGTCAGATCCAGGCCCAAGAGTAAGATCCGGCAAGGAATCACTCCAGAGGTTGGAGACTGATGGCAGTATCCTTGGCGGAAGAGTCCGCTATGCACCGCTTTGGCCTGGAGCGACGGTAATTCTGTGTATTGCCTAGGCTATCTTCAATTTGTAGCCGGCTTTTCTTTCCAATTGGCCTTCCCGCGAGCCATCTCCAACTAAAATGGCCGGCCCAGGTCCGTCTCAGATCATGCAAGCATATATCTTTGGAGATTAGCATTCACGTGGCTCGTGCTAGCAATGATAATGGGGCCGTTCCGAATCATGTAGGAGATTATTGTCCAATGATTCATCGAATTTGGAGACATGAGGACAGCCAAGCTAGCGGCCCAGCTTGGCATATACGGAGAGAAGCTCCGCTTGTCCGTTCGAGTGGGCTGCCGTTTGAACGATGCGTCGTTGGCCACAAATTGCTCATCGATGGCCAGACAAACAGCGGTTGAGCTCGACAGCAGTACTGTAGCTCGGATAGCATATGGGAGACACATGCCTTGGTCAATACCGTATACATCGTCCAGACTTTGTACGGTCATCTTCGCGACTGATTCCAGATTCCGCACACGCGATTCCCTATGACACAAAGTGTGCCAGAGCAGAGCGTTGTCCGTAGGGAGGTCCGAGCGTGTATCCACTCGAGCATAAAGTACGGTAGCGGTAGCTCTTATCATTCACGATCTGTCTCATCCTTGTACATCGTGATGAAGCCGTTCGACCCAGTCTTTGCTCGCGTTTGAAGTTTGGGACGGAAGGAAGTCAAAGTCTCGGAATTGTGGGCAGCTGCTAGTGTGTCAGCCCGTCCCGATGATCAGATGCAAGACATTCACTAGGCTTGCCGCCATGGCGTATGATCCCACTCAACCCCCTGCGAATGCGGGAATTTGCAGCGTACATGGTCCCGCCCACGGCGCCCAGTCCCAGGCCGTTTGCGGTCGATTGCATGCCTAGCTCGGCATTGGAGAACACAAAGTGGGGTGACCGGAGGTCTGTGCTTTCCCCTTCTATCTTCAACTTTGCGCCTTCCCTTTGCACATGCTGATTTGATGCGCAGGGTGACGGCAATCACAGAAGATGCATGCAATCGGTCGCCCCAAGGCCAGTAAAGTATGTGGCAACCAGCGGCGAGAGGCTGCACTTGGGCACGCACTGAATCGTCGGAATCAACGCCACAATGTACCTACCTACCCGGGCATATGCCCCGTTCAGCCGATGGCGCCTTCTTTACACCTCGGAGCCTCGGAAGGGGTTAGCCTGCTGCTCGGCCAAGAGTCCCTCATGCCCTTTGCTATCAAGATGAAGCAGTACTGATTCATATTGATGATTTGACGCATTGCAATCTCCCCTCTATTACTCAGTCGCACTATGCTCTCTTCCCACGCCCAATCACCCTTTCCCATGCCCTTCCCAACACTTTTGTGGACCCCCAACGCCAACGCTACCCAAGCGCTCTCCGTTCGTACTTTGTACAAGGATGATAGTACAGCCGCCAAGAACGCTCGAGAAAGATACAATCAAACAAAATAGAACTCTACTCCCCCGACATTGCAACACAACCGTGCACGTAATCCCGAGCCAGATTGGTGCCCTTCTCCGTCGTGGATAAGTCTTGCGCGGAAGTCTCCGAGGCTGTGAAACCGGCTTCTAGATGCTTCCGACCGACACGAATCATGCGGTATGCATCATCGTCGTCTGCACCGTCACGCGTGCCCCATGCAGTCTGCGGACATGATGTGATCAGTGTGGAACCCACGGCATGCGGGGGGTATCACTGTTGGTGTGGGGAACGGGAATTCAGGGTAAAACGACTTACGACATTGAGGGACAGCATCGCTTTAGCCTTGATTAGGCCATGTAGATAACCAAAAAGTACCGACACCGGCAATAACAGGAAGTCGACGGGATACCGTATGTAATGGCCTAGCAATTTCAGGAATTTGCTCATCAGCATCCAGGTCAAAAAGGTTGAAAGGCCTGCCATTCGTGTTTCGTTGCTCCAGGACTCCGTGCTCTTGTAGTAGAGATAGATCAGGAGGCAGTCCCAAATGAACGCCCATTGGATTATCGTGGTTTGATAGACGGCGTAGGTGCTCCAAGGTTGTTTTCTGCCCCCATGGTTAGCATCAGACACACCTTGACCCGTGAGGTTGGCCCGTTGGAGGGGATCATCTGCTGACCTCCAGATATGTCTGTCACAGAACATGCTGGTGATGTTGCTGCGCCAATTGCTCCGAGACCACCGCAAGCATTGTTTCACAAAGTTGGGATTGTCTTCCAGTGTAGTTAAAACTTCTGCCTCTTTGTGATATTGGAATCCAATTTTCTTGTCGTGAGAGATCAGCCACCTCGTGATGAAGTTGTCATCGTCCGCGTTGAGCTGATAGCGGCCGAGCCACTCTTCGTGCGTGAAGCCTTGAATGAATGCCTCGTCCTTGAGGATTTTACTTCGGTATGCTACTGTTCGTCCGGAGAGACATGGCAAGCCACCATCCATGTACATACACGAAGCACAGTCAAAGTTCCTCCGCTCCAGATACAGAGCGTTAAGGTAACCATAGATCCTTTGCTGGAATCCAGGGGCTTGAGCACGTCGAAGCCTCTGGTTCGTACCAACACCGCCGTAGCTTTCGTCTTCCAGCGGGGCCAATATCCATGGGAGGAGCGTTGGTGGCCAGAGAACATCATCGTCTGCGAAGATGGTGATATCAGTGGCAATATCTGGGATTGCATGGACCATCTGGCGGCGTTTGTTGGGGTAGGTCACACTGCGTACGCGAATCTTGGAGGTTCCCATGCCCTTGACCATCACCTGAGCTCGCATCAAATTTGCCTTGACCGTAACGAGTATGATCTCGTGGGGCTCCGTTGCGAGGATGCTGCGGATGGTCTCAGAGAGGACCTCTCCATCCCCTTCAATGGAAGGAATAACCACAGTGACATCCCGTGAAGTCAATCTTGGATTCTCTGGTATGGGTTTCGGCCGCAGCATGATGAATGCGTATAAGTTAACGACCAGGCGAACGTATCGATATAGTCTTGATGGAACGATGTCAGTAATCTGTATAGCAATGAGGCCGATATTGTCGGCAGCTGGTTCAACATACAGCACTGTGACAAAAAGATTAGAAGCAGAGTACATGACGAACATCAAACGAAGGTGGGCAACGACCGTGATGCAATGGAATGGTTGCGAAGCCTGTATCTGGAGACATGAGGTCTACGGCAAATGAGTAGTCCCCAAGGTGATATGGAACAGAAGAAACTAAACTTTTGCATCTCTCGCTAGCTCATTCGCGTAGGAGCGTGGCTTGAATTGAAGTCACAAGCGTAGCGCAAGTCCAGGGGATCCTGTAACTTCGTACCAGCCAAATTTGGAACACTGCATGGAATTACGTGGGAGGGCCCATTCCACTGCTAAAGCCATACGATGGCCAGATCCGCTCGCCGTTGAGAGTAGTGCGGAGCGAGCAGTGCGTAATTTGCCTAGCCTGCCTTGCTTGTTAGTGGAGGTCGCAGATTTATGCATGAGCGGCAAAGGAGTGGGTGTGGTGTGAAGCAAGGTTTGCTTGAGAGTGGGCCACCCAGCAGCCTAAATTAGTGCCAGGAGTCCAGCTCTCTCCAGCAGTACGAGCCGCAACCGATGCATTTTAGTCGCCGAGTTAGAGGCACCATCTCCAACCCCGCGCGCAATCGTCCTACCCGCCCCACGCCGCCCAGCTCTGCGACGCAACATCTGCCCTGCAACTGGTCCGTGGCCCATGACGAGAGAGAGAGAGCATGCGTCGGCACACGCATCTCGATCGAAGATGAACGTGCTGAATATCGATTGACAACTTCCAACCACCCTTTGACTGGTCCACTATGGCTGTTTTGGCCTTCCTATGGCTTGCCTTCGCTGATTCACATGTCGCATGCATGCTTTTCTGCATTCCAAAGCACGAGACCCACAACTCCCACGCCACCAACCATACGAATATTAAGGACCACTGGAAGGCTGACCTGCGGCTACTCATCGACTGGATGCACGAGCCATAGCTTCACCATGTTCTTCAAGGCGGTACTCCGCGCAAGCACAGCTCTTGCGCCATACTCTCAGCTTTTAGTACCACTTTTGGGGAGATGAATTCAAACCTCCCATAGCTCTTGTATCTAGCTCCATGATAGCGGTCGAGACAGAAAGGCAACGCCTCAATGATAGTTCAGTGAGAGCATCAGTCCTCGGTGAAGGTTGAGCAAATCCGGCTATGGGCGCAGGATGCAGCTATAGGTCCGCTTCAGACCCGATAAGTCGCATACTGCTTTTTTCCGCCGTGGCGCACTTTGGCGAAACCCCTCTCTTCCAGACTTGTGTGATAATGAAATATGGAAGAAGCGGCTCTAGATTTGATTTTGCATCTTCTCGCATTTCGTCCACGTCTGGTTGTAAGATACCTTGGAGTCCTTCTGATTTTTGTTGCATGTGTGGTCTGGTGGTGAAGAAAGCAATGTCCAGGTAGAACTTCATTAACGTCACTAGCACTCTCTTGCAGCACGTTATGCAGGATAAGGGCATAAATATCTTTATCGAAGCCCTGATCGTCCGGCAAAGCAGGTTCCCGCTTCCCCGGTCGTAGCGAGCCGTAGCATGGGCCGCGCGATATTGCATGATAGCATGCTATAGACGCAGTAGATTAGGTACGTTGGGATGCGGCAGGAGCGTCGGGATGGCTTGCCGAGAGAAGCACGAGCCGTCGTGCCCTTGCAGACCCCAACGCGGATGAGCGGTTCTGTCAATCCACAAACAGGGGTCTCTGGCAGCTCATAGCCTGTCTTGCCAGTATCAGCGTTCGTGTGCAAATCATACCTCTTTCATTATAGGGGCAGTAGTCTGGGGCGTGGCAAAAAGCATGGGTGGCTATCGATCAAGCTAACTTCGTTGGGATGTTGGCGGTGGAGATAACACGAGGGAAGGCAGTCGTTATATGGCTTTTAGCCTGGCCATTATGTATGAGGTGCTGTTCGGATATCAGACGACCCGATGAATCGTGGCGATTTGACCGTGTCGCTGTTTGGCAAAAGTATCATCCGCCACAATTCGACCAACTTGAGCCCGGCCAACGTGTCAATCACTTCGGTCGCCACAACCAGTCTTGCCTGTTGAACATGATATCAAATTCCACACCGCCAAAGGTTCCAACTGCAGCATAAAGATCAAAGTGACCATCCAGGCCATCAACACCAAGGTCGTTACTGGCATCCAATTCTTCATTTAGATTCCAACCCTCTCCCATTTCTCCATTCCTCGTGAGAAACACCTCGACGTTGATAGTATTCTGTTTTGGAGCATCATATTCCGGAGGCTTTTCCGGAGCCGAAAACGACAATCCCAAGCCGAGGGTGTCCCCAACCTGGAAGGCTGAAGTGAAGTCCTTACCGCCCCATGTATCGTTCACGTATCTGCGTCCATCGTCCCCGTGTATGGCGAGACTGCCACGCTCCCAACCTGGCATGCGCCATGTAGGGTAAGGCATCGCACAATAGCCAAGCGCAACGGAGCTCTCGTCAGCTCCGCGCCTACGCCCGAGAGATCGTACTTTGAGTTCGTAGTAGATCGTCTTGGGAGCCCGTATGGGGGCATCTACCGCCGCGAAAAAAAGTGGTGCAGAGCTTAAGAGACACGAATCTTTATTCTCAGGCCGGGCAGAACCCTTCCAAAACCCCGTGTTGGGCATCAGAAGATCTCCTTTGTATTCGGGCGGCTTCATCATCCGTACGTCACCATTTGCAACAGCGCCATGTTGAGCTTGACTCGGTTCGTGTGGTCTAACCATAGGGTGGATCCTACACCAATCATGAGCTCGGTCTGCATCCGAGACATTGGCATTACTCGAAGGACTCCTGTCATGGCCGAGCGATGGCGGTGGGGGAAGTAACGCGTTGTCAGGTATGATAGTCCAGTCATGATACGGCGGTGGTTCGCGTTCGCTATCGGGCGACAACGGATCGCTCTTACTTTTCGACGGTGGCGGTCCTAGAGGTGGCACATAATATTCACCGCCGGGAGGGGGCCCCGGAGGCGGAGCGTAATCAGGCCGCACCCGCTGGTGATTTGACTGGTATGATGGAGGAGGGCCCGGTGGAGGGGCATACTGTTCGGTATTGTTGCTCATGTTGTGTATCCTTGCAGGAAGAGGACCCGGTGGAGGGGCATACGGTTCGGTATTGTTGCTCATGTTGTGTGTCCTTGCAGGAAGAGGACCCGGTGGACGGGCATATGAGTCGGAATGCATACCAGATGTGTTTGGATGATCACCCTTGAGACTCTTGAAGAAACCCATCCTTGATGATACCTGGCCCCGTCTTTTGCTCAAAGATTATGATGATTCACACTCAGATGTGGTGAAGCGAATGGCCGACACGGAGAATGTCATGGCCGACTGGTGTGTGAGAAACTCAAGACAGAGTACGTAAGACGGAGAGTTGTAGGAACCTTGGAGAGATGTCGTTGAATCAAAGCTGGAGTGATGCAAGGTGCTACTTCACCGCTCCTTATGTTTCTGATCGGCAAGGATCATGGATCATGCATTTGTGGAGCGGGAGATGTGCGGAAGGCTTGGCCTCGCCGCAGCCTGTCGTGGCTGGTCGCCTTACCAGACGTGCGAGATACAACCAGGACATTATGTTCATAATCGCGAGCAGCACTCCCGGTGCTTATACTGAAGTTATTGCTATTTAGCGACCAAGCTATTGTGGACTTAGGAATTACACCAGTGAGTCTAATCCAGAAGCAGGCTCTCCCCACTCATCAGCTCTTTAAAGGTCACTCCTTGCACATTAGCGAGATCGCTGCCATTGGCAATGTCCCCTTTGGCCTTTTTTTCCTCATCCAGTGCTTGTTCCAACGTCAACACATTCCGATATAACCAAGGCGTTATGAGCCCGGTTGCTTTTTTGATCTCGTCATGGGTTGAGACCCAGTATCCGGATTTACAGATGCGCTGGGCCTGAAGGCCGTTGTGTGCTCCTAGATTGAGCCGCTGAATGCTGATTTGAATGTCGTGCAACCCATGAAGCAGCACGAGAGTCTTAATCGGCGGGACCGCGTGTGACAGAGGGTTGAGATCATTGGCGTGTATTCCGTGGGGGCTATAGATCATCGCCTCGGCTTCAGCAGCAAAACCTGTCGCCACACTGGTTTTTGAAGAGTACAGATCGAAGGTCACAAGTATGGCCGAATGATAGTCCAGGGCATCATTTTGAGACACCATTTGGGATATTCCAAGCCAAGTGGGTAACGGTTGGAGCGAGCTCTTGCGCCAATCGGAACGCTCCTTGGAAAACGAGGGAATCTCTCGGACGCAATGGAAGAAATTCCATGACTTGATCAGCTCAGCTGCACGTTTTGTTGCAAATATTGGTGTATCAGAGTCGAGCTCGAGCAGCGTCCTCTTGTTACAATGGTCTGTAAATTCGTGTGATATGATGACGGCATCTATATAAGATGTTTGCGACAATTTTGTGGTACCATTTTGTTGATGATTAATAGAGCTCTCGCCGTATACTACAGTCTCTATGTCTTCTAGCAGCTGACTGAGTTCAACCATAGTCTGGACACTCGAATCCACAGAGTGCCATTGTGTGCTGAAAAACTTGGCCACATCGCTTTGCGGTCCTTGGAACCTAGTGGTATTAGAATCCAACTCAGACCTGGCAGAAGACTGAAGTACTCACCAGGGATCGAGAAGAAGATTCCACCGCGAACGACCCGGAGGTCGAACCGCAGTTGAGGGAAAAGGTAGTTGTATAAGCCATGAAGTATCGGCGTTCAGATGGGTCAGAATGGGCCGATGAGACTCGAATGCTCTTCTGATGGAACCGTTCAAGGTTTCCTGAAGCTGTATGGATGGACCATCCATTACCTGACCGGACTGGTGAAGACTGGACAAAGTTCGCATTCAAGGCATATCCAAGACTGAAGTCATCGCATATGGTGGCATACAGAGCATGAAGTAGACATGGATATAGCAAATATGATGATAATGTTCTCTGAACATGATAGACCGATTCAAGAAACGCTGCAAAATCGTAATGGACCCAAGAACTAATATATCTACACGAAAACATGGCATGGAAGAGAAATTCGAATCTTCAGCCAATTATCAAGGGCGTCATTAGATGCTTAGAGCCCCTCTCTTTAGTACCGTATTCGTGATGAGGTTCACACAACCTAAAATAAAGCCTTGGTTTGCCATTGGAATCCCGGTGGTAATTGGCAGAACTAGTGGCAGCAGTAACAACGACTTCAGTCCACGGGATTCCAATCATCGCATTATACGCAAGGAGACAGGAGCGGAATATATAGCAGGATCTGTTGGGTAGAATCCAAGATGATCGCGTACTTAGTTTTAGCTTGGCGGCAGATATCCTTGGCGCCTGACGCGGCCTTTGCCTTATCAACTGCTTACCTTACTATGCTGTAATCACTAATCAGTGCAATTTCTTCCTTGCCATCTGCCACCACTTGTGCTACCTGCACTCAACGACCAACCCACTCTTTCGCTGACAACTCAGATGGTGGAATCTTCTCACGAGCCGAGCTTATCAGATCGTGTCAGGTATTCCGCCCATAAAGCGCATGCCTTGCACAACTCGTCCAGAGCAGACGATCAACGTTCTGCCGGACCCTTAGATCGTGGACCTGCTCGCAACGATGCAGGCTTGCCAAATGCGTCTTCGACCTCAAGGGTCTCATTTAGCAAAGACGCTGCCATCTCGAGTTCCACAAGCAACGATGTGGCCGATAAGACCTCGTCAAGCCCGCCACCACCAGCTCCTCCTCCGCTCGATGCTCGAGATGGAGAGACATCTGCCTCCATAGAGCCGGAAGAAAAAGAAGAAAACCCGAATATTGCCACTCGATTCTACGAGGCTCTCAAAGAGATAGTGTTCTCTAGTTGGATCAGTACCCTCTTGGTGTTTGTGCCAATAGGCATAGCTGTCCAGGCAGCTGGTGTAAATAAGACCATTGTCTTTGCAATGAATGCTATTGCCATCATACCTCTCGCTGGGTTACTCAGTCATGCCACCGAGAGTGTTGCTAGCGAGCTTGGCGATACCATTGGAGCTCTGATGAATATCACTTTCGGTAATGCGGTAGAGCTCATCATATTGTAAGGCTTGGGACCGCCTTTGGGAAAAGCTCGCTGCTAATCACATTTTAGCATGTATGTTAATACCCGCGGAAAAGAACGGCGGGAGTCATTGGCAGCTCTGGACACGCCAGTGGCTTCTGGCTACCTCTTGTCACCTGTCTCCTACATCACCTCGTTTTCATATCACGTATAGGTTACAAATGCTAACACGAATGTGTTGGGTAGAATTGCTCTCACAAAGGTCTGTAGGCTCTGTCAATGTTATACCTAGAGCCAGTTCTAAATGCTCTGTGACCAGAACGAAATCCAAATTGTTCAGGCTTCCTTATTAGGATCGATCCTCGCCAATCTACTGCTCATTCTTGGCATGTGCTTTCTGCTTGGTGGACTTCGCTTCCGTGAACAGGTGATGCCTTGCCCGGACCATCGAATGGATTCTAGCTAACAACATAGATATACAACAATACCGTGACGCAGATGAGCGCTTGCCTACTCAGCTTGAGTGTTATGAGCCTACTGCTGCCAGTAAGCTGCAATGAAATGGCCGCCATTGGTTCCTTTTGACCATCTCTTATATGGATTTTTGTGGGTTTGGTACTAATCCGGTGCTCACAGACAGCTTTCCACGCCTCATTCACAGACAGTAAAACAGCAGACAAGGCGGTCTTACAGATTAGCAGGGGCACGAGCATTGTAAGCTCCCTATCACCATTAGCTCAAGCATCTATCTGATTTTTTTAAAGATCCTACTCCTAGTATATGTACTATACTTACTTTTCCAACTGAAATCACATGCGTATATGTATCAAAGTACGCCACAATATAAGATCGACGAAGAGTCGCATCCCGGTATTCTTGCCGACATGCTAGGATCTTCCAGTTCATCTGACGACTCAAGCTCCTCTAGCGGTAGCGATACAGATGGCTCGTCTGGATCTAACACGACTGCGAAGCGCATTAAAAGGGTTTTGCGGGGTCGTAGGCGTCGCAAGTCTAGTGCAAGCTCAAAGGACACACCTTCAGTGCCCTCGACCTTACGCACACCATCAGCGAGTACGTTCGTACACACCGCGGAGCACAGTGAATTCGTTGACCACACTGTATCGACATCGCCCGCATTGGGTGCAATCGCCAGCGGCGATGAAGCTGACACTGACGGCGAGAACGAAATTCGTCCAGCTGCAAGGAGAGCAACAACAATCAATTTCCGCGACTTCGAGAGCGAAAAAGAAGGTCTCGGTACGAGATCGCCAGAAGCTAATCCCAGAAGAAAGTCGAAGAGGAAGCATCGCAAGCCTAAATCAAGCCACTCGGATGCGAAGGAGCTGGAGTTCAGTGAGAAGCCGTCATTACCATGTGTCGATCCGATGGTTCGACCGAGTACTCCTCGTGTCGGCTTCTTGCCGAACCGTGAGATTCCACCGGAAACCTCGCCAAGACGTCCTTTCAACTTCCGTGGACGGTCTGTCCTTGATGTTGTACCAGCGATGCCAGCAATGCCCAAAGTGCTTTCCGGCACCGTCTTTTCCACTGCAAACCCTACGGGACCATCTCCCGGTGGACCACCAATCATGGGCACTCCTAGAGCCCTACATCGGTCCAATTCGCTTCCCAGCCGTCTCAACCAGGTCCAGGCTGCCCGCCAACAATCCAATCCTCCAGCGCAACCGCAACCATTCACTGCCCCTGTCAATTTTGCCGATACACTCGACAAGGAAGAAACTGCCCCAAGAAAGAAACACATGTCACGAACTTCGGCGATCATCCTACTCCTTGTATCCACTGGCCTCGTAGCAGTTTGTGCCGAATTTCTGGTGTCCAGCATCAACTATCTCGTTAGCAACACAGGCGTCTCGGAAGCCTTTGTTGGTCTTATCATACTGCCCATTGTCGGCAATGCTGCTGAGCACGTCACGGCCGTCACTGTAGCTAGCAAAAACAAGATGGATCTTGCGATCGGCGTGGCCGTCGGTTCCAGTATCCAGATCGCCTTGTTCGTAACGCCAGTCATTGTGCTCCTGGGGTGGATTCTTGATAAGGACATGAGCCTTTACTTCTCTCTATTTGAGACGATCTCTCTTTTTGTCTCGGCGTTCATCGTCAATTTCCTGGTGCTGGATGGAAGGAGTAATTACTTGGAGGGAGCGCTGTTGATCGCGGCGTATGTGATCATTGCGCTGGCGGCTTTCTTCTTCCCTGACTCGGGTGAGCAGAGCACGATTGGAGGGGGAAAGCCCGTTCAACTACTGCTCAAAATGCTTTGAAAGGATAGGCTGAGACGGTCGCTCATGCCTATGAACGACGGCTCACGCCTGAAAGTGCGAGGTGATGATGCTGCCAAAGCAGACCCTGCCATTGTCATTGGCGCTGTGATCCTCTCCAACTGTCTTGTTTCTGCTGGTTCGTCTTCTTGATGCTTCCATACGAGTCTGGCGCGCCAACATTGCTGTCCCTCAAAGACTGTCATTGGCTTATATAGCTCGCTTCATGAACATGCACGACCAACTATACCACCTGTCCCACGTTTACCTCCGAGCCAGAAAGGATTGTAGTCTCCTCACCTTCCGGTCCTTCATATTCAGATACGTGAGCCTACACAGTGTCACACAGTGGTGTCCATGCTGTAACGCTTGTCTCTCATTATTGTAAGAGGTCCTTAGAGCATTGGTGTATCCAAACGAAAGTCTCCATAGCAGCGCCAACCGGGCTCAAGTTGCGTATTGCGGAAGGGGCTCCCGTCTTCATTGGTCTCGTCACTGAGACCGAGTAGAAGAATGATGCAGACTGGTGGCGAGCTGTTTCTTCAGAGAGTGGCCTCGGTTTCAATTCAAGGTCTTCTTAAACCCTGCGTACGCTCCTTCCATCTCAAATACCAGCTCCCTCGCTTCACCCTCACTCAACTCTTCCTGAGCCCTCATGGAATTCAGCTTAATCAACCAACTAATAATCTTCGCCCTCCCCTCAAAATCCGTGTCCGTCACCGCATTCACACTCTGAATAATTTCGGCAAGTAGCGGATGTAGAGCGTCTTTGGAGAGCATGTTAAGTTTCAAGGCGTCGAGGAAGGTGATGAAATTCTCGGTCGCGAGCAGAATTTGGGACCCGGATGCGCCTGTGGCTTGGGAGGGCGCACCACCACTCGAGGGATGGGGGGTTGAAGACGATGGGTGCGAATTGGAAGGGTCGGCGATCGTGGCTGGTAGATTAACGCGCAGACGTTCGGTTGCGCGGGGGCATTCGATCTGGAATTGGAATGTCAGGTCTTTGTGGTACACAGCGAGAGTTGGGAACGGGGGGCAGAGGGAAAGCCATACATCCCATTCGCGTTTGAACGTTTCCAGATCCACGAACTGTCGGGAAACCCTCTCATCACTTAAGTTTGACTTGTATTGCTTTAATAAGCGGCTGCATAATTCGGTATACTCTGATTCAGGGATGGAATCTTTGATGTAGGCTTTTTCGAGGCCGTCTAGGGTAATGATAATGCTGTAGATCTCGGCGAGCGAGTCATTAAGATCTCGTTCCGCGGCTGTCTCCGAGAGCTTTACTTCCTGCCATGGTCTGCATCAGCAATTATGTACGGCCGGCTCGTGGGATGGGGATGATGATGTACTTCGTCAAGATTGATAGTAGATGAAAGAGAGGGGTTGGAGATGTAGCTGTATGGAGTTGGCGCATATGGCAGTTGCCTTGGTGAAGCTAGCATACTTCTCGATGTCAGCGGTCGTCGTAGACCTCGGAGAAAAGACTCGTACAAAATGATACCCCTGTTCCGTTAATTCTACTTCTTTTCTAAATTCTCGTTAGCCCCCGCACCTCGCATATATAATTTTATATATAAATAGTATTAACTACTATATACTTATCTAAGATATCTTATAAATATCCTAATTAAGGAATAATAAAGCTAAAAAGTTACTATGTTATTTATAAAAAGCTATTATATAAACCTAAGATAAAAGTTATTATTATAAGTATTAAAATTATTAAAAAGATTATTAAGATTATATTTAATAAGACTCCTACTACTTATTAACCTTATTAATATAAGGATAAATAAGTAATTATTATTATAACATTTAAAAAGTAATATTAATAGTTTAATCCTCTTATAATATTACTTACTTTATATATTATAAATTAATTTATATCTTAAATAGGTAAAGAGATATTATTAAATATAAAATCCTTTATTAAATTTAATTATAACACTCTTATAAGTAATATAATTAAGGAGGTATTTAAAAAGGTAAATAATAAGGGATATAAGATTATTATAAGGAGTATTTATATAATTATATCTTACTTTAATAATTAGAAGAATAATTTAAATTATTATTAAGACTCTTATAAGTAAGAAGATATTAAGGTTATTATAAAATAATAAATTAATAAAAAAAGTAAGGTATTATAATTAATATTATCCTTATCTTTAATATAATTAAAGAAGAAGGATTTAAAAAAAGCTTTAATAATAAAGAAGAGACCTTAAAGAAATATTACTACTTTACCTCCTTATTATTTAATAATAATAGTTTATTATTTTTGATTAAGTTATTAATATCTATCTTAAAATTATCTAATAAAGATAAAAAGAAGAAGAAGAAGAAGAAGATTAAAAGTAAAAATTATAAATTAATAATAATTAAGTAAAAGGTAAAATATAAGAAGAAGTATAAAATTAAAGAAGAAATATAATTAGAAGATTATAATATTTATTAAATAATATATATATTATAACCTAATATATTAAAATAATAACTATTAATATTAATAACTTTATAAAGAGGAAGTTATATATTATTAAATATTAAATTAAATTATAAGGATATAAAGTATTACTTTAAATTTTAATAAGTTAAAGAATAAAGATATTATTATTAAAAATCCTTTTAATAAGCTTAATTTAAAGTTAAAAAAGATATATTAAGATATTAATAAAGTTAAGATTAAAGTTAAATAAATTAAGATTAAAGTGAATATATTAATTAAGATATTAATTATATTATAATAAAACCCTTTAAATATATTTTTAAAATAAATAATTTTAATTTTAATATTTATATTTATATTTTAATATTTAAGATTTATATTTATATTTTAAGTATTACCTTAATTTTAATATTTATACTTACTTTATTAATAATCTTTAACATAGCTAGTTTAATTATTATAATTATTATATTATTATAAAGATCTTCCTCTTAATATACCTTCTTATTAGAAGTTTAAGCTCCTATTATATCTTAGGATAATAGAAAATCCCTTATAATATAAGATTTAAAGTAGCCTTATATATATATTAAGTAATATAAGATAAATATAAAAGAGCTTCTTTACCTAATTTATTAGTAAGAATAATAATAAGGAAGATTAAATTTTTAACGCGTATAATTATATTACCTTTAAGATATTTAAGGTATTTAATATATAAAAGTTTAAATAATTAAATTAAAGGGAACTTAAGATATTTATAAGCTTAGGTATATAACTTTCTAAAAGTACAAGGTCCTAGGTAAGTAAATTAATACTATTTATTATTAATAAGCTATAGAACTTATTAGATAACTTAATAAATATTACTCTTACTAATTAATATAATATTAATAAAGAAGATAAGGATAAAGAAGAAGTACAAAATAAATTAATAAATATTTAATAGAATATTAATAAAATATTTTAGTATATATCTATTAAGATTTAATATTAATATCTTAAATTTAGGATCTTTTAATATTAGGAGTACTTATATAAGATCTATTATTAAAAATTATATATTTAATCTTTTAATTATTATTAAATATTAAAAGCTTTTAATTTATATTTAAATAATATAAACTATTAAATTAAATATATACTTAAAGTTAATATAAAAATTTATATTAATAAAAATAATAAAAATAATAGATATATAACTTAAAAGCTTAATTTAAAGCTTCCTTTTTATTTATTAATCTTATATTTTATTATCCTTATTTTCTTCCTTATTAATACTACTATCTTTTAATTCTTTATATAATTATATTTAATAATTAAAGTACTTAAAATATCTTTTAATAAACCTCTTATTATTATAAGCCTTAATAGCTTAATATAATAACTACTTAAAGCTTATTTCTTTTAATAGCTTATTATATTACTTTAATTAGGCCTTTATAATTAAAAAAAGCTCCTTAATTAAATTAAAATTAGGGGAGTAAGGTAAAAGATATTAAAGAATAATTTTAATAATATTATATATCTCTTAAACTTCTTTAATATAATAAATAAAGTAATTATTTATAAAAAGGATTAATTTTAATATAAGAAATAGGTTATAATATAAGATAACCTTATTAATAAAGAATTACTTAAATTTAACTCTATTAATTACTTCTTAATAGATATAATAAATAAGGATACTATCTATTATATAAGTAAGAAGGATATTAAATTATTTAAGGTTTAATATTATACTTAACTTAATCCTATTTTTAAAAGTAAGTATATTTATTTATAATACTTTTATTAATAATAATAAGTATATTAATTATATATATATTAATTTCTTAAAAGAATTTATTATAATACTTTTATAAGCACTTTATAATAATATAATATAATAACTTCCTATTTATCTTTATCCTTTTAAGCGTCACGTTTATATAAGAAATACTTAGGTAAATACCCTATTTATTAAAGATAAAGTATTAAATTTTATTAAAATATAATTATAATTTTTATTTTAGGAATATTTATATACTATCTTATATAAATAATAGTAATTTATATAATAGCCTATATTTAAAGCTACCTTTTAGGTATATATATATATTAAATATTATTATATTATTATAAATCTTCTTAATAAATTATAATATAATATCCTTAAAAATAGTAATAATTTTTAAAGGGAAGTTATTATATAAGTATTACTAAATTTAATTCTTTTAAATAATAAAAAGAGGTAGAGGTATATTTAAAAGCTTATAAATAATTATAATTTAATAATTAAGATTATATTATATTATTAATATTTATATTAAGATAAGGCTTTAAGATTTCCTAATTAGGATAATTTTTAAGAGGTTTTCTAATATTATAAGGGGTATCTTTAGTAGTTAGTAGTATTTAGGTAAAATTTTAGTAGTTTAGTTATAAGGCGGCGAAGAAAGTCCAAAAGAAGTAGAATTAATGGAATAGGGGTAAGGATACCAATGTAAGTAATGCCAGCGCCGAGCCCGCGCTAACCTACTTTGGGCTGTGTTCCATATCCGCTCCTCGTCAGCGACGTACGCTTGAAGAGGTGCTACACTAGCCAGCGCAAGTCGAGCTAGAAGCTTGTATTCAAAGGTATAAGTCGCTACCGTTCGTAAATCCGGCTGCGACTTTGCGAATTTAGAATACTACCTCGGTGCCTGACTCTGCATAGTTTCATGAAGGATAACCTTCCCCGGTGCTTTGTTGCGCTACTACCTATCCGTTCATCTAGAAACCATATCAAAATGGAAGCTCACACCATCATTTCCATTGCCGCCACTTGAAAGAGAAAGAAAAAGTAACCTGCTTTGGTCATCATCTATATGCTAAAAGCAACGACAGCGACATAATAATAGGTGGTGTCCGGTACCGCATGCCACACGTCCTCTATCCGCATAGATTATGCCCTAATAACCTCCTTCACGCTCTTCATGAACCTCTTCTCCGCCGTAGCCACGGTCGCTAGCTTCCTCCCGCTCTTTTCTCTAAATACCTCGCTACAAGGATAGCCGCCTTTACATTCGTACGCTCGTTCCTCGATAATCTCTTCGCCCTTGCCACCATAGCCGCCGTAGTCCTTTCTCACCTCCGCTTATTGCCCAATCCCACCGCGACCAGGAAACCGATTGGTGTCTTCATAGAAACCACCACTTGCGTTCTCTCTCCCTTCAATACGTACCCGCGACTGCCATTCACCACCAGGCCTCTCATAAGATGTCGCAATGGCCTCCTCGTAATCAACGCCATAGATGGAACGGGTTTCCTAGAAACATACCCTTTTCACGTCGAGTTTGCTCATGAAGATATTGCCGGCAGCGCGGGACATCAATATGTTGAGGGGACATCTGCAATGTCTCCATGCCTCCAATTCGCACCTGCAACGCGGACTATTGATACTGGATTTGGCGTTAACAGCGATTCTCCGATGGATCGTTGGCAACGCAAAGAAATGATCAAACTTGCCTAAGTCACCTGCTCCAGATGCCGCGACAGGAGACGCACAGCATGCAAGCAAAATGATAAATGAAAAGGTTCTACAAACACACGAATACTCTAAGAAGACAGTGCACAAGTAGTGAGTGTTGCTTTGACTTGAGACCATAAAGCCATGCCGCATCTGCGGCTGGGAGAAGTTGTGCTACGTTGGTTGGCCCGTTGGCCGTTCCTTCACGTTGCGTCGTTATCAATGCTTGGCATACAGCATAAAGCTAGCTCGGATCGATGCGAGCTGAGGTCGACGAGAATCGTTAAGTCAGCCCATCATATCTTTATGGCAGTCGCTTTCAATATTGGACACTGTAGGCACGAAGTCTGAAGATCCAAACGACCTACTACGTAGCACTCCTCCAATAAGCACTCCTCCAATAGGCCCTCCAATAGGCAGTGTTGGGGATGCTATATCGAAGCTGTTTGAATCCGGATGGCTTTGTTTGGGTGGTGGAAGTGACGGCTCACAGGCGCAGAAGGACTTCCCGTACCTTAAACGACGTCATAAAAGCGCCACATCCGTTTCCGGGGAGCGCCATTCGGCACGACTAGCTCTCTTGCGCAGCGGTGATTATGGTGATAGTACTTGTGCTCCGCTATGTACCTTACCCTTGTTCAGGAAGTACTTCATAGAGTAGGCGTATTGAAGGGCCCTGTCACATACCAACTCCACCATTCTCTACACTCGTTCACCCTTTAGTAACTCGTCCGAATCCTCCACTGTCCTCGCTACATGATGATTGGCCATCCCTTTCGGCAGGCGCAAGCACATCTGTTCTTGCCTTAATGAACGCTGTTCGGATGCTCAAATGGTTTCGCCGCAGGCTCTATGAATGTTTCCAGCTCCATTCCCACTGCGCCAACCAATCTTGATGAGACCGAAAGTCCCGAATCTATCTCCCCTACTTTGGGCAAGCGGCCCAGAGATCTGACACTCGGAGCCTCCAACCCCCCTCGAAGTGCACCATGGCCGAACCACCGGAGTGAGCTGTTGCAACAAGTCAACGAAAGCAAGAAGCGTACGTCGTCCAGGGTATCGCCCCATCCTTCAACAGCTGCGGGTCCACCTCCCTCGAAGAAAATTGATCGTAGGCATCGATCTCGACAAGACGTGCACAAACCGGACGACCAACCCCCTCCGCGACCCTACTCCTTCTCGCATCAGTCCAGCCAACGACCCAGCCTACCATATCGCCTTTCGAGTTCGGAGGCAGGGGCTAAGATGTTGAGTAAGGCCAATAAGGAGGACGCCGGAAGCTTTAGGACATTGAAGTTGGCACGAGCGAGCGTTAATAGTCCATCACGCCCGTCGGGTCAACGGACACCGAGTGGAAGTGGACGCAGTTATTTGGGTAGCAAGCCAAAGTCGCCAGCCAACGCGGAGAAATCAAATGGGTTGAATGCTCTCACCCAAATTGGCGTCTTGGAGCTACTGGAACAAGATGATCGTCCAACCTTTATCATTGATCTAGACGATCAAGTCAACTATGGGCCAGGAATTCTCAAGTTTGTCTTCGCCAACGTCTCGTTACGAGCTTCTGCGCCTATTCTTGATATGATCACTGGCAGAGCAGGACAAGAATCTCCAGGGCTAGCTGCGACAACATTATATTCCGACTTCAAAGCCTGGGCTATAAGCTATGTAAGGAACCATGAGTCGCTCGACGTTACTCTCCCGTCCTTTTTTTATGCAGGATCCACTTGGACAAGTTCCTCCTTAAGGAAACGTTTCCGAGTGGTCAAGGCCAATCCTGCCTCGTCCAACGACAATTTCGAATCTCGTCCACTTTCTATGGGGCTACCATCAATCTCGTCTCGGGTTGGTAAGGAAAACGACTCCTTTGTCGCGGAAAGGGGAGGGTCTATCGAAGAAGAAGCTCAGGACTACTTTGGGAACGCTACTGATGGCCTAGGTCCAAGAATGGACACGAGCCAAACAAATGACGAGGATCGTGAAAAAGGTCAAGGGTCATTGACCGCTTCGAGTACAGGCTTGCCACTTCTCGGTATCACTAATGCTGAGTCTGTCCTGAGAGCCGCCAGTGCTGGGGACTTAGACCATTTTCCCATATACCCACAGGCTGGCACGGGTTTTTTTGACTGGACTCGGCTGTCTGATTCGCCAGCGCTGCCTCCTCACATTCAATTCGCACGGCGCATTAATTGGTCATCGACACCTCTGGGACCAATTGCAGGTTGGTCTACTGAACTCCGCAGCATGTGCAATCTCATCATGGCAAGTCCGCATCCCGCTGCCATGTACTGGGGCCCCAGCCTAATTTCAATATACAACGAAGCTTATATCCTACTTGCGGGCCAGAAGCACCCTCATATGATGGGCCAGAGCTATCGGGAAGTATGGGCAGAGATTTGGGATTCCGTTGAGGATGTGTTCCACATTGCTATAACAACGGGTCAAGCGACTATGCGGGACGACGATTGTCTATTCATCCATAGAGCATTTGAGGGCGGCCACCTAGAGGAGACATATTTCTCTTGGTCGTTAATTCCGCTGGTTGGTGCCGATGGTTCAGTCGTAGGCCTTTACAATCCCGCCTTTGAGAAGACGCGACGGAAAGTTGCAGAGCGAAGAATGCTAACACTTCGAGAAGTTGGCGAAACGACAGCATCCGCTCGAGATCTTAAGGAATTCTGGCAACAGTGCTTGAATGGGCTGCAGTACAATGAATATGACTCGCCCTTCGTACTTCTGTACTCGGTAACGGATGACCTTGACAGCGATTCGTCCTCAATACAATCTAATAACCTTATGGGTGTCAAGCAGTGCAACCTCGAGGGCTCGCTCGGCGTACCCGCACGGCATCCGGCTGCGGCGCCAAATATTGACCTCAACAGTGGGACCGAATATTTTGCTCAAGTCTTCCGCGAAGCCACTAAGTGCGACCGGCCCCTTCTTCTATCAACAGAAGACGGCACGCTTGATGCGAAACTTCTTGAAGGCTTCGAGTGGCGTGGGTTTGGTGACCCATGCAAAGCTGCTGTTTGTTGTCCGATTCGTCTGCCGGGTGGTGAATCAACGATGGGGTTCCTCGTGTTGGGTGTAAACCCTCGACGACCTTACGATGATGACTATAGCCTCTATGTACAGCTGTTGAGTCGGCAACTGGCAACAGCCATGGCTTCTGTCGTTCTCTTTGAAGAGGAGATTGCTCGTGGCAGGAGAGCAGCCCGGCTTGCCGCTCAGGATCGGAACAAGTTGTCAGAACAGCTAGCTATACGGACCCAGGAAGCTGTAGAGAGCGAGACCAAGTTCACTCGGATGGCAGAATTCGCACCTGTGGGAATCTTCATCGCGGATTCTAAGGGGAAACTCACGTATATCAATGACAAATGGTACGATATATCGAAGGTGCCGAAGGGACTCGAAGGTACTGATGAGTGGATAAACTCCGTTAAAGAAGAAGATCAAGGGACACTAAGACGACGCTGGTCAGATCTTGTGAACAATGGCGTTGCCTTGAATACTGAAGTCCGCTTCAAATCAACATGGATCGATCAGAACGGAAAGAAAGCGGATACTTGGGTACTGGCAAGTGCGTTTCCGGAGAAAGGGGAAGATGGAAGGGTCAAGGTTATATTTGGCAGTATCACGGATATCAGCCAGCAGAAGTGGGCCGAGTACTTTGAGAAAAGGAGAATGGAGGAAGCGGTAGAAATGAAGCGCCAGCAGGAAAACTTTATCGATATCACTAGTCACGAGATGCGGAACCCACTAAGCGCGATATTGCAGTGCGCGGACGAAATAACTACCTCACTAACAGAGCTTCAGACGAGCGGTTTCCCACAAGGAGTCATAGGTGAGCTGGTAAAGAATGCCGTTGATGCTTCTGGGATCATTGCCCTTTGTGCCCAACATCAGAAACGAATAGTCGATGATATCTTGACGCTGTCAAAGCTCGATTCGGCACTGTTGTTAGTCACACCTTGCGACATTATGCCAAAAACCGTGGTCCAGCAGGCATTGAAGATGTTTGACGGTGAGATGCACACCGCAGACATCAATTTGAATTTCAAGATTGATGAATCGATAACGAAACTGGGCGTGGAGTGGGTCAGATTAGACCCATCACGTCTCCTGCAGGTCCTTATCAACCTTACGACAAACGCGATCAAATTCACTACGACTCAAGAGAAGCGTATTATCAATGTCACAATGGGAGCGTCCTTGGAACGACCCGCGAAAGAGGGCAATCTTGTCTCCTACTTCCCACCAAGATCGAAAAGGAAAGACCTCACGAAGAGCAGCGACTGGGGGACGGGCGAAAAGATCTACCTTCACTTTGCTGTGGAAGATACTGGCCGCGGCCTCAGCGACGATGAGAAGAAACTGCTTTTCATTCGCTTTTCTCAAGCAAGCCCTAGGACACATGTACAGTACGGTGGTTCAGGCCTCGGCTTATTCATCTCCCGTGAGCTCGTAGAGCTGCAAGGAGGCGAGATTGGCGTGGCTTCGAAAGCTGGTGAAGGGAGCACCTTTGCTTTTTACATAAAAGCTCGGAGATCGACAAAGCCTAAAGATGATTTGGACCAATTTCCTTCGGCAAGCGCTCGCAAGTCGTCCGCAAGCAAACACCCCATACCGACAAATATCAAGGCACCTCGCCAGCGATCTGAGAATTCACAGACATCGCAGACCTCATTGCCTCAACGACCTGCTCCCAAGGATTCTCTCCGGATTCTCATTGTCGAAGATAATCTCGTAAATCAGAAAGTACTGAGCAAGCAGCTCCGCAACATGGGCTGTGTCGTCCATGTGGCAAACCACGGCGGCGAGTGTCTTGAACGGCTAAGGGCATCGACATTTTGGAAAGGCAACGAACGCAGAGGGATAGAGATCAGCGTTATCCTGATGGATCAGGAGATGCCAGTCATGGACGGCTTGACTTGTACCAAAGAGATTCGTAAGTTGGAAGAGAAGGGGGAGGTGACGAGCCATGTGCCGATCATTTCTGTCACTGCCAATGCGCGCAGTGAGCAGATTGATACGGCCATGGATGGCGGAATGGTATGTATCGCGATGATTGGGATGGAAAGCTTCTGCTCAAAGGGATCTCGCTAACGTCGTCTCTCCAGGACCATGTTGTGTCTAAACCGTTTCGCATTATGGATCTCATCCCGAAGGTGGAAGAGTTGACGGAGAAGTATCCATACCCTGCCGCCAAGGCGGTGGCTCTCGCTCGTGGCCGATGAGCAAAGTGGTTACAACATTGACCTCGACAACCTTGTTTGTCGTCATGCGAGTACGCATTTTCATGAAAGCATGGCGCTGGTGATGGACCATCGACTTAGCGACTATCTTGGCCTAGCATAGCGTGCATTGAAGGACATGTATTATATTGAAATCAACATTATCAACATTTTCTGTGGATGCTGAAGCTCAAGCTGCTCGACGATTCAGACACATCTGCGATTGGGGCGTGTCCGGGCATCATCACAGTTCGTTGCCCAAGAATCTCTTGGCCCATTCACGCTCGGAATCAAACATTTGGCTTTCTTTCTGGCAGTGTTTCGCTTCTTCACAACTGTATGTGAATTGCGAATGGGAGATCATCGAGATGCAGGGGTCATAAGGGTATCAAGTCATGCTCGATAGAAGTAGGAATCATCTCATTTACAGACTTACAACATAGGTACAGTAACATTATGCTTGCTTTGACCTGCGTCAAACTAGACTCGGCGTGGTTTGGTGACCTTGAGGCCCCCCACCCCCAAAGATATACAGAGTCAAGCTTAAATGCAAGCAGAAAAGCATCCATCTAGATTTCATTCGATAATACAAGTAGATTCCGACGGCTTCAATGCGCTTGTATCGCATGCGCTGTATCCACCAATCCCGCTCCCTTCGTGTGGCGTTCGCCCCTCGCAACCTCAGGCTCACTTTCCGCCTTCGCAGCAAGAGCCTGCTCTTCCCTGATCCTCTGCAAGATATCCGGATACCACCTCTCTCCAACGTCGACATGGCTCTTTACCCTATTCACCAGCGTCGCTTCCCCCAGGTGACCCCACCGCCCTTTCGTAAATGTAAACTCCACCTCGTCAATCCTCTTGCCACCTCTCGCCTTCAGCCTCTCGTCCCGTAAAGCTAGTATCTCTGGGGGAACGTCCACGCTTTCGAATGTAGCGTCGTAGCTCACGCCTTGGAAGAAGGGCACGCTGAGTCGAGGACCTAGACCTGCGCGGGGCGAGAGCACCCGGTGAGTGGTGCTTTTGCAGACGCCGTGGGTGAGCGCTTCAAGACCTTGGCCGATAGCTACCACCAGTGTGGAGGGAATGGGCGGGCAATCGACCCAGTCGCCGTTGAGATTTTGCGCTTGTAGCCCGGTGTGTGGCGGCACTTGGAGGAGGTAGGATGTGAGCATTGAATCTTTATGCGGCCCAACGCCTTGATTTTGGTTTGAGGTGGGAAGGGAAGATGTGTCTGGGTATTTGACAATTTTCAGCTTGTGCTGTTGGTCGGCGTCGAAGAAGCGATCGAAGGCGGTGGATGGGAGGTGTAGGGACTCGGCTATTAGGGACGTGAATTCGATGGAGATGCAAGACATGCGCGAGATGTAGGTTTCGTAGGTGGTACGGAAGGAAGGGAGATACGAGGGGTCGGGCCATTGGTTGGGCGAGAGAAGATTGTGGTAGCGAGGTGAAGAGGATGTGGGAAGAGGATGAGGGGTTGAAAGATCGATCTGCTCGCGCCAATCTGTTTGAAGCGCTGTTATTTCGTTACCGAGTTTATTGTAGCCTTGTTAAGACATTATTAGCTGCATCTGGACCGAAAGGTAGAGCTACACAGGAGAATATACCAAGAAAGCTGGGCTTGTTCGCCATCTGAACTTCTAGCTTCTTCTCTTCCGGGAGTCCAAAAAAGGCTTTTCCTTGCTCGATGACATCGTGGACCAGCGAGTCGTCGATACCAGTATTCTTGATGTAAAGGAACCCTACATCAAGAAGAGCATCCCTGAGAGACTCGAGGAACGCTGGTTTAGTGCTTGTGTTTCGCGCAAGGGAGAGATCAAGAAGTGGAATCTCGCTGAAGGACATCGTTCAAGAATACAGAGTCACAACTGCAAAGGATAAAGATCGCGAAACCCGAGGGTAAAGAAATAGAAGATGGACATCTCCAGGAACGGAAAATGGGCGGCTGCGGGGACGATGGCGCAATGACGATGTGAGGGGCACGTTGAACGATTTGAACGGAAATCGACTAATCAAGATAGCTTTTTAAGACGGTTTTAGGAAACCTTTTCAGCAAGATTCCAGGACCTCAACTCCTGGATGATTCTCAATCTTGGGAACTGGCCAGGATTCGAGGCGAGATCTTGTAGGACTGCATACCCTAACAAGAGTAAATTGGAAGGGAAAAGCCTGGATGTCAGCTTTGTTCAGAAGTCTTTATATCTTGGAGATGTACAGATCATCTTTCTCCTCTGCTTCTTTCTGCATCTTCCGCCCCTTGTAATATTTCTCCTGTATTTCCTCCTCAGTGAACTTCCTCGTCTTTGTTCTCAGCATATTCGCAAGCTCTTGCTTTGACATGCCGATCTGGTCACCAATCGGTACCACACAGTCAGCTAGATAAAGATAGTCCTTGCGTAATATCCGATAGGTCATCATTAGATAGTCAATGTTCTGGAAAACGAGGGCCCGCCCGTTGGTGTACTCCTTCTTGGCTTTGAGGAAGGCGTGCGGGTGGTCTTTCCAGTGACGTAAAGGGTTCAAGTGATGGGAAGTATGCCAGCCATCATTGAAGCAGTGACGATTGCTCTGCCGCAAAATTGTTAGCTAACTGGTCCTACGAGCGATGCCCGCATATGAGCTGGGAATTACTTACCGGCACATCGATAAGTGTGATACTGGACCGAAAATCCGAAGCGGGATCGACATCATCGACAAGAGCATGCTGGCCGTAGTTGCCAACCATGAGACCAATGCGCATCAGGAAGAAGGGGATTATCAGAACGAAAAGAGTCGGATAGAAATTTCTCCACGCTGAAATGTAGATGAAGATCATTGCAGTGAGTTCGCTGAGAGCAGACCTCAGAGCGAGCGCGGGTTTGCGCTTTCTGAGAAAATAGAGAGGTAGTTCGATCCAGATGAACGCGATGAAGCGGCCAACGTACTTCAGAAACTCGATCACTTCATCACGCTGGTATCTGATTGTAGAGGACAGATCGTCTGGACCGTTGCCTTCAACGTGGTGATGCTTGACATGATGGTAGTAATATGAGTCCCAGGTGTGGCCCATAAGAGGTTCAAGGATATATGGCCAGGTGTTGTCGAACCACGCATATTGCTTCTTTAGCAGACCATTATTGTGAATATGGTTGTGCAGCATCAACGTAAATGAACCACAGTATGACAACTGCAGAATGACATGCATGACAGCATGAATCCAAGTGAAGTGACAATAGAGGAACAGAGCACTAGGCACTGAAGTGCCCAAGTAGAGGAAGATGTGTGTAAGGAAGACTACGTCCACGGGGTTTCGGACAATGCCCTGAGCCCATGCTATGTATGAGCGTAACAGACGTGCCCTGAGTCCTTCACCTGATGCTAAGTCTTTCAAGTCCCAATTAGTGAAGACAGTAGTTTCGTCATGAAGCTCGTCCAACGCACGCAATGAGGACCGGTCATCCATATGCGCGGAGTCCTCTGAAACCGCGTTGGCTTTTGGCGTCTTGTGCAGCCGAATATCGCGTATAAGATTTTGCAATACTATCTTGTCAGGCTGCAAAAGCTGAGGATTCATGGGTGCGTCCATCGTTGTCGCAGAGCGGAAGCCTTGGGTGAACTGCTTTACTGTTAGCTTGTTTCCAAAGCTTGTGATAGGAGTGAAGGAGTACCAGAAGAGGTTGCCAAATCAATGAGGCTAGAGACGTTCAGGTCAGAGCTTAGTTTACATGAAGCTTTCCACCCCCCTAACTTGCAGCATCACCTCACAGGCTCCCGCGGTCTCCACCGGGAGGTTTCTAGGGCACACCGGTACAGGAGGTAAAACGCGCCATTGATCAACGCGATTAGCTTGCAAGTAACAGGCTCGATTGGTCGAATAGCCTGAGGAAGAGGTTGAATCAACCTCCAGGCACAGAAGACTTGGAAAACCATGGCCCAGGGGCCTTGGCACTAGCGGCGGGAGAAGCCACCAATCCACCGACGAGCATCTGGGCTGTCTCGACGGGGAATGCAACTAAATATTTTGGGACATTTTACATTTAATGTAGTAAGTAGTTCTGCTGTCAACTGCGGTTGCCGGTATCCACTATACACAAGTTCAATCTCAGCGTCGTGGCTTTTCTTCCATGCAAATCTGCTAGAGACCCTTCACAGCAAGTCGTTTTGTGACAACAGACAAGGGCTTACCAGACACTTAGCAATGTCAGTAATAAAAGCGGGTACTCGTACATTGAGATCCTAACAATTGGAGAGAAGCCAGATGCGTCATAGCCAAAAGGAATTGCTCCTGTTTGCTGATTTTGCCAGCCACTTTACTTCCGAGGGTCGGTTGCAGAAGTCCCTGCCGACTTTCTAGCCTAATTCCAGGAGAAAGTCGGCAGGGACTTCTGCCACCGACCCTCGTTCGATTAACACTGTGATACTAATCCCTGAGACTAGCGATGCCTCATTGAGAATTCTCGATCTTTAGATCCCAATATTTGGATTCTTTCCCGAGGTCGCAAAGTGTCTCAGAAGAGGAATGTACTGAGCAACAAGTTTTCAAGAATTTTCTTATAAAATCTGCTCAACCTCCTAACCTTTCCGCAGCAGTCCACTTTAGGATCAAAGCGTGTGACTCAACCAGATTACTCGTATATACAAAAGTTCAGCTCAGCATAGTACATAGGGATTTGCTCCGGGAATTTCAACAATACTCGTCTACCTCGGACATACATTGTACGCCCCCAGCAGGCGATGGGGTACCCTGCTGTTTTCCTCTAACATTTCAGACGTTCCCTACGGCCTTAGGTTGTTTGGTGACCTTTGTGCCCTGTTAAACCACAAATCTGGTCTTTCGCCGCTGTCCTTCGACCACGACAGTAATAAAATCCGTCATCGCAGCTTTGACCGCAGCGTAGTACAGAGATTCCGCGAGAATCGTAGCATCGATTCTCCCCTCCGAAGGACCACCAAGTGAAGTCTTCCAGTATTCCTACTACCGCTCCAGTGTCTTCGTGGGAAAATTCTCGAGAAGGTGAAGTGTCGTGAGATTCCATCGTCAGATTCAGACTTGGTCTTCACCTTGACCTGGTACCCGTGGATTGATGAGCGAAATCGAGATCGCGCTTCATCGCTGATCGTGGCTCAACTATCTGTCAAGCGCAGTGCTTGCCTTTCATTTCCGTCTATTGAAGGAGGAGAATCCTTGTACCTGTCAGCAAATTGCTGCTGGAGTAGTTCGACACTCGGAGCCTCTCGCAGCACCCAATCCTTAGAGGCTCGAGACGATATCGTGATACTTTATCGCTCATTGACACCTTCTCTTTTAACGGAAGATCCATTCATCAGTCAACGATCGTCCCCTGTCATTAGGATCGCTCAAGGCGTCTCTTGTTTGCTCAAATAATCTCATATATGGATGTAATCTCCCCTCGATCTGTTCCATTATGGAAATGATCTCATGGCATATATTGATTGCGGGTTGAAATTTCTGCTGTAATCTGTAGCAATGCGCCAAGTGAAACATTGCCGATAGGCGGTCAGGATGCCTTCCTTCTCTTCCACCTGGCATTATCTTGTAGGTTTCGATCGTCTTAAGCAGCAATTCTTCAGCCTCGGCGTAACGTTTTTGGCAAATGAGCATTAGGCCCAATCGAGACTCTCCAAAGAGTGTGCCAAAGTGTTCAGCGCCTAGATTTCTATGAGCCACCATCAAACCGGCGCGTAGCCCCCTCTCGGCTTCATCACTAAATCCTCGCGCGAAGTTAATCCTAGAGAGGTTCAGTACCGAATGCAGCGTCCACTGGTGTTCCTTTCCCAGCTTCTGTTTCCGTTTGTTCAATATATCAGTCTCGAGTTGGTATGCAAGTTCAAGGTTGGCATTTCCTCCAATGCACAGATATGCCATGGCAAGGCTGTCCTGGGCAGTCAGGGTATCATGATGATTCGGACCGAGGACATCAGCCTTCCTCATCCCCTCCCAAGCGGTTGAATGCAACCTTTTCGCCTCGTGATATCGAAGGAAGCGATCATGTACGCGGCCGAGGTGAGTTATAGCTCTGAGGGTATCTTCATGCTCGGCACCAAGGGTCCTAGTCATCCGATCGATGGCAGTCTCGTGAAGGGTTTTCGCCGTCAGAACTCGGCCTTGCTGCCAATGATTCTCTCCAAGAAGGTCCATTACCTGGAGCGTTAGCTGGGCATCATCACCGAACGACCTGGTGCAAATTTTCAGGACCTCTTCGAGCAAATTGGCGGCATCGGGACCGCGGCCTTGGCCCAAATATGCTCCTGCTAATCCAAGCTGCACCCTGATCGTAACAGGATGATCAGCCCCCCGCTTGCTGGAGACGAAGTCCCTCACTACTAAGAGCAAGTTTTCCGATTCTTTGTAATTCGCACTTTGGCTATAGACACGGCTGTATTTTGCGAATCGTAGAGCTTCTCTTGGAGTGAGTATTGGCTGCACAGCAGGTAGCCATTTACCCAAACCTTGATTGTGGCTAATCTGGATACGGATCTCGTCTTGCCGCTTCCGCACATATTCGATGTGAGGTAAGAGCTCTCTCCGTAGGTCTTCGTCTGCTTCTTGATCACCTAAAGGCGGTAACAAGATGGCTTGAGCCAAAACGGTGGCTGCAGCTTCGCACCACAGCGCTTGCCGTCCAATTCTCATTTCTGGCTTGGCACGCTTTATTCCCGGGACTTCTCCCATTGTGTCGACCGATTTTTCTGTCGCGTTAGGTTCGTCTAGCACCATCTCAGGCCTCTCACGAACCCACACATGAATGACGGGATGCAGGGAATAGCTCTTACTGTCGGCATTCCGAATGATCAGCGATCTCTTGCTTAACTCCCTCAAGGCTTTGCGCAGCCGAGATAGATCAAATTGCATCCTTTTATTGTTACAAAGAACCTGGGGCAGTACAGGATTGGTGTGGTCTTTGAGCAGGAATTCCAACACTCGTATACCCAGGTCTTTGGTGGTTTGTGTCCAGGAGCTGTTTATTTTGGCTTTGAGCCTTTCCTTCTCTTGTTGCACCTGTTCCATTGCAGGATTGGTGGCGGCCTGCTTGAGCATACTCTCTCGAATTTCCCCATTACTCATGAATGCAAACATATTCAGTAATTCCAGCGCATCCTTTGCAGCTCGGTCTTGTTTTCTTCCGAGGGCAAGATACACTATCTCGAAGCCAGAGTAGACATTCATGTAATCCTGGTCCGGTTGCTGATCCGCGTCGCTCTGGGCTTGGCCGATCCTCTCAAAACTGGTTTTGTAATATTTTGCGTAATCCTGCATTGTACAAAGGCCCTCCACGATTGCTTTGCCTGCGTAGACGAGGGCGAGCGGTAGGTACCCTCTAAAAGACAGCCCAACATCAGTATCACCATTTGAGGACTCATGACCATAGCAACTTAAAGCTGAGCAGTATTTGGGGAATGCGAATTCTCGAATACGTACAACAATTTCGTGATTATCGACGCCATCTCTAGAGTTGGTGAATCCCAAGGCGCGGGCTTGTCGGCCGCTTTTAGCAGCAGTTGAGTTGCTGGCTCACGGTCGAGGTTGCCGAACATGAAGGACTTGGAGCCTACTGTCCCGTGTATTCGATGAGTTTCGTCCCTTGTTGTAATCAATATATGGCCTCTCTCGCCTTTGGGGAATAATGACTCGAGGTGGAATTGCGAGTCATCTGCTGCTGCATCGTCAATTATTAGAAGCCAGGGAACCTCTAAATTTGACAACCAGTCCTTTGCCGCAGCCTCATTTGGCTCTCTAGCTCCATATTCCTTCGCAAGTCTTGCATATGTCTGGCTCGCTCTCTTTACCGAACTCGCGCCGATCCAGTAGACGCCCCAGAAACTACAAGTACTTGTAAGCTTGCAGGATGGCTGAAATCAAGAGAGTCATTTCACCCACTGCTTGCGATAATCTTGGGCAAATTTGCAGCACCTACCGCAAGCTTTAGAGTCAGCTTTCGAATAACATGACATATCAGATGAGTAGGCTCCCACTGCATATGATGCGACTTGGAGTTGAGGCCCAACAAAGATCTGATGACTCTGACAAGTACTCACCATTGAGTTTTGCCCGAACCCCCCAAGCCTGAGATAACGAAGCGTCTCTGCATCTGGCTTTTCCCCTCGGGCGCCGGAGCCAGAAAGGCCGATCCAAGCTCCTCTATCTGCGCTTCTCTACCAGTAAAGATGCTACTGACAGTTTGTGGAATATCAAAGTGCTTGTTAGATGATGCCAATCGCACCATAGCCTTTGCGGAGTCCACAGCATCACGCAGCTGCTTGTGGTTCAGACTTTGATCCCAGAGAATCAAAAGCTAATGGGTACTCACACCTTCGGAGATCTCTAAATGCGGGTGTAATGACTCTATCTTTGTATTCAGCGTCCGAATGTCGTCAGACAGCTGGTCACTTGTGGCCTGAGACCTTAAGTCATATGACCTGTGTTGGATAAGCAGAGGTATAGTTGCCGTCAGATGGAGCTCGTACAATTCAATGATCTGCAGCAATGTTTGAAGTGTCTGTAGAAATTGATCGAGATCACGGCGAAGTCGACCATATTCGTCATCTTTTGATTGCTTCCTTAGTTGCTTCTTGAAGCTATCGAACTTGCTAGGACCTTTCGGATTCTCTCCGCCTTTGATCGCCACAACAAGTTGTTCCAGTTTTCGCAGCTTTGTTTGACAATCGCCAAGTATCGTACCCGCATTCTTCCAAAGCTGGTCGATAGGATCCACATCAGTTGCGGTCCTGGATGGAGCCAACTTGGCCCCAAAAGCTTCCCTAATAGAGCCGACGACTATCGCTACAGCGTCTAGGCTACGGCATAGATCGCGAAGTTCTTGATCAATTCCTGCGACTGCATCCTCGAAATCCTTGATGTATTTTACCAGACGAAGGCAGACATCGAGTACCCCAACCGTCCCAACCGCAATGGAGAACGCATCCATTGGGGACGTTTGCAGGACTGCTGCCTGAGACTTTGAAGACTGCAACTACTCGTGGAGACAACTTGAGGTCAAGGCCTTGCTCAAGGTGGTCGTCTGCCGGGTCTCAGCCCGCGGAGAGTAGCATCTTCGGATTCAGTCCCATAATTAGACCATTCTTTATGGCAGTATGTTTGGATACCATATATTCAATTATTGGTGCTGTGACTTGATTAGGGTGGAGGTTACCTTCAGTAAATGACGAGAGGTGTGGCTTTCGGTATACAACAGCCATTATGAGCTCATTGTTACGCGCTGATTGGCTACAATCTAACGCAGATTGCGTTCAGGATCCCCTGGAGGATCATGCAGCTTCATGCATCAGCCGCCTATGGAGTAGCGGGGCGCAATGGCTCCCATTGGCGTCCACACGATCGTTTGCCATGCTCAACCAACGAGGCTGCAGGCAAGCCTTAGCGCTTTTGTTGTCGGAAGGATGGGAGCATCTGGACCAATCTTGTGAAGCCGTCCCTTCTTATGCATGAATTTTCTCTAGTCGCAACTTGCACGAGATAGCTGTAGGAGCATCAACACTTAATTAGCTATCCAAGGCACTTAGATGAACGACCTATTGCTAGTCACAACGATCATCTTCGATCTTGTGTATGATAGGCCAGCGGTGATGTAGCCCAGAGCTGAAGGCTGGAGACTGCAGGACGGCGTACTAGAAGGCTATGGGAAAGCGGCAGGAGTCATGGAACGTTGACGCCCGCGGTCTGTCGTTAACTCGTTACATAGTACTAGCCTTGCTTGTGATTGCCCGATGGGCTATTCATTGATTTCATGCCATATCAAAGCCCCGCCTTTCAAATTTGGTCGAACATTAGAGTCTTCTTCCCTTCTTGAGATATTGTATTGCCAACATGGAGGGAAGATCTCATCTGCTCCGTTCTGAACGGCCAACAAAACCGTCGCGTAGGGGTTTGCTAAAATGTCTGCTCGGGCACTAGCCACTAAGGAGCTAGTCCACGCACTAGGACTCAGGCATTTCATCCCCGGGCGGCAATTTTTCCTCACGGCAAGGTGCCGAGGTGCCATTGGTTACTTTATCGGGGGGATCTTTGACGTCTCGCAGGGCGCACGCCTGCCATTGAGTTCCATCTCATGTCGCGAGGCACCCAAATGGAGGTAGTTGCTATTGGCACTGTAGCTCTTTCTCGTGCCTCATATAAGATTCTGTAATACCAATACAAAGTGAATACCTTCTCACCTTTTTGCGCCGTCATCAAGATGTTCCGTGATCGCATTGGTTATAACGAGAGTACGGTATCTGTGTTGCGCGCTTTCCTCGTCCTGCTTATGGCGTGGTTCATTTATCGAAGAGCTGCAAAGTATGTCGCCTGTAAGGTATGCTTTGATGGGTAATTAGCCCTTCCCAGATGATGTCTTTGCCATTGCGTAGTTGGAGGACACTGAACGATGGTAGGCGGACCAAAGGTTCGGCCAAAGTCATGGCTGTCAACCTGCTCCTAGGCTTCGAAACTGGTGGCCATGGGGCATTGATCGCCTCTTGCAAATCTTTGAAGCCGATAAGAACAATCGTTTGATGGAGCTCTTCCTGTTCCACTTCCAAGACGTTGGGAACACGTTAGAACAAAGGTTCTTAGGAACCCCAGCGTTGTACGTATCTTCGGGTCATTTCTTCCCCAATGCATGCAGTGTTTCGCCAGACCTGTCCTACAGACCCAGTTCGAATCCAGAAAGAGTAATGCTGACTCGGAAACCTCGTTCAGTGGTACGATAGAGCCAGCAAACTTGGAAGCGATGTTCTCATCACGCTTTCACGGTAGGTGTCCCATTCGGGAGAGATCCGATCATACAAACACTTTTGAGCTGAGCATAAGGCAGACTTCGGGTATGGCCTTCGGCGCCAGATATTCTTTCCGTTACTTGGAGATGGCATCTTCACCCAAGACGGGCCAGCATGGAAGCACAGTCGAGAAATGCTGCGTCCCCAGTTCGCTCGACAGCAATACCAGGACCTCGACACATTTCGTGAGCATGTCGATGACTTAATTGCCAGCATCAAGAGAAATAGCCAGAGTCTAGACTTGCAGCCGCTCTTCTTCCGTTTCACATTAGACACCACTTCAGCCTTTCTCTTTGGGGAGTCGACGTACAGTCTGCGAGCGAATCAATCGGGTGAAGACCTCCAGTTTGCCGCGAACTTCGACATTGCACAAGACTTCGTGGTCCAACGCTACCGTTATCTGGACCTTTACTGGCTCATTGGAGGGAAGCGTTTCAGAGAAGCCTGTACGTCCGTACACCGATTCATCGAGAACATCATCGAGGAACGGACCAAGTCGAATGCTCATCACGAGAAAGCTGGCCGCTACGTATTCATTGATGCGATCGCTCAAGACTCCCAAGATCGAAACTCACTGCGCGATCAATTGGTCAACGTACTGCTGGCTGGTAGAGACACAACAGCCTGTTTATTGTCCTGGACCTTGTGAGTATTTCATCCTAACATGTTTCTGGCGACGGCTAATGAAGATCGCATCGCAGCTACCTCTTGCCACGACATCCAAAGGTCTTGAGAAAATTACGGGACGAAATCCAAACAATCGCTGGAGGCAACCAGGACCTGAAGCGCGAAGATTTAAAGAAGATGCAATATCTGGCAAATGTTCTCAAAGAGACTCTCCGTCTCTATCCGTCGGTGCCAGTCAACACACGCACTGTGCACCGAACTACTGTTCTACCAAGAGGTGGCGGTGCCAACGGTTCCTCGCCGGTACTGGTTCGAAAGGGCGATAATGTTGCGTTCTGTATATACGCTATGCATCGGCGGAAGGATCTCTACGGAGAAGATGCTGAAGATTTTCGCCCTGAAAGGTGGGAGGAAAACCTACCAATGCATCGCGACGAGATCAATGCTGCCTGGGGCTATCTGCCTTTCAATCGTGGCCCAAGGGTCTGCCTTGGTCAGGACTTTGGCCTTACGGAAACATCTTATGCTGTCGTCCGGATACTGCAAACGTTCCCAGTGATCAGAGCTGGACAATTTGAGCGGCCTCAACCCCAGGCTTGGCAGGCCTACTCGTCCCACCACAGGCAAGGGATTCGGAAAGAAGCGAAGGAGAGACAAAAGATGACTCTAGTCATGTCAGCGAGAGACGGGTGTCCTGTCAGATTTGCGTAGCGGACCGCACAGTGATGGGTCTTAGATCAGACACGGCTTATGCTTTGGGCTGGCGACATAACGTCAAAGATACCTTAACATCTCGATCATGGTAAAAGCATGAAGGGCTAATGCGCCTCACTCAAAATCCGCGGGTCAACTCACAAGCCTCCATTGACCGTTCTGTAGTCTCCATATTCGCCACTTGAGGCCACTGAGTTGCCGCGAGCGCTGGCGCTTCTCGAGTATCGTGTCTGCGCAAGTACAACAGTCCAATGCCCGAGAACCTGGCGCTCTAAGACCATGAAGGTTGCCCTCTCGCTTTTATTAGCGCCAACCCCATTGTTGCAGCTAGGCTTTTGTTGACAGTCTCTGTATCATTAGTCGAGATCACTGTAATAACGAAGTTTTGGAAAACAGTAATACGGGAAAGCAACAATCTACAAGGCCTCGGAGCGCTCCCACAGGGCTTTGCTGTTCGCTCTTGACTTCCTTCAGAGCGACTGCGCTGGCCATACGCCGAATTGTACTGAACATGACACGACATCACTACCATGGTTTAGTGTTCCTGTAAAGGTGCTGTTTGAGAGAAAGCAAAACTGGAGTGCAGTCAATAGGTCTGCATGCTCAGGCGCTCTGGATAACGATGCCTCTTGAGTGAACGGCGAGTGAATATTATAGGCATCTCTGTGGCTTGTTCAGTGTAAAAACAGGCACTTGTTGGCAGTGATCCATGAACACATCGTTGGCATTTATGACTTTCATGATCACTCATTTCTGGATCTGCTTGCGTCCGAGCAAGTAGAGTGGTGTAGATGTTCGGTATCAGCAATCAAAGATACAGGGTAGCCCCGGGTCACGATCCTAGCACTGACGACGGGCCGATAAATTGATGTTGTAATGTATTCTATGATATGATGGATTAAAGAGTGGTACAGTGATTTCTCCTTTCACTCCCGCGGCTGGCGTCGGGCTCTGAGTTGCCGAGGTCGGTTTGGACGCGGCTGGATCCAGATGCGTCTCTTCCACTCTGCACATTCTCTACTTTCACCCTCGACCGTCCCACCCTCTCTTCCTGTTTCCCTCTCAAAGGCATTTGTCTGCCACTCTCAGGTCCTTACAATCTGCCCTTTCGCCGGCATTCACCATGTCTGCTATTGCCAAAACACTGCAGCCACTTGCCCGAACGACCTCTCGCCCCTCGTCCAAATGCCTAAGAATCACTCCCAAATCTCGTCAATGGTGGTCCACCCGCTTACATGCACTTTCAAATTATGGGGCTCTTTCTGACTGGAAAATACAGTCTCCGCTCCCTCTCAACTACCGTGCCCCGTCTTCACGCAGACACCGTCGACATCTCCTTGGTCCCACCAACACCAATAACCCACCTCTCGGAAACCGAGTCCTTGATGGCTGACTCGATTCGCAAGTTCGCTACGGAGACCATACTACCAAAAGTGCGAGAAATGGACGAAGCCGAGACAATGGACCCAGCCCTGGTGGAACAACTCTTCGAACAGGGGCTGATGGGAATTGAGATTCCCGAAGAATATGGCGGTGCGGGAATGAACTTTACGGCTGGTATAGTCGGCATTGAGGAATTGGCCAGAGTAGACCCGAGTGTCAGCGTGCTGGTGGATGTTCACAATACGTTGGTAAATACAGCGATAATCAAATACGGAACCAATGAGTCAAAGCGGAAATGGCTACCTAGACTGGCAACAGAGACCGTGGGCTCCTTTTGCTTATCAGAACCAGCATCGGGCTCTGATGCCTTCGCCCTAAGGACTAAAGCGGAGAAGACAACAGATGGTTATCGAATCAGTGGATCGAAAATGTGGATCACCAACTCCGTCGAAGCAGACTTCTTCATCGTCTTCGCGAACCTCGATCCCAGCAAGGGGTATAAAGGAATCACGGCGTTCGTGGTCGAGAAGAGCGCAAAAGGTTTCTCAATAGCGAAAAAGGAGAAAAAGCTCGGGATAAGAGCAAGCAGCACCTGCGTCATCAACTTCGACGACGTTGAGATACCAAAAGATCAATTACTGGGCGAAGAAGGTCAGGGTTATAAATACGCCATAGGACTTTTGAATGAAGGCAGGATAGGTATCGCCGCTCAAATGACCGGATTGGCCCTGGGCGCATGGGAAAACGCCGCAGGATACGTATGGAACGACCGCAAGCAATTCCATCAGCTTGTTGGCGAATTTCAGGGCATGCAACACCAGCTCGCCCAGGCCTATACGGAAATATGTGCCGCCCGCGCTCTCGTATATAACGCTTCGAGGAAGAAGGAAGCGGGTCTCGATTTCGTGCAGGATGCCGCTATGGCGAAGCTCTATTCTTCACAAGTGGCGGGAAGAGTCAGCGGACAGGCGATTGAATGGATGGGTGGGATGGGGTTTGTGAGGGAGGGCATTGCGGAGAAGATGTTTAGGGATAGTAAGATTGGAGCGATTTATGAGGGGACTAGCAATGTCCAATTAAATACGATTGCGAAACTGTTGCAAAAGGAATATACCAGATAGAGGTAGACTTCAATTAAAGAGTTCCTTGCATTTTGGTGATGCTGCCCCTCGGGCTTGATGGCTACTGTTGGCGACGACAACAACTTCAACCATAGAAGCTGTGGATAACTCTGACTGGTTGGTCTGAGAAATCAGTTTTACATCAAGCCAGGTTCTACGTATAGGACATGGTAATCGCTGTCATTTTCACGTATAATAAGCAGGTATGTGGGTTCATAGCGCTCCGACATCGTCATTGCTAGCAGGATGTTCTGGTCGACGATTCGTCCGTTCGTTATTGCTGGAATGACAGTCGTCTGGTTTCTATGTGGTATCATGATTTTGAAACAGCTGCAACTACTGGCTGCTTTTCTTTGTTGGTGCACTTCACCTTGCCACCTGTCTCGCACCCAACGGAGCACGTCGTTCTCGTTTTAACCGTTGCATCCAACTCTACCAATCAACTCCTTCCTATCCCGTGAGCCGGGGACCCTGATTCCTGTACCTCGCTGGAAAAGGCTCGTCTGGCGCGGAGGAGGTGAATCACTGCCAGATGCTCGTGCTTTGCCGTCTAAGGTCGGGTGTTGTGGCTTGCCATTTGAGATAGCTTCCTCGCACTTCAACTTTTCTTTTTGCCCTTTTTCGTCCTCTTCGTCCTCCTCGTCTCCAGCCTCGTCTTCATCGCTACTGCGGGTATCATTCGCGCTTTCCCCCTTCACCAAGCTCAATGCCACCTTGATGATCATCCCGAACCATACAATACTCAGTACCTGCAACATGAGCAATAGGCCCAAGAACACTGATTTGACACTGCTGTCCAGACAGATTGTGCCCTTTTGATCGAAAAACGGCTCGGCATACCGCCATTTGCTGCCCAACTTATTCGCGTCTGTCTCCAATTCTTCTGTGGCGCCGCTATAACAAGCGAACGGCATCACACGGGGCACGTCACGGTAAATGGACCAGCAGAGGGAGAGATAGATGCCGTGACGCGCGACGAGCCAGGTGATCAAAAAGATGACGAACGTTGTATTACATGCAGTTTCGAACCCGGAGTATTTGAGTAACTTGGCCAACTAAGATCTTGGGTCAGCTCTTTGGTCAGAAAGCACGGGGCTGGAGGGTTTGTGCATCGCTTGCGTACTGGCAACAAAATATCAACCACGTCCATTATTACCAATATCACATTGCCAATCTTCGTCCAGCGGTAGGAGTAGGCAACGTACATCAGCAGGCTAGTGACCACGTGATGGGTGAACATTTGGGCAAAGTCCTTTCGCCTCTTTTCCAAGTTTATAGCCAGTAGCTGTTGTAACCAGAATGAGAGTTGTACTAGGTAGTACCATTTAAGCTCGCCGGATATTTGACGTGATGGCCAGGTGGACCAGAGCTCTTCGAAATTGAGCCAGTAGGAAGAGGTCACGAGGAGGTGCTGGGTTGTGATATTAGCAGAATGTACGCGCGGGAGGCGTTGGAGCTTTTCACCATGCCGACCGAGAATGATGTCCCGGAGTATAAGAGCAGGAAACCCTGCTCAGCAAAACGCATGCGTGCCTTGCTTGAGACAATGCGGAACCGTGTAACGAGTAGGTATATACTTTCGATGATTGTTGCCCGTAGCGCGGTCATCAGGACCAGCCAGCCCAGGACAAATTGAACATCGTCGACCCCTTGCAGACACTCTCCCTCGCCATTGGGGTACGGCAGCTTGTAGAACGATTGAGTATACTGTCTCACCGGCGGTATCAACGAGTGTACGGAGGCCACAGCAAGGATCATAGACCCGGAGACAACTGCAAGCTGTCAGACTGGCTCTTAACCGAATTGACAAAGAACGGGGCTGATGAAAACCAATTTGTTTCCTGGTAGTCCAATTGCCGAAAAGCTGGTCATGCCGCACAGCCATATCTCCTAGCCTCCCGCCTAAACTGCTGGGAATAACGACAGAGGTAGCTGTTAGCAGCAATGGCTCACGAAGGAGCAAGGTGTCTTGAAAGAAAGTGAGCATTCGTTGGGATCAAAGAACTTAATATAGCGCTAACAGGGGTTAGTATTAAGCGAGGAAGACGACCGTGGTTCCGGCGCCAGGGGCAGATCTCCCATCGCCAATCTACTGCTCCGCTAGAGTGAAGACATCCATGCTTACACCTGATTTACATGGTCCCGTTCAGCAGCTTCGATGTGCCGCGTTGCCATGTGGAAACACCGAGATCGCGTGACTCTGACAGACGCATTAAGTATGCAATAATGGACGAGATAGAAGAGTCTACGCCTTCTGGTCCACCCCTATATTCTAGGGCTGAGCTCTTGGGTACTTTAGGGCCCAGATACCAAATCTCTGAAGGTTCTTAATCAGGCAGTTGTGGACGCCATCAGGAAGAGACCATTGTCACCTAGGGAAAGGAAAGTTGGGGGGAATCTCGCGGCCGCACAGGTCAGATGGTGAGCACGAGGGCGAAAGACCATTATCATGAGCGTACTAGTACATCTCATTTTCACTTTACCACCAAGGTTATGTTGCGTATTGTTTCATATGGTTCTACTATGTACGGTAGTAGAGATGCGAGGCAAGGCCCTGCACAGCCACAGATCATCCCATTTTGGAAACGAGTGTCGAGTGCTTGGCACGCTTACGTATTGCTCCTTCCACCACATCCCACAATGTGAGCATGGCACTCACTTGAACTGCTGCTACCGTTCACAATTTGATGTGTATTCACAGAGCTAACACCTGATTCAAGTATAGGGTAATACAGTAACAGGTGACAGTCGCCGGTGAACATAAACGGCCACCCCACATTGCCCCACTACCAACTCCATAGCCATGTCGGCCGGTCACAATGAGCCACGGCTGCTCTACAGCGTTGGGAACATCAGTGCATACCACATACAGGATGGTCAGGAGACTCCAATTAGCCAGTCTGGACCGCAGACATTGTCACTGTTGATGGTTCCCACCTCGTCTCCCTTCGCCGACCTTTCGTCTGCCAATCCGTCTAGTGCAGCACCTGAAGAAGACTTTTACCTTCACCTGCATCTCCCTCCCGAGCTTGACATCTCACTTCCGGCCACCACTCAGATCTTCCATAAGCCTCCAAGGAGTTACTTGATTCCACGATGGGACGTAGGACACGAGGGTGTCTTTACGCGCATTGAATTCCCCAAGATCGGCACAGGACCCGACAGGGTCACACAAGAAGACATCGATACTTTCGAGACGATTCTTGCTCAATGCACCGCTTTCCTGGAGCGTGCCCAACCCCCCAAAGGCGACGAGAAGAAGTATGACCCCTCGCGATATGCTCCTGGTGAGGGCTACGTCGGTACTGGATTCGAGGACAGGGGCCATGGTCATATTGTTCTCATTGATGAAGAGGACGGGTCCGTTGTTGGTGAGCTTGGTGAGGGATTCAATGTGGTAGAAGGGAAGGACGTCAAAGCAGGCCACAAGCGTAAGACCCATGCTTTACTATCTGCATTGATCAAGGTTTGTACTGATCGACGTAGGGCCTGTCGAGATTCTGCTACCTCAAGAAGGGGAGGGCAATCAGATCAATATAACCAATGCATCAGAAGAATACCTCAAGATGGCCAAGCATCCAGCGTACAAGGACTCAACTTTAGTTCAGAACGCCGCTGTGGCCTCTCGCCTTATCGTCACAGGATCCGGATGGCTCGCAAACCAGATGACGGCAGGAGCAGATAATTTTGCTCAAAAAACGAAGCCCAATCCCAAGCCCATGACTTTCACGCCTGCGACACAAGCAAGGGTCCGAAAACTGAACAGTGTCACACAAGGTGCCGTAGGCTTGTCTGCCAAAACAGTCGGTCAGGTTACCAGGCACGCACAGAACCTTGGTGCGACATTGGCTCGCCGGGGAGAGCAACAGAAAAAATCGAAGCACGACAGAGAAGGGTACAAGCCAGGCCTCCTCAACAAATCGATGATGGCGTTCTCTACCATTGCCGACGGTGTTGATTATGCTTCTCGCAATCTACTGGCATCTGGCTCCAGTGCCGCAACTCAAGTAGTTGGGCATCGATACGGAGAAGATGCGAGAAATGTTGCTGGTGGTCTTGCGGGTGGCGTGAAAAACGTAGGTCTTGTCTATGTGGACGCGGCCGGCGTGTCACGCAGAGCTGTCATCAAGTAAGTCATGCAAAAATCTTTCTGACGGCAATGACTAAATCGAAGCCTAGATCAGTGGCAAAGGGCATGGTGGTCGGCAAAGCGCCGGGTGGAGGAAACCTCGTGGTTGGTGGCGGAGACGGTGGAGCCATTCCTCCTGAAGCAATGCCTGATGACCAGCCTGGCTCAGTAGGAAATCAGAGCTTGAGTTCAGTGACCTCTGGCGGTCAAGCCGGGTCTGGGACGCAAGTCGGTTTCGGCAACTATGCACCAGCGTCGAAGTCGAGTGGTCTGGGCGAACCTTTGGGCTCATGAAAAGTGTCGTGGTCAATCTTCTCTTCATGAACACTGTTCATGGGGAATGAAGTGTAGCATTCAAGGCCTGTTACACCAACATATGGGTACGAACTTCCTGATTGGGGTTCCGTAAAGACCTATTCAATGCCAGCGTCTATACATAACCTGGAGTAAATCGTAGAATCGGCAGCTCTCCGAGACATGATTTGATGCTGCAAGGATCCGAAAGAAAGCATGAAACATATTGGTTTGACCTCGACTCTCATCTTCGTCGTCGGGCTATTCATAATTCACACGCTGCCGGATCGAACCTGAAACACATTCTTCGTGCAGCAGGAGGCGCTCTTATCTATTCATAGGTTAATTCGATAACGCCATCAATCATTCGGCCCTGCGCGCTTGATGACGCAAAACCTGTCTCTGCTGAGCCAATAGAAGATGGAGATAGAATGATATGCCCTGTGGACTGACAACACTAGCCTTCGATCAGTAGAAAGCCGGTGGCAGCCATTGTAAAGTACAGATATAGCGAGTTTAAAGACCAGAGCTTGCCGAACGAACCTCAGGCAGCAAAACTTGGCCCAGAGTCTGGCCCCCATAAGTCATAGTTACCTTACTTATAGGTAGTTAGGGCGTTACTTAGAGTGTCAAACGCCGCCACGCCTTCCCTGAAACCCCTGCTCAAAGGAAATTGCCCCATTGATCGACAAGCGACAACGCAGGACCACTCGAAACTGCACTCGCAACCTCACCACCGCCAACATCACCTCCCACTCCCCGCCCAAACCCTCCTCCTCATAAGGCCAGGCCGCCGAGCGGCTTTTCGAGGCCTCGAACGGCGTCAACCTTTCCTGATGATAGCCACCTAGCGTCATTCCCATCCGTCGTTCTCACGCTCCTTCACTGTGCTTTTCCTTGACTTTGTTTGAGCCTCTACTTCCATTCGAAGCAACATCGACGTTTGGGGAATATCAATTGCGCGGCTGAGTTACTGCACGCTCTATACACGTGGCTGGATCCTTCAAAATCCCAGTTGCGCCCACACTTTCTGTCCATTCGAGGCCTACCGGCCCTCCAATCAGTCCTTGGTTGGGTCACACCAGACGAAGTCAGAGAACTTGATAATAAACTTCATATCGACGACGCTCTAGCTCTAGAATACACAATACTCGATACTACTTCGCCCCCCTTTTCCCAACCCCAACTACCTTTCAAACCAGCGGGCATCTTACACAAGGCTTACAGCTGGCTTTGAATTCGAGGATCTCACCTAGGATTGATTGGGAGGTAGACTCGTTCTACGAGTCCAATGATACATTTTTAAGCATTGTCAAGCTTTCCCGGCTTCTCTTATTCGTCAAAGTGCTCTGGCCGATCGAGTCCACCATCCTGAGAGCCGCGACCTCCGATATAGATCTTTTTAGTTTGGGGCTGCTTTCCGCTAGACCCACGAGAGACTTAGAAGTGTGAGTGGAGGTACAAAAGCGGTTGATGGCTACGATGCAAGTAGCTTCGCAGCAGACACAATCTCCAGTGGCTCCTGGCACCTACGCGTCAGACCCTTCCTCGGCATCTCGACATCAATATTCGCAGCACGTACAAAATGCAGGTGATCCAAGCCAAAGTCAGCCGCAACCCAGAGGCACGCCGCAGTCTTCTCGACGGCCATCACGGCGGCCAAGCGGTAATGGCACAGATATCCCCCAACAAACGACATATCAGTCGCCTGCAGGGTCATTCCCTTCGAGCGCCAGCACACCTCGTGGTCAAGATATTGTAGACACTACCCGGCCTTCTCCCACAGCACCCGCTTCTGCCTCATCTCCGCCCTTGCAACAGGGGAGAAGAGATTATCGAGCACAGCAACAGCAACAAGGTGGACCGCCAATATCGCCTCCCCCACGGACTTCATCAAATCAACGAGGTCAAAATTCCAATCTACCTTCCACTGCTCCCCTCACCGACAGAAGTGTCTCTTCAAGACGAAACATACAGGACGTCAGTGACAGGCCGTCGTCATCTCGTATTACGAACGATGTGCAGCAGCTCGGAAATAGGGAAGAGGGTACAATTAGGAATCAATTGAGCGGAGAAGAGCAACAAGTGGCGGATGATACAGCGGCAACATCCGCGGCTGCAAGTGCCGCACGCTCACGACGGAGAGGGCCAGCTTCGCCAGAAGGACCGCAGCGCGCGATAAGCACCCGCGAACCTGGTGCTCACTCGTCCCCTGCCGCTGTACAAAGTCGCTCAGCCAGCCATGTCGCTTCAGCAGCGCCATCTTCGAGAGCTATAAAGGATGAAAGCCAAATCATTAATCGTGTCGTTGTAGACGACCCAACGGTTGATATAAAGCGAGCTCAGGAACGGCAATTAGAGTCCGTGCCTGGATTGGCAGTGGTCAACAATCTTGTGGCTGAAGATATCGCGAAAGCAACTCCTCGAACTCGGCAAGATTACTCTGCCAGCTCAGGAAGTACCGGCCGCCGGAAAGAGACAAAGTTCGGTGAATACATACTAGGACAGACACTAGGGGAAGGAGAATTCGGGAAGGTCAAACTTGGCTGGAAAAAGGGAGGGGAGGTCCAGGTCGCAATCAAGCTGATCCGACGAGAGACTCTCAATGGCAACCCAAGTCGGTTACCCAAAATCTACCGCGAAGTACATATCCTACGAGGGCTCGAACACCCGAACATCGTCCGATTGCATGAAATGATCGAAACCCCTCAATTCATTGGCATTATTCTGGAATACGCGTCTGGTGGCGAGCTCTTCGACTATATCTTGACCCATCGCTACCTCAAAGATAATACTGCCCGGAAACTCTTCGCTCAATTGGTCTCTGGAGTTGGGTACCTGCACAAGAAAGGGATCGTGCATCGAGATCTCAAGCTCGAGAATCTTCTCCTTGATCGAAATCGAAATATTGTTATCACAGATTTTGGATTTGCCAATACCTTCGATCCCCAGGATGAACTGGAGGACGAGATTGAGGAAAACTTGACAGATCGGAATTTTGTCAAGAGAAGGGATCTTGACCGAATGCAGGAAAACGGAAGTCGTAGGGGCGATCTGATGGCTACCAGCTGTGGCAGCCCGTGTTACGCAGCTCCCGAGCTTGTGGTGACTGATTCTCTGTATACTGGTAGGAAAGTCGATGTTTGGAGTTGCGGAGTGATTCTGGTAAGGAGGAAGTCTAGGACATTTTTGTCGTATCTCGTCTAATCGTGTCATAGTACGCCATGTTAGCGGGATACCTTCCCTTTGACGACGATCCAGCGAATCCCGAGGGCGACAACATCAATCTACTGTACAAGTACATTACTACAACACCTCTCACATTCCCGGAATATGTCACCCCACACGCACGGGATCTCCTTCGAAGGATCTTAGTACCTGACCCAAGACAGCGAGCAGATCTTTTTGAGGTCGCCAGGCACAGTTGGCTGAGTGACTTCGCGCATGTGGTGGCCCAAGTCACAAGCAGCACTACGACCGTTGGCCAGATTGCACACACTACCGTCAATTCAGAGCAGCAAGAACCCCCGCAACTGTTCCGCAGTGCCTCTGTCCGTGAACCAGCTAAGACCCAACCATCCAATTTGTCTTCCATAGGAGCCTTAAGCCACCAAGGCAAGATTGACCCAGAGCAGAAGGCTGAAAAAACTAAAGCCCCTCGCGATCCAAAAAGAAGGACTGTACAGGTTGAATATGTCGCTCCCCAGAGACAAACTGTCAGAGGAGAGGCCGTACCTCCTCTCAGCCCGCCTTCTACGGAGGGATCCGCAAATGCCATGATTGCTAGTCAAGCCAAGGTTCGCGCAAAAGTAGGAACTGAAGGCGCCGAAGCTGCTCCCTCTCAATATAATACAATTCCAGCGACATCAAAGCCTTTGCCACAGGATCCTTCTCAGGGAATGAGACAAGGCTCAACGTACCAGTCGACTTCAGGTAGAACTCAACAACGACCGAGCAGCTCTCAGCGGGACATGGCACCACCTGCACGACCACCAAAAGATTATCCCCGCTCCGTATCAGATTCCACCGGTGCTTTCGCTCAAATACCTCCAGCTACAACAAGACCGACCACTGGTGGTTCGATGGCTTCTAGTGCGCAAGGAAGGCTGCCATCTCGAGGCAACTCGTACAGCCAACTACTTGCACCGACGGTAGCTGCAACCAATGCACAAGGACGGTTGGCGCAGCCCAAGGACGGCAAACAATACAATATCTCGGCACCCATTCCGCACTCAGAATCCTATCTTCAGAACGAGTCGATAGGAGTCCCAAGCACCAAGCAGTACGATCCTCCAACACAAGTGGCGAGAGACCAGCCTCGAGGTCACAAACGTTCGAACACTTTAGGCAACTTTTTCAGAACAGGCTCGATTTCTGCAGGTCGATCACAACCGCAGTCACCTGGGGAGACGCAGAGAGAAAAGAGGTACCCGCCAACAAGTATGAAGGCTCCAATGGTATCCGACAGCCCTCGGCAGTCTACAGATTCACGGCGGCCATCTTTTAGCTTTGGACGAAAGAACAGCGATTTGAGGAAGGAGAGTGATTTCACTGGGCAGGAAAAGCCTCGAAGATTCTCTCTGCTGCCCGCTTCTTTCTCCTTCAAGAATTTCGCTAGTACGGGGAACGGTAAGGATGAGGCAGATACAAGGCCAGCCTCTGAGTGGAGGCAATCGAGCAGCCTCCAGCAGGCACCTGCTAGTCGAGGTACGTCACGGCCGCAGACAACGGCATATAATCGTGGTCAAAGCGGAGGGAACAGCTACCGACAAGAGGAAAACATTCCCTCGGGGTATGACGGACAACGAGATCGCACACGCGACAGCCCTACACAGCAGACGCGGAGGAACGATCCTCCTCAACGAATTTCACAGCAAACCCAGTATGGTAGCCCGCAATATCAGTCTCAGCCCGACCTCTATCCGCCGCCAAAACCGCCTCCACCTGGACAATCTTATCTGGGCACCCCTACGGAGTCGGAGATATCAATTGGAGGACCCCGTCGTGAACGGTCTATCTACCCGCAGGGTTTCAACAGCTACGAAGAAGAACAAGCTAGGCCGTCGATGCAACAAGGCCGGAGCGGACGTCCTGGTGTTTTACAAAAGAACAACAGGCGATTCGCAGATGCATACGAGCAAGACGCGGAACCTGGCCAAGGTGCCGGAGGCCATCATGCCGGATCCTCTGGCGCGGCAAAGAGAGTGATGGACTTCTTCCGGAGGCGAGGCAAGGCTAGAGCTGGAGAGTAGAGGGTAGAGAGTCAGAGGGATAACCCGTTTGTTTCTGTGCTCATATATTGACGTCGCGAGCTGTCCGCTTCGAGCTTGGCGCTTTTCATACCCCCATGTCCCAATAGGATAGCATGATCGATTGGGCTTTTCTGTACATGTTCGGCGCTTTGGAGGACAGCACTCGGCAGGCGTTTCATTGCTACATGGCTTGCGAATCGGCATAACAGTGAGCAACAAGGGGCTAGAGAGGCATGATGTGCGCTTTGGGCGTGTAATTCGAGATATCAGAGTGGCAAGAGCGTATCTTTTCCAGGCATGCTAACATGGCGGCCATGCAGCATATAACAGTAGATAGGGATGATTGCCACAAATATAGCTTTCTCTTGGGCCATATGGGCCTCTCTATTGTTATCTTCGTCACCCGTGGCCTTGGAAGTTGAGTTCTCATTTTGTACGTGAAGCGTTTGCCGTTGGGCCATTCCGCTAACCGGTCTCCCCTCTTGACATTTGAAACACCCCTTCGTAACGACTTACTTGCAGCCAGATGGCCATTGACTTTATTCCCCACACATGCTATGATCTAGATGCGGGGTTAGCTGCCGAATTTCTCTTAGAGTGTGAGAGTGCGTGATCGCTTTGGCCTTTCTCCACCTTTCGGATTTGCATCGAGCTCGACCACCTTCCTCACCGAGTCGCCATTCCAGCCTGGTCCGGAAATCGGGCCTTTTCCCACGACAAATCAGGGCCAGTGAAACTTCAAGATGATCATCGACGCTCTTTTTCATCTGGCTCTAGTTCTAGTTCTACCTGCCGTCTGCCTCGGGTTCTCCAAGGAGCAACAACAACCAATAAGGTGCGCCTAAAACCCCGCCATTGTTCTTGTCGACGGTCATCGCACTTGGTACCTGACCGCAGATAGGCTACATAAAGGTAATGGAGGGCTCGCAGATGCTCGAGAGGTACGTTTTCATCGCCTATCCAGTTGGATTGACCCAAAAATCTACGATTGGGCAAGACAGTTGCCATATTGGTCTTGCGTTCTGTCATGTCCATGCGGTTGGCTGTATCTATCGGTCTTAGCTGACCACATCCAACCATGACCCATTCATCTCTTACTGTTCTGATCCATTTTGCGTTGGTTACCCTATGGCTAAGCAGTCCTACTAATGCTCAGACCACAGCCACTGCGGGTGGAGTCGCTAGTGACCCCCCAACCATCTCTTCAATCCCATCCGTGACGATTGCTCCATCGAGCATCGATATCAGTGGCACTTCGCCATCATCTAGGAATATTTTCACCGTCCCTTCTGCGGCCGATTTTGGTGCGAATTTGATACCTAACATTCAAGACCCCCAGGCAAAGGATGCCCAGGTTGTCTGCCCTGGCTACATAGCAACCAATGTACTTCGAAATTCACTGGGCTTGACTGCGACATTGACAATAGCTGGAGCTGCGTGCAACGTCTATGGGAACGATATCGACACGCTCAATCTAACAGTCCAGTACCAGTCAGCGGACAGGCTGGCAATCAGAGTCATTCCCGCTGTGATTGATGCTTCCAATTCGTCGCAGTACATTCTGCCAGAATACTTGGTTCATGAGCCTACAGCAGATATATACGCCAATAGCACGAAGTTAGCAAGCGATCTTAATTTTGTGTGGAGCAATAATCCCACATTTTCGTTCTCTGTATTTCGTGTATCGACAGGCGACACGCTCTTCTCCACGGCAGGGACAAAGTTGGTGTTTGAAGACCAATTCATTGAATTTGCGAGCTCATTACCAGAAAATTACAACTTGTATGGTCTTGGAGAGACCATTCATGGCTTACGATTGGGAAACAATTTCACCAAGACCATCTACGCCGCGGACGTGGGAGACACAATCGACGAGTAAGTCGGATATCATGTCATCCCTCAGACCTTTGCAGGTCGATGATTTGACCTTTTTCTGGCAGGAATATTTACGGCTCCCATCCGTTCTATCTTGACACGAGATACTATGAGAGAAGCCCCAATGGTAGCCTGACACTCATTACGAGTAATGAGACCAACAGTACCGCTGAACATGTGTCATACTCGCATGGAGTCTACAATCGCAACGCTCACGGCCAGGAGATCCTGCTTCGTCCAACGAATATCACATGGCGACTACTTGGTGGCAGTGTTGATCTATACTTCTACGCAGGTCCAACGCAACCAGAGATAACCTCGGCCTATCAAATAAGCGCGGTTGGGCTGCCTGCTATGCAACAATATTTTACGTTTGGCTTTCATCAGTGCAGGTGGGGCTACGCTAATTGGACTGTTCTCCAAGAAGTGGTCGACAAATATGAGGCATTCGGAATTCCTCTGGAAAATATTTGGACTGATATCGATTACATGAACCAGTACCGTGATTTTGACAACGATCCAATCAGATTCAGCTATAGCGAAGGTGAGACTTTCTTGTCAGGATTGCATGCCAGCGGACGTCGCTATATACCCATCATCGACTCTGCCATATACGTTCCAAATTCGAACAATGCGAGTGACAGTTACTCCACGTTCGACAACGGCAATAGGACGGGATCTTTCATCACGAATCCGGATCATAGCCTGTATATCGGCGCTGTATGGCCCGGCTACACAGTCTTTCCCGACTGGATTAGTGGTACCGCTGGAGACTGGTGGACGAATGAGATGGTCAATTGGCACAGCAAATTGAACTTTGACGGAGCGTGGATTGACATGTCAGAAGCTTCGTCATTTTGCGTAGGTAGCTGCGGATCGGGCAACATCACTTTGAATCCTGTACATCCGCCATTCTTACTTCCTGGCGAGGCTGGAAATGTTGATTATCGTTATCCGGAAGGTTTCAATCTTACAAACGGTACAGAAGCTGCCTCTGCTTCCTCTGCGTCTGACCGCCAAGCATCTGCTTATCCCACCGCTGCGTCGGCGTCCAATACCAACTACCTGAGGACCATACCAACCCCAGGTGTCAGGGACGTGAACCATCCGCCCTACGTTATCAACAATGTCCAGGGCGACCTAGCAATACATGCAGTATCACCCAACGCGACCCATGCGGACGGTACTCAAGAATACGATGTTCACAATCTGTTCGGTCATCAAATTCTGAATGCCACTTACAACGCCCTATTGCAGGCAATACCTGGAGTCAGGCCGTTCATCATAGGTCGTTCTACCTTCGCAGGCAGCGGCAAATGGGCCGGCCACTGGGGCGGTGACAATACGTCTCTCTTTGCCTATATGTTTTTTTCCATTCCCCAAGCTTTGTCCTTCTCTCTCTTCGGTATCCCAATGTTTGGGGTCGACACTTGTGGCTTCGCCGGCAACTCCGATGAGGAACTCTGCAACCGATGGATGCAGTTGTCGGCTTTCTTCCCATTCTACAGAAATCACAATGCGATCGCAGCAGACCCACAAGAGGCATATGTCTGGTCGTCAGTCATTGATGCATCAAAGACAGCAATGAACATCCGCTACCAACTCTTGCCGTACATGTACACCCTCTTTTACCTATCCCACACCACCGGCTCCACAGTCATGCGTGCTCTCGCTTGGGAATTCCCCAACGACCCTTCGCTCGCTGCCGCCGATCGCCAATTCTTCCTCGGCCCAGCCATCCTTGTCACGCCGGTGCTAGATCAAGGCTATACAAACGTGAGCGGCGTCTTCCCTGGCGTCAGTAAAGGCGAAGTATACTATGATTGGTATTCGCTCTCAGCCGTCAATGCGGCACCTGGTGAGAACGTCACCATCGATGCGCCTCTCGGTCATATTCCGGTCTACATCAGGGGTGGTAATGTCATTCCGACGCAAGAGCCGGCGATGGTAACGAGAGATGCCAGGAAGAATCCTTGGGGAGTCATTGCTGCATTGAGTCCTGATGGGACCGCCAACGGTAACTTGTACGTCGATGATGGGGAGAGTCTGGTGCAAAATGCGACGCTTGTGGTTGAGGTAAGAAGCTCAAATTTTCATCCTAGCGGCGCAAGAGCATTTGCTAATGGAACGTTCAGTTCGTTGCTTCAAACAGTGCTCTATACGCATCCGCGACTGGGACGTACCAGGATACCAACGCGTTGGCCAATGTTACGGTACTGGGCGTACAGCAGAGCGTTGCGGGTGTGTCGCTGAACGGCAATGCTTTGCCTAGTAGTAGCGTACAGTATAACTCCACAAGCAAGGCTTTGCTGGTGACGAAGTTGAATAATGTCACTACCGCTGGAGCCTGGAGCAGTGATTGGGTACTTGCATGGTACTGATCCTGTGAGTATATGGCCATCATCCTGATTGGCTATATAGGAGAAGCTCTTAAAAGCGTATCATGATTAATTGTATATGCATTATTCAATCTCAGCCGATTGACGCTATCTGTGCCTTTGATACCACAATATCGGTAGGTAGAGGTGATAGTAAAGTAGGCCTACTTGACCAACAGACATTGTGTTTACCAGAGTGGGTTGTGTATATCTTCATTGGGTGAGTGGTGGATATCGTGCTGCAAGGTGCTTGAGAGAAGAGTGCACAGCAAAGCGAAATCCTCGAGCATGGAAGATATAACGGCGTGAGTACTGATCCCCTCATCAGGCGACTATTGCGTTATTGAGTAGTCTGCATTAATTGTAGTTCGTCAATTTTGTCTTTCGGGTGTTGTATATGACCGCACAGTCATCGACATATAATCTGCACATCCCCCATCGCCTTCAACCTACTTCCCAATTCCCTTTCGCTAACCATGAGATCCGTGCATATCTCATCGAAGCAGTGCGTACCATCCAGATACTTCATCAGCTCCGCGTCCCCGGCCACATCCTCGCTGCTATCTGTTGCTATCCCCTTGCTCTGCAGACCTCCTCCTACTTGGGTTCTCGAGCGATCAATGTTGGCTTTTGTCAGCTTCTTTGAGCTGGGCTTGCTGAGCGAAGCGGCAAACGCGTACTTGTGCACTCGATACAAGAAGCCTTTGAAGATGCCAAAGGTGATGAAGCGGCGTACGTCGATTTTCGATACTACGTCCGCATGGTCGATACACCAGCTCTTGACACTTTGACCCTGCTTGATGGACAAATACAGCTCTGCCAATTGCGTCCCATCAACCCGGTCTTCCTCTTCTGCTGACACGTTGTGCGCAGCATGTGGGAGACTAGAGTCCAGATCCAGCTTGCTCTCGGGAAGCGCCACGTATCTCGCACACTCCTCCTGCATCTTCGTACTCTCCACAAACTCCGATACATCAGCCGTAGGCGCGTAGATGGCCGAAAAAGAGAATATGTCAAGGAGTACCACGCAGCCGTAGTACAACAAGTGGCGGATCGCCTTCTTGACAAGTTTGAAGTCCGCATCGGCAAGCAGAGCGATCTGCTTGACGCTGTTGACGCCGTCGATCCATGGCAGTACCCTCAGCATCGTCAGGTCCCAATTCTCATCGACCAGATGCTCAAGCCGCACGGTGCTGAGAGGCACATGGTGCGCATACAGTGGGGGAGGAGGCGGATACGTAGGGAAAAGTTTGATATTGAGCGTGTTCTCCTTGTCAATCGGGATCATCGCCTCGCTGTAATTGTTCAGGTCCTCCAAGAGAATCTCACACAGTGCGTAGATCTTCCCAGAATCGGCCTCGGCCCCATCACGGCTCAAGAATTGACTCTGCTCCTCGAGCGTGCGGAAGAGGGTGTTGAGTTTCCGCACGACCGGTATGTAAGAGCTGAAATCGGTGTCCTCTGCTAGCACGAGGCAGAAATTGAAGGTGTATGCATTACGTGGGTAAGAGGGGGAGGGAATGTATTGTGGGTAGCTGAGGATGCGGTGGTGGGAGGTCGTGAATTGAAGTAGACCGTTATTGCAGAGAGTGGGGTGTGGGATTATGAGGTGGTGTACTGAGGGGAAATGGAGGAGTGGGATTGAAGGCGTAGAAGGCGAGGCGGTTATGGAGGAAGTGGGGACTTGGTGAATAACTCTGGGGCCTGTGGTAGAGGGTTAGCTATGGTAGAGGGAGCGTGGCATGGGCAGAAACACCTTCGTTGACATCGAATGTGGCGAAGAAAATTGCTTTAATCATGATGGAACTTCGAGCAGTCACATGCCCTAAAGGCAGTGATCAAGCTCTGGGTCACATTCCGGTGGTGTTGAAAGCTACACACTGATTGAACAAGTTGGGAGAGTGGTTGGCGGCTCTGCGGTGCGGAACGAGCCCGATAGGACTACTTCATTGGACTTCTGTAATGGCAAGAAGGTGTATAAACATTGAATTGGAGAAGATCATCTATATAGCTACAATATGTCCATTGCGCATATCTCATGAGGGTAACAGTCAGTGGACAGCATTGGTTTACAGTCCCTGTTCCTCTTCCCACCTTTCTCTCTCCTGTGTCATCAACGACTCCATATCCACCTCGGCAAAGATCCCTTCTCCTTTGCCCCTGACTCTCCGGATATCGCTGCGGAAGACAGGACCAATCTGAGTTTCCCACTTTGCCCTCCTCGTCATCAAGTGCCTTGCCGCATCTCCAATACCTGGCCTGCTAATGCCACCATCCGTGGACACACCACCATTGACGGCATGACTGCCTCCACCCGCGCCACCAGGCCTTTTCGTGTTCTTCTTCGATTTACCAAGAGTGCGGGTTCGCTTCATATACGCTTGCTGGACTTGCCCATCCAAATCTTCAAGGATCGTCGCATATTCTTGATAAGCCATTTGCTCCTGCGCCAAGTCTAAGACTCTCTGCTTCCGAGCGCCATTCAGTATACTCGTCTTCCTCAACTCAGCCTGGAGAAAGCGCAAACGCTCCGCATTCTCGTCGTCATAATGTGCATCGTAATCGGGTTCATTGTCCGAGGACAGGAACCCGATGTGCCGTAGTTCGGCTTTGAGCCGTTCGTCAATCTGGGCGTGGGAGAGAGAGGGCGCGTTGGCTGGGAGCCGGTCGGATGAGGGTAGAGATGTTGCTGGAGGAAGGGTCTTGTTGCCGGTAGTTTCGTCGGATTGACCGTTGTCATGGCTCGTACCGTTTATCAGGTCGCCATTCATGAGTGAAGATTCCCCGTTCGCGTTGGTGAGGCCGTTCTGTTGTGCTTTGTCGTCAGACGGTGGAGGGCGATGCTCGAAGCGCATAGTCGAAAGTAGTCGGTTGAGAAGCGGACCGCTGGAAATTTGGTCTGTCTCGGCGACGTCGTCGTCCATAAGATCAAGGCTGCCCCGAGGCTGGTTTGGTGGTAGACTGTCGACTTCCGGCGTGTCACGAGACATAGACCCATCTTCTTCCGCCCACACTTCAGTGTAACAGCGTTTGCCACGGCGAGGCATAATGAACGGCGTTGTTCGATCACCCTAGGAACATTAGTGCACGGGCATGGCTGCTTCACCGGAAGGACCCACTCTTTCGTTCAAAAACCCAATGTCCTCCTCTTTCAAGGGCCTGAGGTAATTCTCAAGGTAAGTATTGAACGTATTGAAAGCGACTTGGTTACTCGGCTTCACAGCGTTACTGAAGTCTTTACTAGGAGGTGTACCAGCAATTAATTCATGCAGATCATCATGAGGAAACGAAGATACACAATAGATTTCCTTCTTCTCTTCGTCGGCCATGTCATCAGTGATTGGGAGGATCTCGTAGACTGTAGGATCGTCAAAAGTCAACGGATTGGGTCCAAACGTTTGATATTGAGCTATGCTTGCAGCAGGCGGTGGTTGTCGCGCGTCATCCGACGAAACGCTTGATGTTGGCGTAGCTCGAGCAGATTCCCGTTCTGGCGGAGGAGGCGCAGTAGATGGGGACGCAAGTGGAGAAGTCTCAGACAGCGACGATGAGCTTCCAGAGACAGCATCACGCTTCCTCTTACCAGGTGAAGGCGTTCCTTTGGGAGGCAGGCTTGGCGAGGCTGTTCGACGGTCAGAATTGCACCTTCTTCTCCTTTGCCTTCTCTTAATTCTAGCACCATTAAGAATTGCATATGTGCAAAGCATCAAAGATGTACTCTTATGATTCAGCTCTCCTGGAGAGTTCATAGTGACCGAATGAGACTTTTTCCATGCAACGAAGACAAGGCTCATGGATAGTAGGCCAAATGTTTGTCAAGTATAATATACAGTATGCTTGACAGAGGCACAGAGAGTAACCAAACATTGTGAAGTCCGTTGATTTCCCATATACGAAATTTACATTTTGGAAGCCGCAACGGATCGGCAGCATTATGGGGAAGCGATTGACGTACCTTTCAGTGGCAGGTCCAACCCATCCTGCCTTGCCAGGCCATGGGCGCCATGGGCAAGGGGTCGCTCCTCTCTCACACTGCTTGGTTCCCTCTTCTGCTTCCTCGGTTTGTTAGGCTTACGACCTCTGATATCTTCCTCATCCTCCGCCTCCTTCTTCAAACTCTCTCTCTCCTCCGCTTCCCGAGCGCGGGCCGCCTGCTCTCTTTCCCGATCTCTCTCATCGTCCAGAGCCTGCTTCCTCCTCTCGGCTAACGCACGCATTCCCAGATTACATGTATCATTTCGAGCTGATGCTAATTCGCACAATTGCTTTAAGTCTTTGACCATTGTGGTAAGATGACTAGGATCTGGTATGCCACCGGAGCCGCCATGTCGCTCGAGAATATCATCGTATGATATGTTTGTAGGGACCATAAGGTTTCCGATGGGAATGTCTAAATATGATGTATGTGATGGAGTGGTTGATGCTAATGGTGCGCTGGCGATAGAGCTCGGTGTTGTGTTGCGACTACGCGACTGTCGACCTTCGCGACCCTTGCTCTTCCTATCCTTGATTGCGGGAGGCATGATGGTGGCGTGAGACTTCAACTTTGAACGCAAAGGAGACCAGAGCTTGGTGACGGAGGTATTTGCTAATAAATAGATATGAAGACTATTCTAGGAGGTGGAGCAAGGAAGTGACTCTGTCGCAAGGTAGTTGTTAGATACCCGGGCAATTCGGAGTTGTCACAGCACTTTGAGATTTTCCCTCGGAGACAGTCACAGCTGTGGGACAGTGTATTGACCTCTTCTGAATGAGATTGGATAACAATAGGGAGTTGAGAAGATTCCGGAGGGAGTCTTGAAGAACGAGGAATATGGGCGTGCGAGCGTGCATGAGGCTAGAGCCGTAAGGCTTAGTTAGACTCGGCAATAGCCGCTGATACCCCTCGGGTTTCCGCATACTACTACCTAATAGTATTGCCGAACGCTGTGCTTTGGGAGAACCCGCCTCCCATCTTTATCTGTTTCTCTCGACCACCATCATACCTACATAAGTCTCAGGTTCTGAAATGGATCTTGACATCTCGATTGTGCTCGAGTCGCCTTTAAATGTACCTCTAATCCTCAATCTCATGGTCGTTGGATCCGCTCACGGCCCGAAGCCGGCCTAGACGAGCAATCATGAGTGAGCTTTTTAGAATCTCAGCATCAGTCTGCCCCATACTTACGCAGGACAGGTGCTCAATCGTTTGACGTATTTGTCCTCGCTTTCAGTAACCCTGCGTTGAATGCTCTCAAACCCCAGAGAACGCGGGTCAATGTTAGCATTTCCTTCGAACTCTCAGACGACGATCATATCCGAACCCTTTCGACCAACACCGTCTCTGACGGCGGTGATGTCGAAGGCTTGCTCTACGTTCCCGACCTCGATCCCTTCGATCCATGCGTGAATGCCTCAAATCTACACGTTCCGAGTAATGCCACCCGGAAAGGCAATCTTCCAAGCGAACAGTACTTGTATGTCGCCTTTGCACCATGGATATCGGCCCCTTGCACGAAATCATACCTGGCCGCCTCGAGTGGCGCGAGAGCGTTCCTGACATACCTACCGGATTTTGGGACCGACACCCCTCCTTTGGCGAACAACGAGACCTGGGATCTACATGATGGCGGACAGTGGAAATCGCAGAATCAATTCCCGGTCTATGCGATTCCCGGGTCTGAGGGGCAAGCCCTCATGCAGCAGATGGGGCAATTCTCGGGCAATACGTCAAATGCTAAAATTGAGGGCGTCCTCGCACAGGAAGGATTCGATCCTACAGACTATGTCCGCCTTTACACAACCTTCGGGATAAGCCAAGCCAGCAACCTACCTACGCTTTGGGCTTTCTTGCTCATAGCACTTGGACTGGCCCTCTCCTTGATCGGTATGATCTCTCTCCTAATGCACTGGGTTCAACGCCGAGGACGACGGAATCTCAGACGCCGCGTTGATAACGGGGAGGTGGACCTCGAAACTCTCGGTATCAAGCGATCTCGAATTCCTCAAGAAGCCATTGATTTGCTCGAGACATCCATATACACCCAACATACAGAGGATTCCAACAAAGAAGACATGCCAGCAGACCAACCCTCCAACATTTCTGCAGAACAACCAGCACCACCCGACGCCCCGGGCAACCACTCTCGATTTTTCCAAACCACATGTCCAATCTGCCTTGACGACTTCATCCCCAACATCACCACAGTCCGCTCCCTCCCCTGCCACCACATCTACCATCCATCCTGTATCGACCCCTTCCTCCGAGACAACAGTTCCCTCTGTCCCTTATGCAAAGCTCGCGTCCTGCCATCAAACTCCAAATACCACGTCTCCGAACCTATCACAAACTACATGGTGCGGCACGAACGGCGCGTCAGACGCATGAGACAGGAAAGGGAAGCGGAGGGATTGCGCGACAGACCGGCTGCAAGAGAGCAAGGTGAGAACGGGTGGTGGATTGCTAACGTCAGGCGTGGATACAACTTGGGAAGGAGGGCGGTCAGTGCGCCTGGTGGCCCTGCCGCTACCCCAACCACTAGTCAGATTGAGATGGGAGTGCTGGAGAGACGAGCTGTTTCGGGCCCACCGGCAGCGGAAGCTTCTGCGCAGAGAGGAGATACCCTGAGATCGCCGCCGGCTGATGGTAACAACAGGACGGAGTGGATGAGGAGGAGGCTTAATACATTGCGTGGCAACGAGAGGACTGTGGACGAGGATGAGGCGGAAAGATTAGCTAGGTCGCCTAAATGTGAGTCTACGATCCATCTGGCGACTGCGCGTGCTGTTGATACTGATTCTGTGTGTCCAGGGCGCAGAGCTATCGGAGTTGTGTTCCCTGGCTTTCGATAATGTATAAATGTCATGAGCTGTAAGGCGCTGGAGGGTTGGCATACAGCATTTCATGAAGCGAGGAGTTTGGACACATGGGGCCACATCAGCAAGGCGTTGGGAGGTGCTTCTGCATGGGACTGTAAGGTAACGGTCTTCATGTCGCCATCCTGGGTTTGCATACCAAGCAGAATCACATCTTCAATAAGGCTTAAATCTACCCTTCCCATCCCCAGCTTCTGCCGACTCCCTTTTCTTCTTGTTTCTCAGCCTCTCAATATCCGCTCCTTGCATTCGATCTTCGCTATGGCTAGGTTCACTGCTTATTCGCCATGCTTTGACCTTGCCGTCTTCACCGGCTGTGAAGATTGCTTGTGTCTAGTCGGTCAGGCGGTCAGATGGGTGGACTTTCCTCCTTGGGCCAATGGAGGCTAGAGCGAGCGAAAGTACTTGCCTGGTGGTCGAAGAACATCGATCGAACAATCTCCTCGCCATGGGCATCCGCAAGGCTCACAGAATTCATCAAATCATAGGTCCAGATTTCCGACCCCCTTGGAACGATGGGGACGAGGTCGAGCCGATTCTTGCTGTGCGAGCCTGCACCGAGAACGGCTCGGTTCTCTCCAAAAGAAGCAATACAGTCAACTACGTACTCGCATTGCAGCGGCTCCCTGAGATCGCCCATCGCGTTCGCTGAGAGGTCTTCCACCGGAGACCCGTCTGGCTTGCTAAGTTGGTAAATGGAAAAATTCTCATCGTGGCTGAGGGCGTAGAGCTGTGAGTCGGAAAGGAAGCCGGCATGATTGATGGAGCTGCCGTGGTTGAATACTTGGATCAGGGCATCATCTTCGTCTGTTTGCATGGTGTCGTAGATGTTTACGAGGCCATCGGTGCTACCTGAGAGAAGTCTTTGGGGTGAAGTGGGATGGAATTGTACCCAGTTTCGTTAGAATACTGGTGATGGAAAGCGCTTAGTCGAGCATACCACGGTGACATCGTCATTGTGGCTCTCCACATATTGTAGCAGGGGCTTGCTCGGATATCTGTAGTCCCTATATTAGTAATGATATGTCAGTCTCGCACGTCCGAAGGGATCTAGCCAGTGCAAATTCCGTTACCATTGAATTACAGAAGCCTGGGACTGATGTAGTTCGGTCCCAACGACAGGGCCGGAGTCACCACAACATAGCGACAGATACGCAGCTTTGCCATCTGGATCTTCGTGAGCACCATGTAGGAAAGGTGTCTTGGTCAAGTGACTCCAACCTCGGAACTCTAGCGTGCTATAACCCAAACGTAAGTCCCAATATCGTACCAACCCATCTCTGCCTGCTGTTAGAAGGCAATTGAGGTCGTCCTTCGTGACAGCTAAGCAGGTCACGCCGCTATGCACGTTCGGGATGATCCCGTTCGATACTTCTTTCAATGTGCTCGAGTCAATGATACGAAGCGAGTCATCCGACGAAATGGCAGCAAGCTGTGCATTGTGATTGATGGGTGCAATGGTATAGATGTATGAGTTTAGTGGCAAAGCCAAAGACGAGATGGCTGTCGAAGTAGCACGTTTCATGGCGGTCGATACCTGGGTACATTGCATGTGGTCATGGGCGGAGGGTGACCGTTGGGTGGTTCTTTCGGGTGGCTCCAACCTTATCGATCAACGCCAAGACGAAAGAGATTGACGGAAGTCCGGCCTGTCCATCTCTGTCGCCTGCATGAAGAAGTCATAAAGAACAGGAAGAACGTCACATCGGTCTAAGCCGAGCGTCGGTATTGGTCCAGTCGACAGCCGCCCCACGTCAAGGAGATTGGTGCCACTACACAAGAGCATTGAAAGAGACTCTGTACCTGGGTGTATGAGTAAGATTCCCAGGCCTCATGCATCCTGCATGCCGCAGAATGGGACAGAGTAGTGCGGAGGAAGGTGAATAATCGACTGGACCGCATATCAGCCCCGATGAGGACTGCACGT
>JAABUL010000872.1_pt1 | contig 62317 bp, 4 predicted proteins | sample 5559151 | NCBI WGS metagenome assembly JAABUL01 (sample SAMN10711876, study PRJNA513368) | rock metagenome | isolation source: Antarctica rocks | place: Antarctica: Victoria Land, Pudding Butte sud
TAATAAAGAAGATTAACACGTTTATAATAAGGGTAATTATATAAGATACTATTTCCTTTATATAAATAAATTATAAGTATTATTATAATTAATATTATTAACCTATATTCTTTAAGATTAATAACTCCGTTATAATATACCTTTATAAGGGCTACTTTATATTAAATTATATATATTAGGCGTTACTAAGAAATTAATATAATAATATACTAATCTATCTAAAATCTTATAATATATTAGTAGGCTCGCCTACCTCTTTAATACTCTATCTTATTAATAAATCTATCTAGTCTTTATAATTACTTAGTTAGAATTATTATTACTACTAAATATAAACCCTTTTTACTACCTAAGACCTAATTAGCCTAATAGCGTATTTATTAAAGGTAGTATTAATAAGTTTAAATCCTATAAGATTAAATATCTATTAAATAAATAAGTTATATAAAAAGGTAAAGGTATAATAATAAAGTACCTTATTAGGTAGAAAGGATATAAACTTAAATATAATTATTAATATAATATTAAAATTTATATAATATATAGAAGCTTATTAAGGAATATAAGTTTAAGATACTATCTTCTACCTTATCTAGACTAAGTAGTTTCAATAGTCTAGATAGTAGTCTAGATAACTAGCTATTTACTAGTAAGGTTACTACCTTTATTTTATTTATTAGGATATTATTATAGTTTACTTGTAGCTTACTACCTAATAGTATTATACCTTATATAGCTTAGCTTATTTAGATATAAGGATGTATCTTACTAGCTAGTAAGGTAAGTAATTTATAACCTATAAACTATATCTATACTATCTATGATAATATATCTCTAGTTACGTGACTAGTCTTAGTATAGATACTTAGTACGTATATATATTACCTATAATTATATAGATAGATATATTATTATTATTATTATTATCTACTATATCTATAAAAATCTATAGCCTACTTTAAGTACTATAAGTATTTAGGAGTAGGTTTAGTAGGAATATCCTATATTATTACTCTTAAGGGATTTTAGTATAAAATAAGCCACTTTTAGTAGCCTACTTACTAACTTAGTAACTATTTACTTAGACTAACTTAGGGTTTTTAGACTTTTTTTTTTAATAAATTTACCTATCCTTAATAGGGGGGAGAGGCCTATAAATATATTATATTAGTATATTTTTAATATAAATTCTAAATCTAGAGTCTACTTTTAGATTCGTTAACTAATAAGTAAGCTAGAGAGGTTTCCAGCTCCTCCCTTAAGAAACGGCTTAGCATTAAAAACTACCAATTTAGTATCTACGCGTAATTTAATTTTTTTTAGATTTTTAATTTACTAATACCTATTTAGGATAGCTAATATTACTTATATAACTTATAAGTTACCTCGCTTACTCTATACAGGTTTAAAATTTACAGATATATATAATATATCTACATTATTATTCTAATAAATAGTAGTAATACTTATATATATATCTATAAATATCATTTGTAGATAAGACTCTACTAGAGCGCCTAGAGTAGCTTAGTAGGATTTAGGTACTTAGTATTAAAAATACATTAAATTATCCTAGATTATAAACTTATCTAAGCTTATCTAACTTAATACTCTAATTACTTAGAACAAAATTTTTAAAAAGTTATAATATAATAACTATTAGGAGTATCTATAAGAAGAGTAAAGAGAAGGGGAGGACGGTAAGCTAAATATATATAAAAAATAAATTTAATTAAAAAATAAATTTATAAAAATCTATTTTAATTAGAAATAAAAATAACTTTTATAAAGAGATCTTAAGTTACCTACTTTTAATATTAAATATTAAACTTTAAAAAACTTTAAAATGAAGGCTATATTTAATAATTTTATCTATTTTTAGATTTTTTACCTAAATTATTTTAAATTATCCTAAGTTTTAATTATAGTTACTAGAGTCGTTATAAAATAAGTCCTAGAAAACTTACTCCTAAGGATTTCTCATCTATAAAATATTTTATAGATATAGTATTACTCCTTAGTTACTTCTACTTACTATTATATTAACGTCTTTATATATAAGACTATTATTATAAGAATAGGTAGGATATTACTTCTTTACTAGTACTTATACTTCCTAAGCTATAAAATACCTTAATATCTAAACTATCCCTCTATTAATAGTTTAATACTTATACTTCCTAAGTCTCTATCTAACTAATTATATATTAATCCTTTTACTAGGCTAGTTAATAGTATATCTTATTAGACCTATTCTAAAGGTAATCCTCCTACTAAAGATAAGAACTCTCTAGAGAACTTAAATAATAGTAGAGATAAAAGCTTATAAAAGCCTATGATTTTACCTAATTTCTCTCCTAAATAAGTATAATCTCTAATTATATACCTTAATACTACTTATATACTTAATTAGTGAAATATAATAGTAGGAATTAATACTAAATTTTATATATACTTAAGGTAATAATTAAAGACTAAATTAGTAAGACTAATATATATAATATATTACTAAAAATAGTATTATTTCTAGTATTAATAGTACTATCTCTAGTACTAGTTATAATAATAATACTATTATTTTTAGTATTATTTCATAGGTAACGTGAAAAGGTAATATATATACTTACTAATTAAAGACTAAATTAGTACGACTAATATATATAATATATAAATAAAAATAGTACTATTTTAGTATTATTAGTACTCTTTCTATTATTAACCTAAGTAATATTATTAATATATTTAGTATTTTTTCTAGGTAATATAAAAAGGTAATATATTCTCAAGGATAGGATAGTAAGGATTAGTAATAAAAATTTAGGCGTAAGATTTTTTTGAAAAATGAATTAAAATTTTATTATTCTTAGAACTTTTTTTTAGACCTTACTAATAGTTAGTATTACTGGCCGGAAAGATATAGGATATCCTACAGGATATCCTACGTAGGATAGTATAAGACTATGGTATAATATAGGTAAATAAGATCCTAATCCTATATCTTTATAATAGGATAAGATAAGATATTTATAAGACCTATTAATAAGATAGGATGTTTATAAGATATCCTATTTATTTAATTATAAATTAAATAAGATTAATTTATAAAATAATTTAATCTTTATAATAATCCTATTAATTAAATTAATAATTATAAAGGTTTTTTTTAAAAAGGAATTTTTTTTTATTTTTTGTATTTTATAATATAATTTATAAGAAATTTTATTATTAATTAAATAGAGTTAATATATTCTTAAACTTTCCTATTATTAATTATTATTAATTATTCCTCTTATTTTACTTTATAATAATTATAGAGAGTATTAATATATTAATCCTATTAAATAGTATTATTTCAATCCTTATAAATAGTAATTATTAATCTTACTTCTATTACTTTAATATACTTATATTATTATTAGTAAACTCCCGCTAATTATAAAAGCGCCCTCTTAGTTATTAAATTAAATATTAAGATTATTTCTTAAAATATATTATAAGGCTTATAACTTATTTATTAAATTATCTTCATTATCTTTATTTATATTGTTAATATAATTATTATTAAGATAACCTTCCTTTACTTATATATTATATAAAATACTATTAATCCTTTTTACTTAATTAAATATATTAAAGTTAACCTTTAAATTAAGTCCTACCTATTTAAATAAGTTCTATTAATTCTTAATATAAAAGATTATTATTAAGGTATAAAAAATAGGAGGTATATAATATATATAACTTATATAATATCTCTTTATTATAAAGAAATATTATTTATATATAATAGTCCTTATTATAATAGTAAGGATATTACGTGTTATATAAAAAATAAATAAGTATTAAGCTTTAAAGCCTTCTATTACTTAAGAATAAATCCTTATTTTAAATAAATTAAATATATTATAAGAATATTAAAAAATTAATAATAATAATAATAATAATAATAATAATAAAAATCTTTATTATAAGTTTTATATTATTTTAATAAATCTTTTATAATATTATTTAAATACTTTAATAAAGCTTTTAAGATATTATTAAGGTTAAAGGTAATATAATCACTTATTAATATAATCTTTTAATTTTAATTAATTTCCTTTATAATTTCAATAATTTTAAAAGTTTCTTTTAAATACTTATTAATAGACTTTTACTTATAAATATTAATTAATATTAATAACTTAATTCTTATCCTTCAATATTATATCCTTATAATTTAAATAAAGAAATATTATTTAATTATAAAGAAATCTTAATCCTGATTATATTTAATTATAATATATAAAAAGCTTTTAATAAGTTACTTTAAAGGCTTTAAAAAGCTTAATTTTTAATGAAATTTATTTATACCTTAATTATTTAACTTTTAACTCTATATAATTAAAGAGCCTATTATAAATAATAAAAATATTATATATTATAACCTCCTTCCCTCTACTTATTAATAATATAAATATATAAAAAGGCCTAATAATTTAAATTAAATATTTAACTTATAATTATTTATTATTAATAAGTTTAAAGAAGTTATTTAATTTCTTATTAAAATAGTATTTTATATTTATATAAAGTAAATATACTTATTTTAATATATAATAAATTAAATCTTAACGTATTTTAATATTTTAAAAGATTTTAAGAGAGTATCTTTACTTATACCTCTTATTTAAGATAAATATACTATTATTTAGGATTATTATTATATTATCTATTTGTAATTAATCCTTATATATTTTTAAAAAGGGCTCCTTTTATTAATTATTTATATTAATAAATATTATAATTTTTTATATCTTTAATTAATTAATTAGGAGATAATTAAAATAATAATTGGAAAGGTTATACCTTAATTAAGATTATTAATAAGCCCTTTTTTGTTATTTAAATATTTTATTATTTATTATTATTAACCTAATTTCTCTAAAACTCCTTATTAATTAAATTAATATAAACTTTTCTAAATAACTCTTTTAAGACTAATTTAATAATATATATTATATATAAAATATGTATTAAAGGATATTTAAGATTATTCTCTCCTTAATTAGTAAAATTATTAAACGGGTTTATAAGAAGGGAATTAATAAGTCTATTATATAATAGAATATTATTATTTATATTATTAATGATAAAGATAAGAAGTTAATTTTTAATCTTATATTATTTAATAATTAAATTTATAACTATTATAAATTATAAGTTATTATATTAACCTTTGAGATATTTAAAGCCTAAGAGTTTTTTATATTATATTTAATCCTTATTAATAAAGAAAGTTATAATTATTATGTATAATTAATAATTAAATAATAGGGAGACTTTAATACTATTTATAAGTAAGTTTAATAAAAGACTTTATTTAATTTCTTTGACCTTTATTATTAGGTAATTCTTAATAATAAATATTAAATCTAATTAGAGAGTAAGATTAAAATAATAAAAGAATTAAAATATCTTTAAAATATTAATAATATTAAATAATATACTTATAATTATAACTTAATAATAAAACTACTTAGGGAAGTCTTTATATATAAATTTCCGCCTATTTAATATTAATCTTATATCCTTATTCTATTTCCTTTAAGATAGAAGGTAACATATTAGTTTTAATTATTATTTTACCTACTAAAAGCTTAGGGATTTATATTCTTAATATATCTTATTTTAATAACTATTAATAATTAATATTTATTATAAAGAATTAAGACCTAATCTTTTAATATATCCTTTAAATAAGAGGTAAATACTTATACTATTAATATTATAATTTATAAAAAGATAAATAATAACCTTATTATAATTATAATAAATAAGTTATAAAGCTTTATTAAAGATAAAGATCTATTTATAAAAATATTCTTATTTATTAGATTTCTTTACCTTACTTTAATAAATATTATAATAATTATAATTAAATTAATTTTTTCTTAATAATTAATATTATCTTTATTTATCAATACAACTATTTATCCTTTTATTTATATTAAAAGATATAATAGGATTTATCTTTATTCTTTTTTATTAAATTTATAATTAGAGTATTTATAAAACTCTTAATAATAAAAGAGGGTAAAATATTATTAATTAAAAAGTAGGATACTATATTATAATTAATACTTTAAGTATAAAGTTAAAGTTAAGAATTTAGGTTATAAATTTTAAATTTTTATTATATTATAATATCTATATCTACTACTTTATTATTATTCTTAGGTAATAATAAAGTAAGATTGAATTAGGAGCTTATAAATAGTTTAATCAATTATATATTAACCTTTTTAATTATAATTTTAATTATTACCTTAATTAATAAAGTATTATAATCCTTACTTTTAAATTAATATTTAAATTAAGTTTTTAACTAGTTTTATAATTAATATTAATCTCTTAAAATCCCTTATACTCCTTCTCTCCTTTATATCTATTATTATTTATATATAATATACTCCTTATATTTCTTGTTAATAATTATACTACTATTCTTCTAGCTTCTAATAATAAAGTTAAATCTTAAGAGGTTATAAGATTTAATACCTATAAAACTTAATATATATTATTAGAATTAAGATCTTATATTAAATTTTAAAATCTAGAGTTAATAATTATTAATAATTTAATAATTTTTATAATTATATTTATAAACCTTAATAATATTATTATTAATATTAAATGATTTATTAAATAATTTATATAATCTACTATTATTAGATAAGTAAACCTTATTAAAATATTAATATCCTTAAAAGCTAATAGGTAGTAAAAAAGCTATTAAAAGTAAAGTAAAAAGAAAGTAAAGGATATAATTAATTATAATAAAATAATAAAAACTTAATAATATATTAGGTATATCAATATAATATAATATAATTAATATAATATTATAATATAAGTATTATTAGAAATCTATTATTTATAAAAATAATAAACTTAATAATATTATAATTATTATTTAATTATTTAATAAAAGAGGTTATAATAAACCTTTTATAAAAGCTTATATAATTAATATAAATATAAGTCTCTACTTTAAGTATACTTTAAGAAGCTATAAAGGTTAAAGTTATTGAGAATCTTAATAATATATTTTATCTTAATATAAATGTTTAATATAATAATTATTAATAACCTAATTATATATATTCTATATAAAGAGGATTATTATATAGGTAAAAGATATAGACTTATTTAAAAAATTATAAAATAATATAAGTCTTTAAATAGTCTTAAATATAAATCTCTTAAGTAATACTTATATTATATTATTAAAATAATAATACCTTTTTTTCTTTTCTAAATAAGTACTATTAATAACTAGAATAATAATAATAAATATAAGGAGTATAAAGGTAAATTATATCTATATATATTAATAATAATAATAAGAAGGCTAATTATAAAGACCTTAAAGAATATATTAAAGAGAAGAAGAATAAGAGGATAATAAAGTATAACTTAATAAATTTAATAATTAATTTAATTAAAAGTATATTACCTATAATAAGCTCTATTAATATAAGTACTAAAAATCTTATTAAAGATACTTAAGAGAGAAAGGTCTATTATAAATATATTAAATATATTAATAATATTAAAATATAAGCTTATTATGTTCTTACTCTTTTAAGGATAATATTAAATATTATAATATTACTTATAAGAGTAAATAGCTATCTAATATTACTTATAATATTAATAAATCCTAAAGTTATAAAGAAATATTTAATTAATAATATTTCTTTCTCCTCTTACTTTAAGTTATTATTAGGTATTATTTATTAGAGTAATAAGCTACTTTAATCCTTTCCCTATTTAAAAACTCCTAATATTATTAACTATTTATTATAAGTCTTAAAAGATAATAGTTATAAATTCTTTATAAATAAAGGTAAGAAGCTTATAAGTAAATAATAAGTAAGATTAATAACTTTAAGCTATTTAAAGATATAAAGACTCTTAAATTTAAAGGGTTTTAATAAGCTTAATTATTAATAAGATAAACAGAAACTTATTATTAAGTTATTAATAAACTCTTATTATTAGTTAATAAATAGATTATCTTATCCTATTAAAGATAATATCTATTAATATAAACTTAATAATTATAAAGACCTTAATATTAATAGCCTTATTAAGTATATTTATAATATTTCTTAATATAAAGATAAACCTTTAAATAAATAAAAGAGGGAATAATTAATTAAACTAAATAAGTATAATATAATTAAAAAGTATTATAAGAGGAGAAATCTTTAATTAATTATATTTATAAATATAGCTATTTATATAGGGAAATAGGTTATATCTTATAATAGGAGGTATAATTTATTAATAGAAGGTATAAGGTAATTAAACTCCTAAGGTACTTATTTAAAACCTTAAATAATTAGAAGATATACCTATATAATATTAAGTATATTTATATTAAGCTTAACACTATTAATTATTAAATTATAATTATTAGGCTATTAGGAAGCGGGCCTAGGAAGAAAAATTAAGCGCATATTATTTATAATATTAAAATATCAATCTTAAAGATAATTAATTATATTATATTGAATAACCTTTTCTCTATAATTAAAGTATATATACGGCGGAGGAAGAGGCTTATTATAAATTAGACTATTTTACCTAAGTTAATAATATATATAATAATAATTAAAATAATAATTACAATTATAGAATTAATATACTTTAATAAATAATAGGTATAAGCTATTAATATAATAATTAGGATAATATCTTAGGTTCAAATATTAATTTAGATAATTTAACTTATATTAAATTAATTAAGTATAAATAAATTGATTTATTGTAAGATTTATTATGTATTCTTATTATAATTAACTAGACTTATATATTATCTATTAATTAATAGGTTAATATTAAGTAATCTTATATTTTATTTAATTATAAAATATATCTTACTTATATATAACTTAAAAAATCAGATCTATATAATTAATATATAAATTAAATAGGAATTAATTAAATATAAACCATTTAACTTAGCCTCTTTATTATTAATATCTTCTTATATTAAGTTCCTATTACTATTATTAATATAAATAATAATACGCGTAATAGCTTATATATTATAACGCCTTATAATTACTTTAATATAAACTCTAGTAATTATCTTATAAAAATATTGAATATTTAAAATAATAATTATAAATTAAAAAGTCTTGCTATTAATTTATAATAAATTATTAAAGATAAAGGAATTATCTTTCCCTATCTTATATAAATTTATTAAGATATAATAAGGACTTCTTATACTTCTTAATAATATAATTAATTATTATAATATCTACCTTCTTTATTATTTTTATTACCTTTTTACTTAATATAAAAGACTTTAAGTATATTTATAAATACTTTATATATATATTCTTACTTAATTCTTTAATAGCCTTATACTTTATTTAAATACCTAAGTAATAACCTCTTATATTACGCGTTAAGCCTTATATAATAATAATAATATTATTATTATTATAGGTATTAAGGTAATAAAGGAGGGCTTTATTAAAATTATCTTCTTTATATTTAATATCTATGAAAGTTAATAGAGTATTATATAAGTAAAATAAGAGCCTTTATATTATAATTTATTAAGTTAAATTTTATTAATTACTTTACCTTTATTACCTTATATTTATTTATAAAGATTATTAATTCTAGCTATTATTATAATTATTAATAACAAGATATATATACCGCGCGCTATTATATTATAAATTATATATACTTAACTAGATTCTAATAATATATATAAGAAATATTAAGTAGAAATACGAATTAAAGAATTTATTTTAATTTTAAAATATATTATTCTTAATTAGATTAAAATAGTTATATTACTTTTCCTTAATATTAATACCTAATATTAATAATAAATATAATAAATATTAAATTCTATAAGTAATTATTATTATTATTAATTATGGATACTCCTTATAATATATTATATAATAATATTATAATCTTAAATAGTATTAAATAGAGAAGTATTAAATATATTAATAATAAAATTAGAATTCCTAGCCTTATAATATTAGTTAAGGCTTCCTATTATTAATAGTAGTTCTTTATAAATAATAATTTTATAAGTATTTTAATTATAATAATATATTATATAATAATATTAAATCTATAAATTAATTATAATCTTTTCTAATATAAATTAAATAAGTTTAATATATTATAAAATAATTTTAAATAGAGAAGAGTAAAAATCTAAGTATTTACTTTAAATATTAAAGATATCTTATTTAAAAGATTTAATTATTTAACTTATAACCTTTTTAAATATTATATATATAGACTAGTATTTATATATTTCCTAATTTAATTAAATAGAAATAATTATTAATATTCTACTTAAATATTAAAGGTAATATATACTTTTAATAAAGTTATTTAATTTATAATAATTAATATAATAGTATAAAAACCTTATAAGATTATAAGTACTATAAATATTATAAGTATTATAAGTAGTAAGAAGGTCTTAAGTTATAAATTTATTAATATTACTAATCTTCTAGGTTTAAGTATAATAAAGAAGAAGCCTAAATAGAAATAAGATAATAAGTCTTTATGATTATTATTTTACTTATTAATCTTAGTTAATAATATATAATAGCTATTACCCTTTATTAAATCTATTATTTCTAAAAAGAAATTAATCTCTTTATTTAAAAAAGCCCTTTTTATAGACTTATTTATAAAATTATCCTTAATTTATATAATAATATTAGATTCTAGCGGAAAGCCCTTACGGGCTTATAAGAAGCTATAAAGGTACTCTTAATAAATATATTAAAATATAAGTTATTTATATATTTTTTTATATAATTAATATTAATGATTATAATAGCTTTAAACTTATATATAATATATATAAAGTATATTATATTATAATAGAAGGATATTTAATTATACTTATATATTATATATCCTTGTAGTTATAGATTCTTTACTTTAATATAAAATATAAGGTTTAAACTTCCTAATAATTAATAGACTTAGAAAGTATAATAATATATTTTATTTATTATATATAATAGCTTAATAATTAAAATAATAATTAAAATATGTAATTTCTAATTATTATTTTAATTATAATATTTATTGAATATAATCTTTTATATAAATACCTAGCTCCTCTTAATAATTATAGGATATCCTATAAATATCTTATCCTATAAAGTAGTCTTATGAATATCTTATCATATAAGATTATCTTATAAAAACCTATATTATCTTATAACGGGATAGGACTAAAACCCCTAAACCTATCCTCTCTTATAAGATAGCTAGGAAGGCCTATATCCTATACTATCCTATATCTTTCCAGCTAGTAGGTATATATATTCCGTAGGCCTATGCGTATTATATATACTATTTAGATATATATAATAATAAGTAGATATTAATTAGTTAGTAAGGAGGTATACTTAGATATTTTAGTAACATCTTAGCGTAATTATATCACACGGATTTTAGTATATAAACTAATAGAATTAATTATATCTTTTATATTAATAGGCTAATTTACATGATTTTTATATTATTATATAGTGATAATAAAGACGTATCTTTCAGTATTAATAGAATAACATTATATACCTAGGTATATATATAGTAGTAATATATAAATGGAGTCGAGTTTTAATATTCATCTTAATCCTAAAGCGGTTAAAGAATTAGACTTCTCTTATAATATATTAGCTAAATTAGTACGGGAGATCTTCAGGATTTAAATTACCAGATTTTCTATTATAGTAAAAAGATTACCTTAAATAGTCTTAAGTACCTCTATAAAAGTTTCTTAATTAATTAGGCTAAATTAATATTCTTTATATTTAATAAAATAAAACTTCTTATATTTATTTATATACTTTACTTATATCTCCTAACGTATCTATTATACTACTACTTATGAAATATTAATAATATTAATAGCTACGTATAGTTACTATTATAAAGCTCTTATATATATTAGTTATATCTATAATCCTTATATATCTTTATATTACTATCTACCTCTTATTATATTATTATATAATAGTAAAGAGTAGTAAGTCAAAATAATTAAAGGTCTTTAAGAATTATAAGATCCTTATTATTAATAAATAGCTCCTACTTATATATAAAATATTTAAAAAGATTTTTAGTACTTTAAAAATAATAATAAGAATATAAGAATATAAGAATATTCTACGCGTAATTATTATAATATTACTTTAAATAATATTTATAATAAATAATAAAGTAATTAATCGATTAAATAATACATGTTTTATTATTATTTTATAATATCTTAAATAGGTTATTAAGTAGATTAAAGTAATATAATAATTATAAAATATATTATAAAAGTAATATTATTTACTTATATTAGGCTTATAATTATATAAAGGAAAGGCCTTTTAATTACTTCTTTATTATAAACTTAATTTATAATATCTTATTACTATTTATAATTAACTCCTCCCTTAAGTATAAAAGATAAAGAGGAATATTAAATTATTATTAAACTTAAGGATTAAATTATAATAATATACTTAAATAATTATAAATATATATTAAAATCTATTTTAATATCTCCTTAACCTTAAAGGTAATAAGTATAAAATTAATTAATTAATTTAAATCAAGGGATATTTATCTCCTTATAGAGAGATAAGAGGTAGTGTAAATTTAAAAAAATATTAAAAAATATTCTAAATAATATATTTTAAAAAAGGAGCCTTTATCTTAACTTTTATATTCAAAATAATAATTTATAATATATTTATTAAGATTTATTAATCTTTAAGGGATTTAATAATACTTATTTAAATTATTATTAAGATAAATAGTTATTAAATCTTTAAGATTAAGATTAAGTATATTAATTAATTAAATAAAAATAAAGTTAAGAATCTATTAATTATATCTTTAATATATAAGTATTATTAAATTTATAAAGGTTTATTATATAAATATTACTTAAAAGGATAACTTAAATTAGTAAAGTATATTAAAGGAAATAGATATCATAATTATATTAAATATATTTAAGTTAATAGAATTATTAGGTATTTTTAATATATATTTAATTATATTATATCTTAATACTCCTACCTTATATTAACTTATATTATATATAAAATATTATAATATTTATAATTATAAGGAATATTTAAAGGAAGGTTTTAAGGTTAAATATATTAGTTATTAAACTACTTATCTAACTTTTAATTCAAATTATAAGAAAATTAAGGCTATTAAAATAATAATAATCAAAATGTAATAAAAATTATAATCTCTTTATTTGAAGAGTAAAAGTAATATTTTTACTCTTTAATTTTAAGTTAAGGATATTTAAATTAAAGTAAAACTTATAAAAATACCTTAAATTAGAAAATTAAGTAAAAGTATAATTATAAAATTTAATTAAAAGATTAATAAATTAAAAGGTATAATAGTAATTGAAGTAATATTATTTAAAATAATATTATTAAAAGATATTATATTTATAATAATAATATTTAAAGTAATTAATTTAACAATTAAGATAATTATAAGATAATATTATAAAGGATTTTTATTTTCTTAACTTATAAAAATCCCTTTAACTTAAATACCTTAAATAGGAGCCTTATTTAATATAAATATAAAAAGCTCTTAAATATAAATACCTTAAATAAAGACTTTAATATATATAATAAAGAAATTTATATAAAATTAATTAAATTCAGTTAATATTAAACATTAATATTAAAAGGCTCTTAATATAATTTAACCTCTTAAATACATAAGAAAATAATAATAAATAAAAGTCCTTTAACTTCCCCTTCAAATAATTATGTTAAGAGGAAAGATAATAATAAGTAATATAAGAGCTTAAATTAACTTATTATATATACTTTAATAAAGGGTAGTATTATGATTACATCCCCTCTACCTATAATTACACCCCTATTAGCTTATAGTTACATCGCTATTAGCCTATAATTATACCCCCCCCTAATTAGGTTAATAATAACGTCGTTAGGATAACGCCTTATAAAGAACTTACTACTAAAACTTTAATAACTTCTCCTAAAATAATTACTCTATACTAGAATAATTATCTATAGATTTCTAATAGGCCTTGAATAAGCTATAACTATAATCTTCTTAAATAAATATTTTCTAGCTAACATATATTCTAAATAATTAAAATCTATATACTATTATAATTCCTAATTATAATGTTTTATAAGGACTCTATTATTAAGCTTATTACCTAATATTTATACTTTCTCCCTCTATCCAACTATTATATATTAGCATTATATACGCCTTTATAGCCTCCTATACTCCTTACTATTAATACTAGGAATATATTATATCTTTATCCTAATAGCCTTAGGATTAACCTAATAGCTATCCTAGGATAAAGTATTATTAATATAAATAGAACATATATTATAAATAAAGTAATAGGGGTAATTATCCTAAATAAAGGAGTACCTTATTATTATATTAATAAGGTAAGAAGGTCCTTATTAATATTACGCCCCCTTATTATTACTATTAATATATCTCCTTATAATAAAGTCTTAAGTATATTAACTCCTATCTCTTCCTTAGCTACCTAGCTTATAGGATTTATTAACTAACCTTTATATATTAGTATATAAGCTCTACCTCTTATATTATAAAGGCTTAATATATTAACTTAATAAGATAAATTTTTAAAGCCTTAATAAGAGAGGTATTACTTAATAAATTTAGAATTAACAGGAGTCTTATTAAGTTAATTATTATATAATTATATCTACGCGTATAAATAACTCTTATTAATTATAAAATCTATTTTTAATTTAAGTAATAATAAGCTCTTATATATTAAAGAGGAGATTAAGGTTATTATTATCTTCTAATTTATTAAGATATTATTATGTTAAATAAGATATAAGTTTTTTAAATTATTAATAAAAATAGATATTATAAAGTCTAAGAATACTAGGACTATTATTAATAGACTTAACTATATAATAACTAATAATATAAGTATATAAAAGTCCTAATATTATAATAAAGATATTAATATATTAATTAAGTATATTAACTTATATCTTCTCTTACTACTTTAATATAAGTCTAAGGATAAAAGGGGAGATATAAATAATAATATTATAAAATAATAATATTTTAACCTTATAAAATATTTATATCTTTACTATTTTTATATTACCTTTATACTTTACCTTTTATTAATTAAGGAGAGTTTTAATCTTTTTAATAATAACCTTAAGATTACTTATATAAATTTATTGATTAATATAGTATAGCCTTAAGTAAAGGTATCTTATTATTAATTTATTAAAAAGTATAATTCTCTCTTTAATATTATATATCTACTTTTACTTTTAGAACTTATAGTATTTAGGAAGTAAAGGATCTAACTAATATATATCCTAATAAGTTTCCTCTTATATAAATTAATTTAATATCTCTTTAAATAGGTATAAGTAGTATAATTATACTTGTTATATATATCTTATAAAGTATCCTAAATAAGTATAAAATCTATAATTACATATATATAAATAACTACTTATTAAGTAACTTTAAATTCTTCCTAGTCTTCTTTTATTTTAAATTTTACCTTATAATAGGCCTAAATGTCTTTATTAATATACTAAATATATAGTATATACTACAATTAAGAAAAGATAATATAATATATTAATATAAAGGCTACTTTATAATTTACAATATCAATAATTAAATTTAGGATATCTAAGAAGATATATATATTATAATATTATTAAAGGGCTTATATATAATCTTCTATTTCCCCCTTTTCTAGGAAGTAAAAAGTAATAAAAAATAATATATTAATAAAGGTAATATTAATAATAATAAAGAGGATAATCTTATATCTATTTATCTTATAAATATAATTTATAATAAGTATTTCTTAGTTTAACTTTAATATTTTATAATAGGAAGTCCTTAAGAAGAAAAGGTATATAACTTATTCCTTATAATCCTTTAAATATTTTATATATTAATCCTCCCCCTTATATAGCTATTAAAGTAACGCTTAAATAGGTATAAATAGGCTTAAATAGACTTTTTTTATATAAGCCTTAATATTATAGATATCTTAAACCTTAAAGATAGGATTATCTTTATTATAACTAAAATATAAAGAGGTAATAATTTAAATAAGTATATTATTAATAAATATTTATTTTTAAATTTAATTTCTTATATCTAATATTATTATAATAACTTCATAAGCTTAATAGTTAACTTACTTTATATTAATATAATTATAAGCTAGGTTTTCTACCTTAAGAATCTATATATTAATAATATAATTATATATTACTATTACCTTAAATAGATAATAAATTATTTAAGAGGTAATATATAACCTCTTTTACCCTTAAGGCCCCTTCTCTTTATCTTTATAATTATAAAAGAATTAGGCTTTTTACTTAATTCCCTTTTTATTAAGCTTAATTTACTAGATTCTAATTATATAGCTATATAATTTAGGCTTTTATAGCCTTAGGAGAGGTATCTATAAGGCTATTTAGTAGTAGTTCTAGAGTAAAGGGTATAATATTAGTAGTATAAGTATAATTAAAGAAAGGTAGGTAGATTCTAATATATATAGATTATTACTACGCGTAGTACGTTATCCTAATAATATTACTACTAACCTAATTAGGGGGGGGTATAATTATAGGCTAATAGGGGTATAACTATAGGCTAATAGAGGATGTAATTATAGGTAAAGGGGGTATAATCATATAATAATATTTTTAAAAAATAACTTCTTTCCTTTAATATAATAAGTTAGGTTAAATAATTTTAAAGGATTTAAGTATTTAACCTTAAATAAATTCTTAATAATAATAAGATAGGAAGTTTAATAAATTATATTTATAAGTTATTTAAATAAAGTTATAAGTAAAGAAAAATTACTGTTTTATTTTATTTAATTAATTATAAATTATACTAAGGCTTAAGTAAATTAAATTTTTAATATATATCTTAATTTAAGAGATTACCTTAAATACTTTTAATATATTAAGATAATAATATTAAGAAAGCCTAAAAAGGATAATTATATTTAATTAAAATTATATTAATTAATTATCTTCCTTAATATATTATGAAAGGGGCTTAGAAGGATGATTATTATAAGAATAAGTTATTTAATAAAATAATATTAACTTCTTCTTAAGGAATATATAAGGGGATATAAGCTCTTATTTATTAAGAGTATAATATATATAATATTAAAAGGCGTTTATAATACCTAGAAATTTAAATATAATTAGGTAATATTATTATTTATATTTAATATTAAAGGTATCTTTAATAATATCTTATACCTTAAACTAATTCATAATTAATAAGAATAAGGTATCAATAAAAGGATTATTAAATAAATATAAAGCTTTCTTTTTAATAAGTTAATAATTATTATTATACTTAAAGGTAAGTTATAAAAATATAAAATTATAATAAGAATCCCTTAAGGCTCCTTATTATCTCTTATCTTTTACCTTTTTTATAATATAAATATCTTAGATACTTATAAGTAGAAAGGCTACTTAATATTGATAAATAATATTTATATACTTATAAGAGGCCTTATAATTAAAGAAAATTACAAGATATTTAAAGATATTTATAATAATATTTAAGATTAGGTAATTATTTATACCTTAAAGTTTAATATTAAGAAGTATTAATTAATTTACTTTTAACTTATAATGAAATAAGGAATAAAAAAATAATTTAAGAATAATTTAATTATTAAATTTAAGTTAAATGACTATTAAGTTAAACTAATAATCTATTAACCTCCTTACGCTCTATCTATTAACCTCCTTACGCTTTAACTATTAACCTCCTTACGCTCTATCTATTAACCTCCTTACGCTCTATCTATTAACCTCCTCACGTTCTATTTATTAACCTTGATACGGTAATGACGAGCCTTACTAGGGGAGCGCGACTTAAGTATATAATATAATAAGTTAATATATCTTAGGGGAGTAAGCCTAATAGCGGGAAAACCGCGATTTATACCTTTAAGGATTTAAGTCCCCTTATATAATTATTAGCTAGAGGCTAAGATTATAAATTAATATACTATTTAATTAAGAGAAAAGAGATACTAGGGCTATATTATTAATATAGGCTAATATAAAATAAATTATTAAGACGCGTTCTATACCTCTTAAGGATTTAAGTCCCCTTATATAATTATTAGCTAAGAGCGGCTTAAAGGAGAATAAATATAAGTATCCTTATATCTCCTTATATAGGTACTCCCTAGTAGGGGACGGGCTAAGACTAAGTCTATGGCCTAAGATATATTAAGTCGCGCCTAATGTTTATAAGGGAAATTACTTATAAAAACAACTTAATTAATAGCTACTACGCGTTATTAATATAGGCCGAAGCTAGTCTTAATTAATAAATATATTAAACTATTAATTATTTAATAAGGTATCCTTAGGGTTTATAAATTATTAGATATAAGGAACTTATTAATATTAACTCTTATACCTCCTAGGGGTTTAAGTCCCCTCACGTAATTATTAGCTAAGAGCGGAATAATAGGTTTTAATATAAATATAATTAAATACCTAATATAATATTCCTTAATTAATAGGATAAAAACGCCGTATTATATTATTCAATAAGGGGCTTAATACTAATAATCCTTATAAGATATAGATAGCCTAAATAAGGGAGACCTTTAATAATAATATAAAGTAGGGGTCTTAATCCTATAAGGCAGAGTATTTATTAATAGCTACTACGGAGACTATCTATTTAACTTAAGAGGATAATATACGCGTATTAATATATTAAAATAACGGAGTAATTTACCTAAATAAGGCTTATAATAGAGTAGAGAGTAAACTAAAGTAATAATCATATTTAAATCTACTTAAGAGACGTACTTAAAGAGTAAATAGGAATGAACTTAGGTATTAATAATCTACCTCTATTAGAAGTATAAAGCCCCCCTACTAATAAATAGATCTAAGCTAAGAGTAAACGGTAATATTAATAGAAGGGGTAGAAACTAGGATAAGGACCTAAATAAGCGGGATTCCAACCTGATATATTAATCCTTAGTATATAGAAGGAGTACCGAATCCAATTACTAGACCCTCAAATAGGCTTATGAATTATACCTTTCCTAGGCGAAGACGCATAAGGCGAGCTTTACCTTATAGAAGTATAAGCTAGTCTACCTAATACGCTACCCGCGGAGGTTTAATATAAAAGTAGTTATAAACCTAGGATAAATAATTATAAAATTAGAGATAGAAATTTAAGTATTAAGATTATAAATAAATAGGAAATTATAATAAGATCCCTATATTAAAAAGGTCTAGGCGAGAATAATTACCTAAGGGCTAGCGCTATTAGTAATAGTAATATTAATATAAAGCGTAATACTTAGTTATATTAGGTAGGTATATAATATAATTATTAGACTATTAATAATATATATAATATCCTCCTAATATATATTAAGAGGTCTCCGGGATATAAAATAGACCTATATAAAGAAGTTAGAAGTTATTTAAGTTAATTACTTAAGGAGGATTTTAAGCGTATATAAGGCTACTCTAATAAGAGTATTAAAGGTTAAGTTAAGTATTATCTTAATATAAATTATATTAGGCCTTATAAGGAATATACCTAATAATTAAGGTAGGTAATATTTAAATTAAGAGGATACTATAGCTTAAATAAGATAGGATATAAGTAATTAATAATACTCCTATTAAGGAAAAGGAGGGATAGGCGCTACACTTAGACTAGCGGTAATAATATAAAGATAATATAATTTATATCTTATAACTACTTACCTAGCTATTATATCTTATAAGATATTATAAATTAATAACTTATATAAGTAATTATATCCTTATAATATACCTAATTATATTTTACTATAAAATTAGCTTATATAGTCTAAGTCTAGAATTTATTTTTTAAATAACTATATTTTATTAGAAAAAGTAGAATTTCTTAGTAAACTATTTTAATAAAGGTATATATTTTAAAAGAACTTAATTATTTTTTAGATTTTAGTTAGATATAGTTATTTTAGACTTATGTTATATTTATATATATTATCTTACCTAGTATTAGATTTTTATCTTTATCTTTATTATATATTAGATATAGATAGTTTAAGTAGGATTATTAAAATATAAGGTCTTACTAAGATATTAAGATACTTAGTTAGTATATCTTAGTAATTATATTTAACTCTTATATATCTATACTTAATAACTTAATTAAGTATTCTATTATATATTTTAATATAAACTCTTTAAGTTTATAATAGTTTATTATATCTCTTATTATATAATCTCTTTACTATAATAGAATATCTAGTAATTAGGACCCCTACTCTTATCCTCTCTTATCTATTAGTCTAAAAGTATCCTATTATAATAATAATAGGCCTAGCGCTATTTTAAGCGTTTTTAGTAGAATATTAAATATTTAGTAGTAATATTTAGTAGTAATATATACTTATACTTACGTATATAATATTTAGAACTAATCTATGCGATAAGATGTTACTAAGACGTTGCTAAATTATCTAAGTATACTACCTTACTAACTAATTAACGTCCACCAGTTATAATATATATGCAAATCGTGTAAATGATACGCATAGGCCTATAGAGTACATGCACCCTAAAATAACATTAATCAGCCTACTAGCGATAAAGATATAACTAATTATATTAATTTATCTACTATATCTAAATGTCTTGGCACCGATTTGCCCGCTATGCCTATGCCTAAGTATATCTTAATATACTAACTAATTAGCGTCTACTTATTATAATATATATGTAAATCTTGTAAATGATACGTATAGGCCTACGGAGTAATATACCCCTAAAATCTTGCAAATCAGCCTGTTAGTACGGAAGATATAACTGATTCTATTGGTTTATATACTAAAAATCCATGTATCTAACTAGCCTAAGACTCCTAATCGCCAGGTAGTAGAGGTGAATTAACACGTAAAAATCTGGATTTATACAGGCATTTTCTAGTTCTTATATAATGTAATATTAATTATAATATTAAATAATTATTAAGTCCTTTTTAATAAGAATTTATATTACTTATTTACTAGCCGGAAAGATATAGGATAGTATAGGTTTTGGTAGGATAATCCCACGGGATAGGATATTCGTAGGACTACTTTATGAGATGGGATATTTTAGGGATATCCTATGATTACTAAGTATATAACGTAATTTTCAAAAAAAAATTTTTTAAAGAAATCTTTACTATATGGAAAGTTATGACTAGAAAGGTAAAAATCGAGGTAGTTCTTTAAATATCTAACTAGTCTATAAAGGTACTAGGCCAAAATAATTATAAATTACTAAATATAATATATAATAATATATTTTAAATTTAGTACCTAGGTATATATTCAAGACCGGAGGAATAGTAACTAGAAAGGTAAATATTACCTTTTTAGGTATATCTTTTTATATATTAAAAATTTCTAGAATACTTTTTTATAGAAAATTACGTCATATGCTTACTAATTATAGGATATCCTAGAAATATCCTATCCCATAAAGTAGTCCCACGAATATCCCATCCTATAAAGTAGTCCTATGAATATCCTATCCCAAGTAATTATCCTATCCCATACCCGTCCTATACCGTTACAAAGATATGGGATCAGGACCTTATTTACCCATACCGTCCCACGTGGGATATCCTATATCTTTCCGGCTAGTATACTTATTAATATTATTATCAAATAATACAATATATTATTCTATTTTTAAGAGCTTATTTATCTATTATTTTAAACTTTAATTATGAAAACTTAATTAAAGATTATTTTTAATTATAATAAAGTCTTTAAGTAAGGTAAGTATATTTACTTAATTTACTTAATAAACAAATATATATCCTTAATATAAGTTTCTATTATAGATGTAGTAACTACTATTACTTCATAACTACTTAATAGTATAGAAGTCTTCTATAAGGGCTTAATAGTCCCTTAATAGACCTTCTCTATTAGCTATTATCTAATATATATATACTTCTATAATTATAGCCTTATACTACTATAATAATAGTAGTAATGTTATTATCTTAGATAAATATTATCTAATTATTTATTAGGAATAAACTAGCTATCCTTATAATGAATATTAATAAGATCTAATCCTTTATTATTTAATAAGTCTTCTACTACGCTTATTAATTCTTAAGTCTATTTTATACTTTATTATACTATTTATAAGAGCCTTTATTAATATTATATATTTCTTATATTAATAGAGTTACTAGCTATTAATAGCTTTATTTATCTAATCCTTTACGCTACGATCTAATAATAAGGAGTTACCTATTATTTTTGTTATTTTTGTTAAAGAATTTAGCTTATTTCTTTGAATTTCCCTTATTACTCCTTTTATTTATCTTAGCTCCTCCTCTTTTACTAATAAAGGATATTATTTAACTTATCTTTTAATTAAATAACTTTATTATAATTAATTATATTTATAATATTATAATTAATAAGATTAACTAATTTATCATCTTATATATTATATAAAAGAATCTTAAATTAAATTAATTATATAGTTTTACCTCTTCTTTAAGATAATAATTGAAGTTAATATCTATAATACTCTTACCTCTATTTATACTTAATAAATCTAGATTATCTTAGTAATAAGATTAGGCTAATAATAAAACTTTTATATATATATTTAATTAATATTTTTAATAGGCTACTACTTACTCTTAATACTTATTAAAGCTACCTCTTAAATTAATAGAACTAATAAAGTCCTTATTAGAACCTTTATTATTAGAACCTCTTATAATATCTTAATCCTTATTATTAATAGGAGAATTATTAATTATAGATTTACTCTCCTTTATAAAATTATCTATTACTCCTAAGCTACCCTCTATTAATTATATTATTAAGTAAGGTAGATATTTATAGAAGAAGCTATTTATAATTAATTAATTAGTCCTAGAAATAATCTTAATCCTTCTAAAAGTATAATATAAAATATCCTTATTAATACTATTATATAAGTAATTATCAATATTAATATAACTTAATATTTATAAGAAAACCCCTTATAATAAGGTCCTTCTAACCTACTAGGCCTTAAAGGCCTAGTAGGTATAGTAGGTAATAATACTATCAATAATAATAATTAAGGTTTATAATAAAACCTTAGAGACTTAAGATTCTTTAATTTAATATATAATAATAAGTCTATTAATATAAAGGTAACTATTAAGTATATTAATAAAGAAACTTACTTTAGGGATATATATTTATTTATTAAGTAAGTTAAGTAGATATACTTACTTAAGGATCTTATTATAATTTAAAGTAATCTCTAATTAAATCTTTATAATTAAGTATTAGAGTAGTAAATAAATAAGCTCTTAAATATAAAATAAAATAATATATTATTTAATAAGAATATTAATAAGTAATATAAACTTTTATTAAAAAGGTCTTAATAACTATCTAATATTATAATTAATATTATATTATATAAAAATTATATAATAAAAGATATAATAAATTATTATAAGCTTAAGGAATTTAATATTAAGATATTATACTTTATTAAAGATTTTAATTTAAAGGATATTAAAGTTTAACTTAATATTATTTATAACATACTAGATTTAAAGCTTTATTAAGATATTCATTACCTTATTAAGTGTATATCTATAAATAACTTTGTAATAGATCTTAATAATAGAAGTAATAAGCTTGTATTAATAAATATTAAACTACTAGAGCCTCTAATAATAGGTAGGCCTAATAAGATAAGCTTAATAAATAATATAATTAATATAGTTTTTCTAATTAAGCTAGTAATTAATTGTATTAATAGGGTTATTAGAATAGTAATAATTAACCTCCCTCTTAATCCTATTAAAGTAATTAAGCTTATTAATTAAATTAATAATATTAATAAAATATTCCTTAAGCTTTACCTCCTCTGATATAAAGATTATAAATCATAACTAGCTTAATAAATATATTAGATTCTAGATAATAGCTTAACTAATAATAATAATTTTATCCTTTATAACTAGCTAGATAGGGCTAAGGTAATTGTTAACCTAAATAATTATAAAATAATTATCAACCTTATTTCTCTTCTTAATAAGCTTATTAAGCTATTATAAAGGATATTATAAAAGGCTTTCATAATAGTAAGTTATAAGATTAATAGTAATATTATACTAAGTTAATAAATAATACTTCTAATAATAAATGATATCTACTAAATTAATTTAAATCTTATTATATAAATAAGGATTTATTAAATAGGAATAGAAATAACCTTATTAAATATAATAATTTATATAAAATATTAGAGGTTAACTTTATAACTTAATTAAAGATATTAGATAGTTATACTTATTCCTCTTATATATTTACCTTTACTTCTAAAAATAAGCTCTTTAATTATCTATAATAATAATACTAGGAATGATAAATCCCTTTAATATCTATTATAAAGCTTATAATAGGCTATACTATTATACTTAATAATATATTATCATTAATAATAAAGTCTACTATTCTTCTAGATTAATTTAAGGCCTTAGATTATAAATTTTATAAATAAAAATATATTATTATTAATATTTTATAATCTATTAATAATATAACTACCTAATAGATAGAAATTTATCTAAGTAGTAGATATTTAATTACCTTAATTAACTAAGCTTATATAAAGAGGATTCTACTTAATATTAAAATTAAGAAGATAGCTTATTAATACTTATATAAAATATTAATAATAACATTATAAAGATAAATAGATACTTATTTATTAAAATTTATATTAATAGTATAATTAAGGGTAATATAATAATTACTTTTATAATTATAAAAATTTATTTAATAAGTAATTTAAAGGTAAATCTACTTGTTAATAATAATATCTTAATATCTTAAAAATAGTCTTAAACTTTAATTAAAAAAATATAATCCTTACTTATTATTAAGACCTTATTATATTTATTAATATCTATATTAATACCTTACCTAATATTAAATAAACCCTTAAGGTAAGATTAGCTATTATTATACTTTATACTTTATTATATAAGTTCCTATAATTTATAGAGGGGATATCCCCTCTAATAAAGACTTCCCTTTTAAGGTATTTTTATATATATTATTAACGCGTTAACATCCTTTATATATATAGAATACTTTACCTATTCTAATACGCCTATTATATAAGGCTTATTTAGGATTATTTATAAAGTATAACTAGGATAGTACCTACCTTACTATACTAGTAGATACTCTATTAGTAGCTAATAATACTAGCTCTTAAAAGTTATCTATTATAAAAGGCTTTATAGTCTTAATAATAATATAGCCTTTTATAATAATAAGGGCCTTGTTAGTAATAATAGATCCTACCCTTAAGTATATACTACCTAATAGTATTATCATCTATAGTCTACCTTAGGTAGCTAAGAAGATTACTATTATAATAACTAAATTCCTAGAGGTTTAAATTAATTATAGTATAATAATTAATATACTTAAGGAGGAATAAATACTTATATTATTAAAGTTTAATATAGTACTTAAGCTTTTATATATTTACCTTATTAATTAAGAGGATAAGGACCTTATCAATAAAATATTTAAGAAGTTATATACTTAAGGTAAAATAATATAATAAAATTAGTCTACTCCTTTTAACTACCTTATATTTATGATTTAAAAGAATATATTAAAAGGTTATAAGAGATATATAATTCTTAATATCTAGGAACTTAATAAGATTACTTAATTAGATAGTTATCTATTATCTTTATAGTCTAAATTTATATTAATTATTATAAGCTATTTATATATTTCTAAGGTATTATAAATAATACTAGCTAGTTCTATTAACTTAATATCTAGAAGCGTAATTATTATAAGCTTATAATAATCTTATATTATAATTAAGAGTAATATAATATTACCTTTATAAGGTATAAAGGCTTATTACCTTATATTTAATATTAGATTAATAAGCTCCTCTACCTATCTAAAAGCTTTATTAAGGCTTATATAAATAATATAATTACCTTCTTAAAGATATTATTTAAGTATCTTACTTACTTATATAAGTTATTTCACTTATATTAGAAGTATTAAGTTAACTTAAATTTTAAAAAGATATTCTTAAGCTACCTATCTATTATTCTTCTTAATTAGAAGGTTAACTCCTTAAGCTTATTTATAATTAAGGAAAAACTACTATAATTAATATCCTTCTCTTCCTATTCTTATTATAAGATTTAAAAATCTTCCTAAGCCTTATTAATTAATTTTAGTTATTAATATTAAGGTATACTTAATATATTAATCCCCTTTAATAATATAAGATTAATCTTATTAATACTTTACCTAAGGATATTAAAGGCTTTATAAGGAAGATATAACTAATATAAACAACTTTTAATCTTATTAAGGTTAAATAGAAGGCTTTTATAAATTTAAAGGATACTTTTAATAGTATTACCTTCTTCATTTATCTTAATAAAATAAGGATCTTATTTATTAATCTAGACATATTTAAGAGATAAAATTTTATAATTATACTTTATTATATTAAGGAAGACCTAATTAAAGGCTTTAATAGGATAAATATTTAATTAACTATATTCCTTAATAAAATATTAAATTAAGTAAAATAAAATTATTAACTAATTAAATTAGAGGTAATAAGTGTTATATAAGTACTATAATTAAGAGGACGCGCTACTTAATTAAATCTTCTATGAAGCCTCTTATTATTATCTATATTAATTACTCCGCTATAATCCCTATTTCGCGTTAGATAAGCCTTACTTTATTATTAATAATTAAGCTTAATCTTAGATTAATCTAAATATTATTATATCTATTATTATATCTATTATAATTTAACTAAATAGTAAAATATTAGTCTAGGAAATTTAATATTATCCTAGATACTCTTTCTAGACTTTAAGGTAATAATAAATTTATTAAATTTATTAATATCCTTAATACCTTATATATAAAGGCTTTAAAGGAGGCCTATTTATACTAATATAAAGAATCGCTATTACATTATATTATATTTATTAAAATATTAATAGAATTCTATTAAGTAGATTTATAATAATTAAAAATCTTATAATTACTCTAGAAGGCCTCTTATAATAATAATCTTAATATTCATATAAATAGTCTTAATAAAGTATAAAGGATTAGGCTTTAATTTAGGCTTTATAATAAACTAGTCTATTATATTAATTTTAATGATAGGAATCAATAATTATATATTCTTAATTCCTTAAAAAGAGATATCTTTAAACTTATTTATAATTAATAATATTATAATGGATACTATTAGACCTATAAGTATATAATTAGGTCTATATATATATATTACCTATTATAAAACCTTTACACTTATATAAACTATTATCTTAACTATTAACTAAATTAAATTAAGTATTATAAACCTTATAATAGCTTACTCTTAATTAATAGATTAGCTATCCCCTTTTATACTATTATTATAAATTTTATTATTACCTTATTACTATTATTTATAAAAGGCTTTAATAGCCTATTTACTATTATAAATAAGTTCTTAAAATAAGTCCTACTTCTTTTAAGTTAAATAGTTTAATTAATTACCTAATAGGTAAATATTATCTTATTAGCCTTAATAGTGTATAATTAAGGTATTCTATCTAATATTATTAATAATTAAGATCTTAAATCTATATTATCCTTTTAATAAGTTATATTCTAAAAGCTAGGATATAAGCTATTAATATTTATAACTTATTATACCTAGAAAGATAGGTAGTTAGAAAGAATAAATTAGATTATTAAAACTACCCTTAAGTATTATATCTTATAATAAGTTAAATCTATTAATTAAATATTAGTCTTATTATATTTCTAGGGCTACCTTAATCATTCTAAGAATTAATTTATTAATATCTTATTAAATAAGGCCTTTATTAAATTTAATATATATAATATATATAATATATTATTATAATTACCTATTAAAGACTTTAATAAGCTAAGAAGATCAAAATATAATTAAGTCAAAGAATTTATAATATTTATAAATACTTTTATAAAGATATTAATATTAAGTATTATATTATATTACTCTTAAAGGGTAATTTAACTTACTTATACCTAAGTAATAATTATAAGATTCTTAGTATTACTAATATTAACCTAAAGTTATAGAATTAATATATTAGACCTTTTAAAATCCTTAAATAAGTAGGCCTATTAATTTATTGATTAGAATTAATACTTATAATATATATTTACCTAATTATATTAATTATATATCTAGAGCTTAAGGTAAAAGGCTCTAACCCTTATAAGCGTCTTAGAAACCTAAATCTACCTCTTATTATCAAAAATAATAGCCTTAATAAAGAATTAAATATTTATAAATTAAAGGCTATTATTAATAAGTATATATCTCGTAGAAAGCTTTAGTACCTTATTAAATAGAAAAGATACGGGTATAAGTATAAGTATAATATCTAGTATAATATAGATAACCTTATTAATATAAAGGGCCTAATTAATACCTATAAGAGTAGGCCTTAAGGGAGGTTACGTAGTAGCTAGAGGATTATCAGCGGGGTTTAATATTTATAATAGTTATTATAATAAGGATATTACTTTTATCTATTTTACTAGTATTATTATAGACGTAGTAACTACTATTACTTAGTAATTACTTAGTAGTATAGAAGCCTTTTATAAGGGCTTAATAGTCCTTTAATAGAACTTCTCTATTAGCTATTATCTAATATGTATATACTTCCATAATTATAGCCTTGTACTACTATTGATAAGTATTATCTAGTTGTATACCTTAGGTATTAATTGATTAGCTAGCAGAGAAGAAGTCTCTGTAAGGCCTATTAGGCTAGTAGCGGAAGCCTTCCGTACTACTAAGTAAAGTATTAGTAGTCGCCACGTTTATATTAATATACTAACATAAATTAATAAGACGACGTCCTTGTTAGTAGCTATATAGCCACCCTAATATAATATCCTATTAGTTAGAAAAATATGTAGCGAAGCCGCTTAGATATATCGCGTTTGAAGTAAAATTCTCTACCTTAGGTAATAAAATAAAAATCTAAAGTATTTAGTAGATACTACTACTATTAAGGCCCTTAATATTAATATTTTAATATCCTTTAAGGATATATATCCTTATAAGCCTTTATTAATACCCTTAACTTAATTAGATCTACTAGGTTATATTATATATTATCCTTATTATTATAACTTACTTACTTTATAAAGTATTATATCTTACTCCTAATAATATATTTATCTATTAGTTATTTAATCTTATACTTATCCTTAAACTTAATATTATCTTTAATTATAATTAGGGGTAGCTGCTAATTAAATCTCCTTTTATAAGGAATTAGGCCTACTATCTTAGGCTTTAATTAAACTATTAATACTGCGGTCTATATCTTCATAATTAGTAGAAGTTCTAGTTTACAAATAAATAACTCTATCTTATAAAGGTTAAAAAATAGTTTAATATACTATTAAGATGATTTATAATTAGAAACGCCTAGGATCTTGTAATTATAATATAGATATAAGAAGACTATATTATTAACCTTAATATTGAATTCTTTATACTTACTATTATATTAAGCTTTTATTATAATATTAGTAAAAGTTATATAATCCTCTACTTCCTTATATTTAATAAAATGTAGCCTATTAAAGGCTTTTATAAGTATATTATTAATTAGTATATTTATAGTATAATTTACCTTAAACTTATAATATAACTTATTAGGAGTAAATCCTATAATAGTAGAAGGGGAATTATTTAGTATAGCTTAGATATATAATAATATAAAGTACTATTTATTTTAATTATTAAGATTATAAGTTAGGTAAAATCTTATTACTATCTTAATAATTTAATTAATATACTTACTCTAACTATTAATTTATAGATAATATATTAAAAAATTTAATCTTTTTATATTAAGATACTTAAAGACTTCCTACTAAAAGTTTAATATAAATTAATAGATCCCTATTATTAATAATACTTTAGGATATACCCTAATTATAAGATAAGAGTTTATAAAGTATAACCTTTACCTATTTAAGGGCTTTTTATATATTTAACTTAAGTAAAAGAAGGACCTTCTTTAGGAATTTATATATAATAATAAGAAGATAATTTATCCTAATAAGAGTTATTAATAAGGTAATAATAAAATCTATGATAATAATATAAAATAGTATTAATAGGATTAATATAGGAACTTAGGTATTATATAATAAATACCTTTTTATTTAATTAAGTTAATATTATAAGTAATAAGTAATATATATTTATAATTTTTTAATAAGGTAATAGATATATATTAAATAAGAAAGTTAATTATAATATTAGTAGTAGCTATTATAATTAGATAAGTTATATACTTACTTAAAGATTTCTTATTTTATTAATAGTAGTAAATATAGATAGTATCTTCCCTTATTATTAATATAATAAATAAGGTTATTATAAAAGATAAATATTAATCCTAGTTTTATATACTTATTAGTTATTTAGGTACTACTATTACCTATTTTAATAAGAGTATCTATCAAAGGCTTTAGTAAGTCTAATACCTTCTTTTATTAATTACTAATTTTATATATTAATTATAATCTCGCTTTAAAGTTATCTATTATATCTATTAATATATAATAATATTAAGGTCTTTAATTAAATTAATAAAGGCTTTTATAACCCCTTCTAAGCTATTATAAAGGATAAGAAGTACTCCCTTAATTAAATTAAATTTGTTTATAATAGTAATTTATAGCCTTAATAAGGTATTTAAAATAATATTAAATTTACCTATTATATAATATAACTTTAAGTTAAATAAGAATAAGTATTAAGAAGCTTTAATAAGTTATAAATTTAGCTTATTAATATTAATAGTATTTAATATTATTTATCTAGATATAAGTATAACTACTAAGTAATTTATATATATAATAATAGGAGGCTTTAAATTAAATTAATTATATATTTAACCTTTTTTATAATTTAAATAATTCCTGTTACTTTTAGTTTTATTAATTAATTATTTTATTTTATTTTATTAAGATATCTATTAAAAAATATAATTAGCTAGATATTAATCTTTATAAAAGGTTTTAATAACTCTATTAGATTTCCCTTAATATAATATATTATAGTTATAAAACTAATAACCTTAGAGGTATTAAGGTCTATATATAATACCCTATTATAATTATAATAAATGAGAAAATATAGTATATTAAAAGCCTTTTATAAGTCCTAAAATATTAGTAGTTCTTTAGATATTAATTTATAAAAGATAACTTATATTATATACCTCTTTTATATAAGGCCCTTAATTCTAGTAGTAAGATCCTTATTAAGTATAACCTTCTACTTTTATAATAAATCTACCTATTAAGTATATTATTTAATAAAAGATTAGAGTTATTTAATAAGATTAAGGAATATTTTAAGATCTTTAAGGTTTTATAAAAAGTATATTAATATAATAATAATAATCTTTTCTTTTATTATTAATATATTAAGGCTATTAATATATTAATTAAGGAGTATTATAAAGGGATAATTAATATATAACTTAAAAGATAAGAGGTTAACTTATTTATTATAAAATAAATTAAAGACCTTATATAAATATTTAATATACTCTTATAAGTTATAAGAGAAGATAATATTATTAATAATATAAGCCTTTATATAGTTCTAGAATAGCTAAAGTATAATATTAATTTAATATTAGATATATAATAGGGGAGAGCCCTTATAGCTTATAAGGGCTATTAAAGACTATTCTTAATTATAATAATCTTTAATTTATATATAAAATTAATAGAATTACCTAATAATTATAATAATTATAATAATTATAATATATTAATATCCTTAGACTAAGGTAATTATATTAGCTTATAATAGTAATAAATAGGTATTATTATTAATAATCTTATTAAATTCTCTTATATTAATAATAATTTAGTCTTTTTAATTAATAGTAGTATCTTATTATATTATAAAGTATAAATAATTAAATAAGATTAATTAATTTAATGATATTAATTTACCTTAATTTTAAAACTTATTAAAGGTTTCATTAATAATATCCTTATCCTTTTATTTAAGAGGATAAATATATATAAGCTTAAAAGTTATATTTAACTTTAATAGAATACGTATCTATTATTTTTTAAATATATTAATAGTTTTGCCTTTATTAATAAAGAGATCTTAATATAAAATAATAATATTTATAAGCTATTTTATTATATAAAATTTATTATAGATTTTAACTCTATTAGATATTAGATATTCTAAATTAAGGTTAATAATGATATTTATAAAAGGCTTATTAAGGCCCTTATTAGGTGTTATAAAAGCCTATTATAAATTACCTATTATAATTAATCTAGCTATCTTAGCTAGTATATCCTTCTAGGTATTCTACTAGTTAATAGTAGTAAGGCTAGCGTATTATGTATCTATTAAGAAATATCTATTATTATTTATTTATTTCATAATTCTTAATTTTACCTTCTTAAGAATAATAATATTTATATTTATATTTATATTATTCTTTATAAAGACTTACTTAAGGGAGGTACTATTATCTAGAAATAACTTATTATAAATTATTAGAATTAAAGTAATAAAATAAATAAGAATTATAAACTTAATTTTATTCTTAATAATTTATTTTGTTAGAGTAGAGTAAGTATAAGTACTTATTAATATAATAATATCTTAATAACTATTAATAGTAATTTATTATTTAATAAAGTTTAAAATTATATTCTTAGGAATAAGAATATCTACTCTTATAAGTATTTTAGCCTTTAGATTATTTATAATATAAACTTCTTATGTAATTTAAGTAATAACTAGTTATTTATTATTAACTCTTCCCTTAAGGTAGAATATAATAATAGTAAATTTATTTAAATAATATAATTTTAAATTAAGACCTTTAATTAAGATATTTATAAGTATTACCTTAATCTTAATACTTATAAGTATAAAAGTAATATTTATAATTAATATTATATATCTTAAATTAAAGAATACCTTAATATTATTATTATTAGCTATCTAACTAATAGAGGTAATAATATAATAATAATTCGCAAACGCGTAGCTAGTCCCTTAAATTACTTTTATTAAGGAGTATATAATTAGCGGGTTATCTATTAAAGGATTTAATATATTAGTAGTTATAATTACTAATAAGGTTCTTATTAAAGGCTTTACTAGATCTAGTTTTATTATTACTAATTTCTAGTATTAATTATATAGGTAAATAAAGAGCTTATTCTTAGGAATAAATTTATAATATTATTATTAGTATTTATAATCTAGGGATAGGATTAAGGTAGCTATAAAGTAGTTATTAAAGCCTTTCTCTTATAATTACTTAGAGTCTTTAATAATTAATATCTAATAATATTAAGATAGCTTATTTAAATACTATTTAGAGGTATCTTCCTTATAATATCAATCTAAGCTTTTATAAGCCTATATATCTTATTCTTTATATTCTTATAGTTTTTAAGAGTTTTTAATATTATCTTTTATAATAGTAAAGTAAGCCCTTTAAGGTCTTAAAGGATATTATTATTAATTCCCTCTTAACTTAAATAATATTTAGCCTTATTAATTCTAAGGGTATTAAGGACCTTATTAAAGTTTATTAGACTATAAATTAGATATATTTATTAATACTATAATTTATAATCTTATTAGTTATACTAGTAGTATATAAATATTTATATCCTAGTTATCCTAATTTAGGTAGTAGGGTTAATAGCCTATTAAAGGGTTCTAGTATTAATTATTATAATAAGTATTATTACCTTAATACTACTAATATTAAGGGGAAGGCTATTATAACTACCTATATAGCTATTTCTACTAAGCTAGAAATTAAGATTAATATCTATTATATTATTATTACTATAAAGGCTTTAAATTATAAGAAGTATAAGTTTACTATTAATACTTTCTCTTATTTAATAAGGTAAGGAAGTTATTATAATTAATAATCTTATTAGGTTTTAAGATATTATATTAGAATTTTATATCTAAATTATATTAAATAAATAAGATTTAATTTAATTTAATTTAATATTATACTCGTGTCTAGCTAATCTATAAAAGCTAATTACGGGGGCCTTTAGATAATTCTATATAAGGGAAACCGTATATATATGCCTAGCGTAATACCGGATAAAAACCCCTATAATTTCCCCTTTATATAGAGCTAATACTCTGTTCTCCCCTTATACTATATTCGTTCCGCTAATATAAATTATATATATATATAATACTTAGTAAGTACTATAATACTAGAATACTAGTAATATATTATAAGGTAATATATAAGATAAGAAAGGTAAGAGGGATATTCTATATAATAGTCCGTATAAAAGGTAGGTTTATTAAATCCTAAGTTATATCTATTAAAACTTATAAGGGCTAGCGGGGCTAGGACTAATTAGGCTAATAAGATAATATTAGGTAATATAGATATAGAGCTATTTATTTATTAATGAGAACTAGCCTAGTAATCTTATTTATATTATTTACCTTAATATTACCTTTATACCTTTCCCTTCTTTTATTAGTATCTTATATAGGCTATTTATCCTTATTATAATAACTAGGATTCGCCGGCTCTCCTAGAACCTTAAATATCTTATAATTATATACTTAATATCCTATTTCCTCTAACTATAATTATAGCTAATTAATATAATATTAAATATCCTATATTTATATAGGAAATCCGCTAGCCCTATCTTTCTTATATATATTTATATTAGAGTGGAACTCTTAGCCTTTATAAGCCCCTTATAAAGAGATAGTTTTAATACCTATAAATTATTATCTTAAGCTAGGAATAAATATCTTCCTTAAATTATTAATTAATATTTATTTTATTCTTTATCTTATTTTAAGCCTTATTAAGAGCTAGTTATCTTCTTAATCCTTGATAAATAATAATTACTATCCTTTCTTATAACCTCCTCCTAGTTTTCTATTTATAGGGAGCGTAGCGCCTATTCCTCCTTTTATTAAATAAAAGTATTATTAGCTATTTACGCCCTATCTTATTTAAGCTATAATATCCTCCTAATTTAAATATTATTTACCTTAATTATTAAGTATATTTCTTATAAGACTTAATATTATAATACTATTTAATTTAATATAACTTATATTAAGATAATACTTAATTTAACCTTTAATACTCTTATTAGAGTAGCCTTATATACGCTTAAAATCCTCTTTAAATAATTATTTTAAACAACCTTTAATTTCTTTATATAAGTCCGTTTTATATCCTAGAGATCCCTTAACGTATATTAAGAAGATATTATATATATTATTAATAATTTAATAATTATATTATATACCTACTTAATATAGTTAAGTATTATATTTTATATTAATACTACCTTTATTAATAGCGCTAGCCCTTAGATAATTATTCTTACTTAAACCTTTTTAATATAGGGATCCTATTATAATTTCCTATTTATTTATATTCTTAATATTTAAATTTCTATTTTTAACTTTATAATTATTTATCTTAAGTTTATAATTACTTTTATATTAAACCTCTATAGGTAGTATATTAAGTAGACTAGCTTATACTTTTATAAGGTAAAGCTTACCTTATATATCTTTACCTAGGAAAGGTATAATTTATAAGCCTATTTAAGGGTCTAATAATTAAATTTAATACTCTTTTTATATATTAGGAAGTAGATATTATTAATAAAGCTACTAACTTAAAGCCTTAATTTAGCTATAATATAAGCTTTAATAAGAGGGGAGTTGAAGAAGAGAAAGAGTATTAATAAGATTAATAATCCTTATAAAGTATTAATTTCTACTAGCTTAATCTTATTAATCCTCCTACCTAATATTATTAAGGTAGATCTATCTATTAGGAAGCTCTTAACTTATTTAATAATATATTCTAGGACTCCTTTTATCTTTAAGTTATAAATAAGCCGCCTATATAAAATATTATTAAAAGCCCCTATTATATTAAGGGAAAGGAGGCTAGCTATATTCTTTTTATTATAATCTTATATTATATAAGTAGCTTTTATAATAATTTCTAATATAATTTTAATAGACTTCTTCCTCCTTATCTTTATTTATTTTAATAATAAGAGGTTAAAGCCTTTTATATAATTATTTAACCTCTTTATAATAATTATCTTAAGCGCCTTTCCTACCGTATTAAGAAGGATAATAGGCTAGTATACCTTTAATCTATTATAGCTCTCCTTCTTTAACTTTCTTAGGATAATTATATTAGCCTTCTTAAACTCCTTTAAGTAATAGCTTAGCTAGAAGTACATATTAAAGAGGTATATAATACTTCTTAGAAGCTTATTAATTATTAAGTATAAAAACTAGTTTAATAGCCTATTAATATTAGGCGTTTTATCTTACTTAAAGTAATAAATTACCTTATATACCTCCTCTTTTATTAACCTCTCTAAAGTAGGTCTTAAATCTAGGTATACTATTATTTTAATATTATTTAGGTCCGCCTATAGGGGGGATAAGAAGAATATATCTTATAAGATAAATACCTTCTCTTTAAATATTTATATAACCTCCTAATCCCCTCTATTTAATAGGGGGAACTTTAGGAGTAAGTGTAATATTATACTATTATTCCTTATTTACTTAATTAAGCTTTAGATACCTCCTTAAGACTTTACTATATTATAGATGTTATTTTAAAAGTATAAGGCCTTAACTTATATTAATATCCTATCCCTCTCCTTCTTTATTATCTTCTACCTTTATTATTATATAGGCTCTTATTATAAAGTATTAATAATCTTAGTTTTAAAAGGATTTTATCCTATCCCTTGATTTAACTTATAAGACTATCTCTTCTATTATTCCTATTAACCCTTATAAGATCTTTATTAAGTATTTATTAATTTAATTAATTATTAGGAGGGGGTTTATATAAAGTATTAAGTTAAGGACTTAAGCGCCTAATTTAACCTCCTTAAAGTTAGCTATTTTTTAGGCCTTTTATCTTACCTCTTATTATTCTTTAACTTATATATTTATTTTAATATATATTAAGAGGTAATTTAAGCTATATTATAACTCCTTAATAATCCTATATTAAATAACTACCTTTAAGATATTAGGTATTAAAAAGATTAAGTTAATAGTACTCTTATAATCCTAGGCCCTTTATATAATTAAATCTTTTAAGAGTAGTAGCTTTATTTCTTACTCCTTTATTAACTTAATAAGATTATTAGCTTTTAAATAATATATATACCTCCCTAAATTATTCTAATTTAAGTAGTAGAAGTTAAAATCCCTTAATAAGATATATTCCCCTTTATCTATAAGCCCTACTTAAATAGTTAGGAGATATAATAGGTTATTTATATATATTAAAGATAGGCTTAAGTTATAAATATAATATAATTAAATAACCCCTAATTATATTATATTATTATCCCCCCCTATTTATACTTTAAGAGTATATATATCCCTTATAATATACTTAACCTCCTATTCCTCTAGGTTAAGTCTCTTATTAATATAGGAATAAGTCTTTATATTAACCCCTAATTAATATATTAAATAAAAGGCGCTTAAGCTAAGGTTATATAAAGACCTATTATTTATATTATAATATAATTCTTAAATTATAAGGATATTTATATCCTAAATTACTTTATTTATAAGTAAGGTAATTATTATTTTAAATTTATTTTAAATATTATATTATAAGATCTTTAGGCTAGTTACGCCTAATATTAATATTAAAGTTAAGAGTTTAGATCCTTTAATTATACATTTATATTATCCCCTTTCTAGCCTTTTAGGGCCTTAAGGGAGCGCGCCTTAATAATCCCCTTTAATAGCCCCTTAATGCTATTAGCTAGCTTTGAGTCTATTATTATCCTTATCTTAAAAGTCCTTTAACCTTATTTTATATTTATTAGCTTCCTTAGTCGTCTAGGTTTTATAGCTAGTTTAAGTACTACTATTAATAACTAATTACTCCTTAAAGTATTATTCTTAATTAGGCTATTAGGTAACTTCCTCTTCTTCTTATTAATCCTAATCATAGTGAAACCCTTAATATTAACTATCCTTAGCATTTCCTACTAGATATTATATAATAGGGCCTTATTGGCTACCTTCTAGCTAGCCTTTTATCTTTTATTTACTCTTACTAGGTATACCTTATCTTAAGAAGAGTACCCTAGCCTCTTATAAGTGATATATAATTTCTAAGTATTATAGGCCCTTATATTATAGACCCTTATCTTATAGTCCTATTTATACTCCGTATATAATATTCTATTTAGGTAGCTATATATTATATAGCTATATTCCTAGTAATTAAAGTATTAAAGTAACCGCGCCTTTATTTATACCTTAATATCTCTTTTATTTTATTAGCTTTTATTAATCCATCCTTAATTATAGCGTCTATTAACTTAGGCGTAGCCGCGAATATAATTAATAATAAATATAGTTTTACTAGTATATTAGAGCCTAATAGCTAGTATATTAATATTATCTTAAGCCTTAGGTAATTAACTTTATTCTCTTATTTTAACTTTATCTTTATAGCCTTCTAATCCTTGATATTAAAGATTAAGGTCTTTATTCTATAGATTACTATCTTAAATATCTTTTATATTACTTTAATTAAATTATATATTATTTTAACTTAAGACGGGTCTCTTTTTAATATCTCTTAGTCCCCTATCCTTACTATTTTTAATAGTATATTATTACTTTTAAGTCTCCTTACTATTATAATCTTTACTATATATATATTTATTATAAATTAGAATACTATTATAAGCCTCTTATTTATTATTTCCCTTATACTCTTCCTCTCCTTCCTATCCTTTATTATTATTAGTAGCTACTTTACCCTCCTAATATTATTAAATCTTAATACGCGTAGGTACTAGCTTCTACTTAATAATATAGTAGTCCCTATTATAAATAGGTTTCCTTAGCTTTATTTATTAGGTAGTAAGCCTTATCTTATAAGTATACTTACCTAATTATTCCCTTTATACCCCTTATATTCCTATTCCCTTCTCTTTAGTTCCTTATTTTTTAGTAGAGTAGTTATAAGGAAGGTACTAATTAATCCTAAATTTATTGTTATTAATTATTATAAGGACTTATTTAGGTCTTTAAATAACGTGTTTATAATAGCCCTTATAGTAATATATAATATTATTATCTAGCTATCCTTTACTCTTATTTAGGTATTACTATCTATCTTTATTACCTTAGTCTCCTCTTAATATTAATAAAATATTATTATTTATATCTTAAGTACGCTTAGGCGCCTATATTCGTCGCGTTATATATAATCTCTACCGCCCCTATTATTATTATTACTATTCCTATTAACTCCCCTACTAACGCCTCCCTAGGTTATTACCCCGTTACCTTCACCTACGCGTTTCTGAAACGCTTTACCGTCCGACGTTTACTATGTCGAGCGTATCTCCCCTATTTCATTTCAAGTAAATCCTATACTCTATTATATTTTTAAGTATAATAGCTTAAATAAATAAGATATAATCTTTTATTATACTTAATTATACATCTTAAATAACTCTTATAATAGTTTAAATATTCTTATAAGGTTCCTAATAATATAAAGTATCTTTTAAGGTATACTTTTTATAAATAAGAGTATTTATATTAATATTATAAAGAATCTTTTAATATAATATTAATAAATAATATTATTTATTTATATTATAAGTAATAAGATATTTATTACTTTCTTTAAACTTTAAGGTATATAAACCTAAGGCTAATTTATAAAGATATAATTAAAGGTTTTAATAAATAATAATATATAAATAATACCCTTAATTTTATCTATAAATATATATATATATATATATTATAGAAATATATTATCTTCCTAATATACTTAATAATTGTTAAAGGACTTATTATTATAAGATAAATTAAAATATTTAATATTATTAAGATTAAACTTAGGTATATTATTATTATTTATTATAAGATCTATAATAGGATTTATAATTAATAAATAGGATATAATACTAGTAATTATCTTATAAAGCTTAATACGCTAAGCTTTAATAAATTTAATATTTTTACTTATAATTAAGGGTAAGGCGGGTCTAATAAAATACTTATAAATAGCTTCCTTAATTAATATACCTTAAATAATAGTAGGATTTATAATCTTATTAGAGAGATCTATATTTTTATTATATTAAAGTAGGGCTAAGATACCTTATAAAATATATTTAGAGTTATAAGAGGCTTTAATAATACTTAATATACTAAGTAAAGGTTTTAATAACTCTTTAAAATATTAAACTATTAATAGCCTAATTAAATAGAAAAAGAGGTAAATTAATTAATATTAAATATTAGATTTATACTTTGATACTACCTAATTATCCTAGTCTCTTTAATTACTTATAGAACTTAATTATATAATTAATATAATATTTAATAATCTCTAATACTTTATATTTATAAGTTTATCAAATAATATAAATAAACTTATAGATCTAATTAATTGATAAAATAAGGTCTTAATTAAGAGGTAGTATTAAAAGAGGTAATAGAGACGTTATAATAGCGGTTTTTAGGGACTATTTAGGGAAGGAATATAGTACTTATATAAGATAAGGCTAGTAAGGTACTATTAAAGGCTTTAATAGGTAGCTATTATAATATTATAGTAGTATTTATGTAGTCCTACTACTATTAAGGACCTTATTATCATTAGGACGTAGGTTAGTTATAGATAAGGGATTTATAGTAGGCTCCCGCTAAAGGACTTAGTTAGATTATTAGTATTATAAGAGTAGTATTAGTAGGATTAGTAATTTAAGATAATTAAATAGTATACTTAAAGCCTATAATATAGTATTACTATTATTTAATAAGTATTATCTAGCTATATAAGTATTAATTAATTAGCTAGTAGAGAAGAAGTCTTTATAAGGCCTGTTAAGCTAGTAGTAGAAGCCTTCTATACTACTAAGTAAAGTATTAGTAGTTACTACATCTATATTAACTATAACAATTTCTTTATTAATATATTTAATAATTATCCTTATATTAATAAGTTTATTGTTATATATTAAAATTAAGAATCTTAAGTTTCTAAGGTTTTATTAAGAATTTTAATTATTCTTATTAATAATATTATTACTTATTACGCCTATTAGGTCTTTAAGGCCTTATAAGTTAAAAGGACCTTATTATAAGAGATTCTTTTATAAATTTTAAGTTATATTAATATTTATAATTACCTATTTATATAACTATATTAATAAATATATCTTATATTATTATTTTTAAAATTAATTAATTAATTATAAATAACTTCTTTTACTAATAATTACTTAATAATATTATTAATAGATATTAACTTAATAGTAATAAATAGTTTTATAAAGGAGAGCAAATTTATAATTAATAATATACTTATTAATAATATAAAATAAGATATTATAAAAGGTTATAATAGCTAGTAATAAGATCTACCTATATAAGGTACTAGCTATAAACCTTCTAGTACTACTTATAGTATTTAGGAGAGCTAAGAGAACTTAATTATAGTATATTAGAAGTTCTACCTAATATTGTATAATTATTATAGAATTAATATATAAATAGGATATAATAATAATAATAGTATAAATAGCTAGAGAGCTATTATTATAAAGATATATTAAATTATTATAAGTATTATAGAATAATTATAAGTATTAGCTATATATATTATAGCCTCCCTTCTACTACTCTTATATATAGTCTAAAATTTCATCTTCCTTATATATATTAAGAATATAACATAATAAAAGGCTTACCTACTAAGTACTACTATTATTAACTAGATACTTATTATATTAATATATATTATAATATAATACTATTATATTAACTTATCTATTCTTAACCTAGGCTTTTATATAAACTATTTATAGCCTACCTATACCTATTATCTTAAGGTAAATATTAAAATAAGTTAAAATTATATTATATATATAATATTATATAAAGCTAGTCCTCCTACTCCTTACTCCCTTTTAATTAAGGCCTTATATTAGACCTAATCTAGCTATTAAGTCCTTATAAACCTAATAATTATACGCCCTATTAGTAAGTATACTAGATATTTACTATCCTATAAGTATATAATAGTAAGGTTATACTAGTTATAGCCTTCTCTAGATTATAAAAGCCTTATCTACCTCTTAGAGATTAATTATAATAAGAACTACGTAGTAAATAGAGTTACCTTAGGCTAGGATAATCCTTATAATATAATTTTACAAATTAAATATCTAGTATTAATATATAACTTATAGGTTTTATCTTATTATTAATAGCTTATATATATATTAAGGCTACTAACTTTATCTATTAATAGTACTTAGTACTAATAAGATAATAGATAAGTACTATTCCTATCTCCTCTTATATACTTATATATCTTCTTATTATAGTTAATATAATTATAATATATCTTAATAAGTCTACTATCTATTAGTTAGCCTACGTATTATTTAGATTAACTTATAAAATACTTACTTATTAAGTTAAGGCCTAAGCCTTTATAAATAAGATAATACCTATCTTATAATATATAATTAGTTATAGGAAGCTAGATTAAATAACATAATGATATCCTTTATATAAGTCTAAATATAATATATTAAAAAAATTGATAGAATAAAAATATGAAAGGAATAATAGAGGTTTTTACCTAGTATATATATATATAGTTTCCTTTATAAGTTATACGTATATATAGATATACTAGTTAGATATATTAAGATCCTATAATATATATAGTAATTATAATATATTATAAGCTCTTATAATTACCTTTTAATAGTTTAGGTAGATATAAGTAGAATTAATTAATTATTAATTAAAAGGTTATAATAATAAAGGCTTTAATAAGAGAAGATTTAATAAAGGAAGTTATAATAAAGGCTTTATTAATTTTATCAATTTAAAAGGAAAGTCTATATAATATTAAGAGTATATAATAATTAATTATATATATAAGAGCTTTATTAATAGCTTAATCTTTTAATTAGAATAATTTTAATCTATTAAATATAAGTAAAAGCTTAAACTTTATAAATATTGATTTTAAATATTAATTTAATTCTCTTATAAAAGATAAAAGAAGAGGTAATATAATATAATTAAATAAGTTTAAAATTCTTTTATATAATATATAAATTAATAAATAAATTATTATTATTTAGTATAATATTATAAGTATAATTAATATTAATAAAATTATTTAATTAAAGGATAAATTAAATAATATATTTTATTAATAAAAAGGAGGAATTAAGATAATAATTAAAAAAAAGAAATTTAAGAAAAATTGCATTCTTTAATAAAAATTGAAATAATCTGAAATAGCTCCTTATTATTAAATAATAATATAAGGAATTAGATTAAATAAATTATTTATAATTAATAACTTTGTTAATATAAAAAATATTTACTATTAATAAAAATTTTATAAATAATTTAATAAATTTAAATAAATTTAAGAATTAATAAGTATAATAAAAGATTTATTAATTAATAAAGAATTAAATCTTATTAATATTATATAATAGCTAATTAACTCCTAATAAATAATTAAATAATATATATCTAAGATTATAGTATTATTATTATTATTATTATTATTATTATTATTATTATTATTATTATTATTATTATTATTATTATTATTATTATTATTATTATTATTATTATTATTATTATTATTATTATATAAGGCTATAACTATAATAATATATATAGGATAATAAGCTAATAGAGAAGGCTATTAAGGGACTATTAAGCCTCTTATAGAAGCCTTTTATACTACTAAGTAATTACTAAATAATAGTAGTTACTATATCTATAATATTATATTAAAATATAAGAGTAATAAGTAAAATTAATTAATCTATACTTCTAAGGAATAAAGCTTACTTTAGAAATTAAAGCCTATTTAAAGTAGATTTTATATATTAATTTTAAAGTCTTATAATTTCCCTTTTCTAATTTTTTTATATATTAATAAGTAGATATTATTAATAAATCTTTTAACTTATAATTATAGTTTATTTATTATATACTCCTTAATTAATTAATAGGTTATATAACATCTTTCTAAATTATTAAAAGATAATTAATAGGGCTTATAATTATATTATAATTACTTTTATAATAGCTAACTTATATAAGAAATTATAGCTTATATCTTATATAAGTCTAAGTAAAAATCTTTATTATTCTTATTTCTTTTATAATTATTAATTTTTTTCTTTTTATATTATATTTAGCCTTTTATATTAGGTATTTGTATTTATTATTTTATTATCTTAGCTTTTTAAGGCTAGATTATATATTATAATAATAAGTATTATTTTAATAATAAAGACTTACGCTTTAATAAAATCTTAATATAATTATATTATAATAAATAAAGATTAGCCTAATATTTTAATTTTAATTAATTATTTTATTATTTATTATATCTCTTTTATATTTATAAATAATTTATAAATAATTTATATACTTATAATATCTATTAATTCCTAATAATAATTATAAAATTTAAGATAATTAATATTTATATATTTTATATATTTTATATATTTTATATATTTTATATATTTTATATATTTTATATATTTTATATATTTTATATTTAAGAATATAAAGCTAGGGATTTTATATTAATATAAAAAGGTAACTAACTTTATCTTCTTTACTCTTATTTATATAAAAATAGAACTTAAATTTTTTTAAAGGCCTTTATAAAGGATCCTCTTATTAATTTATAAGCTTTTATATTAAAGAAGATGTTAATTTTTAGTTTTTAATTTTTAGTATTATTTAATATTCTTTTTATATTATATCTTAAGAGGATTTTTATTAATAATTTATTATATCTTTAATTCTTTAAAGATATTACGTTATCTCTTTTATTATAATTATATTTTAATTATTAAAGTATAAAGAATATAAAGCTTTTTTTTTATTTTATCTTCCTCTTCTTCCCTTTTTTAACTTTTAATTTTTTTTTAAATATATTTCTTCTTTATTATTATAATTAAGTAAATCACTTTTAATATATATTAATAAAGAATTTAAACAATTTGATATTAATTATATTAAGACTAGAAAATGCCTGTAAAAATCCAGATTTTTACTAAGGTAAATCCCCCCTATACTACCTGGTACTCGTTGATAGCTACAAAATATCGTTCTAGGCTAGATTTACTATACGACGTAGTAACTAATAGACTAATTATAATTATTCGTACGGTGACTAAGCCTTTATAATTATATAAATTAGTCTATTTAATTAAGTCTTAGTTAAGTACTATAATTATTAAGTAGTTAGGAGTAATAAAATTATGATATTTAAGTTATAACTAATTAAAAAGGTATTATTTATTATATTTTATACTATAACTTCTACCCTACCTAATCAATTATTACTGTTCCGGATTCCTTATATTCCTTAGATCTATACGCATCTTTTATAATAGGATGACTTATATTATAATTATAAGTATATTAATAGTATTAATATAAATAGTATCTTAATATTTAATATTCTTTAGGATCTATCGCCCTGAAGTCTACCCGCGGGTAAATTTAGAGTATAATTAGTAGTATAGTCTAATTTTATAATATAAATAACCTAGATTTATAATTATAATTATAATAAAATCGGTTTATACTTACTATTTAGTAGTCTACTTATATAATTTAATAGTTTAAGTAGTAGATTAGCTTAATTTTATAGTTAAATAGTCTTAATTAGGTTATTACTACGTGCCTTATAAATTAATACCTTATCTACTAACTACTTAATAGTACCTACTTATATATAATATTCCTTATTAACTATCGGCTAGTATATTCAGGATTATCGGGCTTAATAATATAGAGGTTATCCTTACCTATTACCCTTAATAGCGCTATATATAACTAACTATAGCTAAAAGTAGGCCGTAGCTATAAGTTAATACCTATGAACTTTATAAACTACCCTTAAGATTTATTAATAGTTATAGTAAATACTAGTCTAACTAGATATTACTTATATATAAAGGGGGTAGGAATCCGTTTATTATTTTCTTTAAATTATAGCGGCGTCCTAAATAATAATACTTTCTCGCTATTATAAGTACCGCCTATTATCTCCCCCTTAAAGATATACTTATAGTATTATATTACTATTAGTCGGGTCCTATTATAAAGCTGTAGCGGATCGAGGTTCCTTAATAATATAACTAGTATACCCGGTTTACAATAAAGCTTATAGGGTGGTAGGGAGGCCTTATAAAATACGTTAAAATATTTAGTAGGAAATAACTTATTATCTTCTTTAGAAGTAATATAATTATAACTTTAATAGGTTATAAGGTCGCTAGGTATACACGTTATAATCTTAGTGTTAATAGTAGTAACGTCCTTATTTATAATAGTAAGGATAGCTTATTTAGATAGATATTATCTTAAAATAGAGTTATTAGTATCACCTATATTATTATATACCTTTTTAATTAGCTTATTAATTATATTTTTAGGAACGTACCTATATTTTTAAAAGGCTATATCTTTATTAGTTATAGTAGTCTTTTTAATACTACTACTATTATTAATAATAAGAAGGTCGTTTATAAACCGCCTTATATTAATACGTATAGTATTGATTAAGTTATTTATTAATAGTTAAATCTAGTTAAATAATAACTAGCTAGAATTCGGCCTTCTAAATATATATATTAATAACTTATTTAGTTAATCCTCCTACTACTACTAGTAATATTTATTAGAAATCGCTATAAAAGTAGACTACCTTACCCCTAAATTATATACTATTATTATTATAGATATCTTAAAGATATTAACTAACGGCTTCTATATTATACCTACTCTATATAGGCGACTTATCCTAAAAGATAATATAAGCTCTCTTAATAAGCTTTATAAGGTTTATCCCTTTCTTAATACTATATAAGGAGGTAGCGTTAGAATCTAGCGGTATCTTAAACTATAAGTATATAGTATAGCTATCCTAGAGGAGTATTAATATAATATTAGAAGATATTACTATAAGAGTAACCTTTTACTTAGAGCGTAGCTTCTATAGAATAGTATTTTATATTATTATCTTACTAGTACCCCTAATACTATTAAGAAAGAATAGGATACTAGGAGTATTATACTCGTCGTTATTATCGTTAACTATAGCTATAATCTAATTAGTAATATTATATTAATCGGGATTAAGCTTATTCTAGGAGAGTTCTACTTTATTAGGGGTAATATAATATAACATTTCCTTGCGTAGTAGCTTATTAGAAATATCGCTAAACCCGTTAAAATTAATAGTAGGAGTAGGGAGGTTATATTAGGCGAGGTCCTTAATAAACTTAGGAGTAGAGGTATACTCTAGTTAGGTATTAATTAGGTAGAGGGCGTATTATTTAATATATAATATTTGTTAACTAGCTAGTATTAGAAGGGAAGGAAAATCTTATTATAAGATATATAGGTAATTATTTAAAATATACTCTTTATATTTATTTTATAAGGCGAGGGCGTTTATAGGTTAAAGGTTAAGGAGTACTATTATAAATAGTCACTATAAGATATATTTACCTTATAAATCCTTACCCTTATTAAGGACCTTATCTATATATTTATTATTTTTAGTTAGATTAAGCTCTACGCAGGCTTCCTTCTATTCTAAAAGGTAACCGTTAATAGTACGTAAGTTATCAAATAAGGTAACGCCCTTCTAATAATATAAAAGTAATTAATAGTAGTATAAATCCTTAATCTTTAAGTTAATAAAATTAATACGCCCTAGGACCTTACCTTTTTTATAAATCTTTTATTATTTCTTACCCTTATTTTATATAAAGTGTTTAAGAAAGTTAATATAAAGGTAGTTTAAAGGGTCCTTTATAACTTTAAACAGCCTACTATTATCCTTCTTAAATAGTAGTAGCTAATAATTAGTATAGGCTTCTTTAATAATATGATTTATATTAAAGTACGCTATTAAGGTAGTCCTATATAACTTCTTATTATTAATAAGCTTCTACTTAGCGATCTTATTAACTATCCTATTATTAATTAGCCTAAAAAGGATATATTACTAATCTAGTAAATAAATCTATAAACGCTCTATATATAGCTTTATAATACTTATATTAAATGAGAGTATCTTCTATATAGCCTTAATAAACCTAATCTACTAAGCTAAATAGAACTCTAAAATCTTATCTACTAGCTTACCTTACTATCTAGGCCTACTAGAAGGAGTAGGGTTATCCTTATAGCGCGTATATTATCTAGTAAGAGTAATATTAGCCTAATTAAGACCCTTATAGATATATTTATATAAATAGAAGACTAACTTAATAAAACTATAAATTTTAATATTAAGGTACGTACTATATTTCTTTAATAGGTATAGATTATAGGGGACGACCTATTAGTTATTAATAATAGTATTAGGAAGGAGTAGTCTATATAGGCGTTTATAGAAAGGATAATTATTATTAGGAGTAAAGGAGGTCTCTTTATAGAAGTCTTTTAGAAAGGCCTTATTATAATACTTCTTCTCTTTACTATAATATATATTACTAGGGTAGCGATTATAGATTATATACTATAAGATGTAATTATATAACGTCTTATCATCCGTTTCTAATAGTATATATACTTAAATAACACTATAACGTCTTAGATAGTACTAACTTAATCCTCTTCCCGTATAATTAGTAAGATATAAGTATAAGGAAGATTATACTTCTAGAACTTAATAATAAAATAATAAATAATATTAAAACTAAATACATATTAATAAAGAAGGTTATCTAGTAGCTTATTAAGCTTTTATTTAAAGATATATATAGTTAGTTTATAATGATACTCTTATATCTAACTATCTATTAATAAATTAAGGATATTAGGCTACTTTAGGTTATAGGTAAAGGTTATAAAGTATTTAAGTTTACCTCTCTTATAAATAATTATTATAATGTCTTATATCTTTACTTTTATATAGTGTAGACTACCTAGTATAGTTATTAGGAGTATAGTTACCTTAGAACTAATATTATTAAGAGATATATTAGGATTAATACTTAATCTATCTATTAGTCCTAAGTAGTAATCGGCCCTAATAATTTATTAATTCTATTAATATTAATTAAGGTTATTTAGCTTAATTAAGGCTTACGTATTTATAACCTAGTAACTAAAAAGACGTCCCGTATATATTATATAATTAAAGAAACCGTCGCGTATCTAGACTATTATTAGTAAGTAAGATATAGTTAAAGTTAGGCTAACTTAGGTTAAATTAGACTAAAATCTATAAAAAAGGAGTTTAAGAGTCTTATTTATATCTATTTAATATTAATTAGGCTAACTTAGGCTAATTTAGGCTAAAATCTATAAAGGAGTTTAAGGGTCTTACCTATATCTATTTTATATAAAATTAACGCCTTATTAATTATATAAACCTATTACGTCCTTAAGGTATATACTAGCTAGTAGTATTTAGAACTTCGTCTTACTTAAGATTATAACCTTCCTCCTACTCTAAATTATTATTAAAGGGAATTATATTATAGTAAGATAATATCCTAGCGGTATGATTACGTTATAATATATATAGTAGATAGCTACTAGGGAGCGATTAACTAGCTAATAAGATATAGTTATACTATAATTACTTATTAAATAGGAATAATAAAGGATACCGTAATATTATATAAGACGGATACTAGTCTAATATTAATATAAGACCTCCCTCCTTAGTTTATATATGAATATCGCGCTTAATCTAACCTCTTAGTATATTAGTAGGTATTATAATAATACGGGTAACTTCTATAGATATAAGATAATTATAGGTATTATAGTCTTAATATCTAGGATCTAATTATTAGATATATATACTTATTATCTTAATAGGATACTATTCTTAGTCTTCTTAAAGGTAACTATAGTAATTTTTAAAGCCTTATATATAGGGATTTATAGAGCGTAGATAGCGTTAGGTGAGAGTAAGTATTTATTAATTTAAGTTATTAAAATAGTAATAGTAAGTATTAAGTTAATCTTATATACTATCTAAGGTATATATCTATACGAATTTAGGCCTTAAGCTATTATTAGGTATAAGAGGCCTTATAAGGTAGTATATTAATCCTTAGATATAAAAGGTAGTACGGCTAATATAGTAATTAATATTATTAGTATCCTCGCTAGTAAATAAGAGGTAATTATTATAGTTAATAATATTATTAAGAAATTCCTTATTATAAATAATCCTCTTATATACCGTCTAGCTATCTACTTAAATTATATCTATTTTATATAGTAATTTATTAATATCTCTTACCTTTAGCTCTCTCTCCTTTTTAGGCCTATTTAATAATAAGTCTATATCGGCTAGCTTATATAATTAATTAGGCGAGATCTAGTTATTCTTTCTATTATTATAGTAGGGCTATTAATTATTAAAACTACGTTTATCACGCTAAGACTATATATAGTAATATAGGTATATATTAGACGCGTTTATAAAGGATCTATATATTATATAGAGATCTATATTTTTCGCCGTATTAGGATCCCTATATAATAGATATTTTATACCTAGCGTCTAACTACTATTTATACTATTCCGCTATTAGTATAGGCCTTGTTACTACGTAAGCTAGCTCCTAGCGAGTATACCTATATAGAGTACGCGCGTTATATATAGGAGGAGGTTAGGAAGTAATTTCATCTATTATATCTTCTATTATAAGGGGACTTGATTATAAAGGATTTTAGGGGGGAATAATAACTTAAATAGTTAGATTAGTAGGGGGAATAGGTTACTAGATTATAATATAACTATAAAGGTAGAAATTATATTAGAAGCCGTTAAATAGTTTATTAGTTTAAGGTCTAATAGATATAGTTATATTACAAGTATTAACTACGTCCCCTTTATTATTAACAATACTAGGACCTCTTTTATAATTTCTTAGGCGGCTAGTACGCCTTATATTATTATTCCTATATAGCTTCCTCCTGTTATTACTATTAATATTAGGGTTAATATTAGTAAGTACTAAGCGTTTAGTAGATAATTACGTAGGGGTAAATAACCCTAGCCGGTTTCTAAGAGGAAGCTAGGGGTCTTAAAGACCGCTATTACGGGGGGCTAGGCGTAAGTTATTATATAGGGCGTAGATATCTATAGAATCGTGATTAGGATTATTAGAAAGGATGGATGTATTAGTAAATAAAGTAGACGCGGAGAAGAGGTATTAAGAAATAGGATTATAATGTATTAAAATAATAGATTTAGATATAACTTCTACGTTAATAATTAGAATTTAGATATTCTTAAAGATTTAAATTCCTTAACTAAATATATATCTTTTCGATAAGATATATTAATATTATATGCGTAGGTATATATATAGGTGCGATGTATAATTACTATTACTAAAGTTTTAATATTCCGTTAAAACTGGCGCTAGGCCCGTTGTTATAATAGGGGAATTATAGCTAATAGATAAGCGTGGATAAGGGCGGGAGATCTTCATGATTCGAATATCCGCATTTTCTATTATAGTAAAGAGATTATCCTTATCCTTATTTTTACTTTTAATATTCTTATTAAAATAACCTTATATATCTTTGATATATATCTTAAATAATTACTTTAAATAACTTTAAACTTCTTTATATATATCTTCCTTATCTCCCTTAAGCCTTATAATATATATTATATAATAAATATATAACTTATTATTAATCTTATTATTAATCTTATTATTAATCTTATTATTAATCTTATTATTAATCTTATTATTAATCTTATTATTAATCTTATTATTAATCTTATTATTGATCTTATTATTGATCTTATTATTAATCTTATTATTGATCTTATTATTAATCTTATTATTAATCTTATTATTAATCTTATTATTAATCTTATTATTAATCTTATATATCTTTTTAACCTTATTAAATATAATTCTTTATATTAATATTAATATTATAAAGAAGATAAGCCTTTAAATAATAAGGTTTATTTATATCCTTTTTAAATATAAGCCTTAATATAATTTATTATTAATATATAATTATAAAATTTAAATCTCTATTTATAATTTCATTATTATATATTTTAAAATAATTATTATATTTATATTAAAATAATAAAATAAATAAAATAAAATAAAATAATTTATATTATCAAAAGATAAAGTTTACTTTATATATTTAAATTCATTTAAGATAAATCTTATATATTAATTTTAAGTTTTATAATTCCCCTTTATAATTTTTTTATATATAAATAGGTAGATATTATCTATAAATCCTTCAATTTATAATTATAATTTAATTATTATATACTCTTTAATAAATAATATATTAAAGAATTAAAAGAGGATAAAAAGATTAATAATTTTTTAAAAAATCCCTATTTTTATTTAATTTCTTTTAATTTTTTTTCAAATAATAATAAATAGAAATTTCCCTTTTAAGAAGCTTTTTATTTAATCTATAATATAATAAGAGATCTCTTTTTTTAAAGTTATAAATAAAATCTTAATACAAGATATTATTAAAAATTCTTATAATATTTAATAAAAAGGGGTTAATTATATTAACTTTATTATAATTTTATATTATATATATTATATTTATAATAATTTTTAATATTATTTTAATTAACCTCTTTTTTATATTTTTATTTATTTTAAAAAGAGGAGGCCTTATTTTTTAATATAATTATTAAATTATTTTATATAATCCTCTTTTTTTAATTTACTTAAAATAATTATATTAACTCTTCTAAACTCTCTTTAATAATAATTAAAATAGAAATATATATTAAATAAATAAATAATTCTTTAAAAAGCCTTTTTATTATTAATTTAAAAAATTAATTTAAGATTTTATTAATTCTAAAGATCTTATTTTAATTTCTTTATATATTATTTTATTAATAAGATTTATAAATAATAAATACTTTATATTTTTAATATTATTTAAATTAAAATATAAGGGAGATAAAAAAAAATATTTATAAAAATTTTATCTTTTTTTAAAGGTTTTAATTACCTTATCTTTATTACCACTTATTAAGGGGGAGAACTTAAAGAGGGATTATAATAATAAATTATTATTCTTTATTTATTCAATAAGGTCTTATATTCCCTTTTATAATTTAATAATAATATTAACTTTCTTTTTAAAATTAATTTTCTATTTATTTATAATATCTTATTCCTTTCTTTAATAATTATATTCTTTACTTCTTATATATATCTTTATTTTATTAAAATATTATTTTATTCTTTATAATATTCCTTATAATAAGTTAATATTTTTAATTTTAAAAGCTTCTCCTTTTATTTTTTATTTTTATTCAAGGAATTATCTCTTTTATTATTTCCTTTAAACCTTATTAAAGTTATAAGAGGTTATTATTTATTTAAATTATAATTTTTAATAATTTAAAACTTAATTAGTAATTTAATATTTAAATTTTTTTAATTTTATATAGTTTTTTAAATATATATTATTATTCTTCTATCCTTAAATTAAATTTTATATATATAAAAAGGTAATTAAAATTAAATTATAACTTAAAGTATATTTAATAAGCTTATATTATATTAAGAAATTTAAATATAATAAAATTAAATTAATTATATCCCTAAATCCCTTTATCTTTTAAATAATTATTTTATATAATAAAGCTAAGCTTATCTTATTATTAAATATAATTTTTAGATTAATTTATTTTAAGATAATATAAGAAATATTCTAGATTATTTTAATTAAGATAATAAAAGTTAAAATTCCTTATTATAATATATTTCTTAAGATAATTAATATATCTTTAAAGGGTATTTATTATCGATATATATCCTTAGCAAGGAAGGTTTACTATAGATAACTAAGTAAATAGTCTTAGTATATATAGATAGATACTCTTATAATCTTAGATAAATTAATTAAGTATTCTACCCCTACTATTCAAATAGGTTATAAGCCTAAATATAAGATATTTATTTAAATTACTTCTTATAAGCCTACTAGCTTATTAATTAAGTATATAAGGTCTTTAAGTATTAGATAAGTAATTTATATAATATATATATTATATTATAAGGTATATAATATAAAGGTAATTTATATAATCTTTAATTAATAAGTAAGCTTATTATATAATAATTAATTAACTTAAATAAGTTAAGGGGAGCCTTAAAGCTTAATTTTATAATCTCTTAATTACTAGATTTCTTCCTTATTTTAATTTAGGTAATATTAGGATTTTTATTATAATAATATTTATTAGTTAATTAAGTATATAAATAATATCTATTTTATTTATATAAAATATTAACCTATTTAATAAGATAAATATATTAAGGTAATAAGAAAGGAATTATAACCTTAATTTATAAGGTAAGAGTAATATTATAATTATTCTTAACTTAAAATCCTATTAATCCTTTAAAGCTTATACTTAACCTTATAAGAAATAATATTAAATAATATTAAATAAGAATATTATAATTATGAATAAAATTAATAGGCTTCTATTTATATTAAAAAGCTAGAAGGCCTTAAAGAGCTTTAAATATAAATTTAAGGGATATATAAATACTTAATATTTATTTAACTTTTTAAATTTTATAAAGTAAATTAAGTTATAATTCTTATAATTTATCTTTTATTAACTTATAATCTTACTATTATTAATATTAAAGTTAATATATTTATTATATTATTACTTATAAAATAGGAGCTTAAATAAGAGTTAATTATTAATATTATAAAAAATTACTTAAGTAATAACCTCTTTATAAATAATAAAGATATTAAGAACATTTATACTTTGTAAGAAATATTTAAGAAAGATAATAGTTTTATAAGCTCTAATATTCTTAATAATTTATATTCTTAATTATTTAAATTAAACCTTAATTAATATAAGGATATTATAGGTTTTATAACTTATTCTAAATTTATTTATAATAAAATTATATTTATATTTACTTAAGGCTTAAAATAAATTTTTCTATCTTCCTTTTTTATATAAGACTTAATAAGGCTTATAAAGGTTATTTTATATATTATATTTAAACTTATAATCTTATAAGTAAGATAGATTTTATTAAACCTACTTATACTTTTAGATATATTATAAGGTATTTTATTTAAATAGTAATTAACCCTTTAATTAATTATAAAGAGTTAAATTTATTATAATAACTATTTATATTAATATTAATATAAGTCTTATTATCTTAATTAAAAATTAAGTTAAAGTAGTCTTAAGCCTTTATATATAACTTATTTAAAAGCTTATTAAGTATTATATTTATTATTATATATATTATTATATTAAGAAGGAATATACTAAGCTTAATAATAAGCCTAATAAAGGTAATCTCTTTACTATAATAGAAAATCCAGACATTCGAATCCTAAAGATCTCCTGTACTAATTTAGCTAATACATTATAAGAGAAGTCCGTATATCTAACCATTTTAGGAGTAGGGCGAATATTAAAAGTCGACTCCATTTACGTATTACTACTATATATATACCCGTGTATATGATATTATTCTATTAATACTAAAAGATATATAACCTCTTATACTACTTAACGTACTAAAAATTATATAAATCCGCCTGTTAGTATAAAAGATATATATACTAAAATCCGTGTAATATAACTACGCTAAAATGTTACTAATAGCCTAAGTATACCTTAACATACTAATTAATTAACGTCCGCGACATATAATATATATATAAATGGTGCAAATGATGCGTATAAGCCTACGGAGTATATATATCCTAAAATGACGCTAATTAGCTAATTAGTAACAAAGATATAACTAATTCCACGACTTTACCTACTAAATCCATATATCTTAGTACTGATTTACCTGCTATACCTATGCCTTAACATACTAACCAATCAACGTCAACTTATCATGATACATATCCAAATGTTACATATAATGCGCATGGGCCTACGGAGTACATACATCCTAAAATGATATCAATCAGCCTGTTAGCAATAAAGATATAACTAATTATATTAATCTACCTACTAAATCCAAATATCTTGGCACCGATTTGCCTGTTATACCTGTACCTGAGTATATCTTAATATACTAACTAATTAACGTCTACTTATTATGATATATATGCAAGTCATGTAAATGATACGCATAGGCCTACGGAGTATATACATCCTAAAATGACGTTAATCGGCTTATTAGTACAAAAGATATAGCCGATTTTATTGGTTTACGTACCTAAATCCATGTATCTAACTACGCTAAGACTTATGATCGCTAGGTAGTAGAGGTGAAATACCTAATATACGTAAAAATCTAGATTTTTACAGGCATTTTATAATAATAATAATAAAAGAAAAGGTAATGATTATAAAAAAGGTAAAGGTAATACAAAGTAATAAATCTTTTAAGGATAAAAATAAGTTTAATAAAAAGGTTAACAAGAAATATTATTATAATATTAGTAACTTTAAATTAAAAACATATATAACCTTTTATAATAACATTAATATAGCCTTTACTATAGTAGATATTTAGCCTAAAAGATAGGTATTAAATATAAGATATTTAACCTATTTAACCCCCTTTTATATTAGCTTTATTAACTATTACTTACTTAATCCCTTTATAAATAACATTTATTTAATTAAGGATATTAATAGCTTTTATTTACCCCTTAATATTAATAAGGTTTATACCCCTATAATAATTAATATAAAGAGAAAGGACTTAATCTTAATTAATTACTTATATATCCTTAGACTATTAATTAACTTAATTTCTTAGGATTAGCTCTAATATATATTTATCCCTTTATAAATTGTTTAAAATAATATTAAGATTAATAAGTAAGGTATTATTACTTAATTATAAAATAATAATCTCTATTACTTATATATATAAGAGTTACTCTAAGTTATACCCTTAATAGATAAAGTACTAAAGATATTAATTTTAATATTAAAGATACTCTCCCCCTTAAAAGGGATTGTTAAAGTTCTTATTAAGATAATTATACTTATTATTAACTTAAGGTATAAAGTATATATAAATCTTATATTAATATATTTAAACTTAAGTTTAAATTACTCTTTAGGCTTAAAGGGCCTAATTAATAATAAAACTCTTAATTTATAATATACTTATATAAATTATTTAAGATATTAAAATATTAAAAAACTTATTTAACTTTTTAAAGGAATTAGCCTTATTAAAGAAATAATAAGTAAAGAATTATACCTATTATATATTATTTATAAGGTTAAATAAGCCTTATATAAAGCTTATATTTAACTTAATAAGAGACCTCTTAATTTTATTTATAATAATATCTTAGGCCTTTATATCTTAAGGGATTATAAGGGAGGTAAGTACTTTAATATATTTCTTAATAATTAAGATAAATAATTTAAAATAGAGGTTATAAAAGTTAAGAATAAAATCTTTAAAGCCTTTAAATATTATTAAGCTTATAATAAATATAGTAATATTATTATTAATTATTTAAGATTTAATAATAATAATAAATATAAAGATTATAATTTTTATATCTATTAAGTTAAATATAATATCTTATAAGAGCCTCTTACACCTAATAATCTTAAAAATAATAATATTATTAAGTACTTTAAGTAAATAATTAATTTATAATTATTATTATCTTATAAGATATTAGCCTTAATCTTAAATATTAGCTTAAACTTATTCTTATAATAAATTATTTATATAATTAATATCTTATTACTAACTAAAAGCTTATATTATATAAGATATATATAAGTTATTATTACTATCTTTCTTATATTAAGATATATTAAGATAAAAGATTATATAAACCTTTATAAATAATTATAATTTAAGGTTATAAGAAAGATTATATAAAATTACGTATCTTTATTAGATTTAAGAGTAATTATATTTATAAAATATTAATACCTAATAAATAAATTATTAGGATATCTTAAATTATTTAAGATAAAGAGAAGTATAGAGTATTACCTCTATCCCTTATTATTATTTATCCTCCTATTATAAGAGTATTAATAGTAAGGGAGAATATAAAGCTTATTAATACTTTTTTATTAATAGATTTAATAGATATTAATAAGCTTATTTAATTATTATAATTAAAATCCTTATTTATGAATCCTTAACTTATAAATATATTAACTTTAAGCGCGTAAACTTTAATATTTATTCAATCCTTTATTATAATTAAATTATTTATAATAACTCCTCCCTTTAAATCTAATAAGATTGTATAAATAGATATTTAATAGTTAATTTATCTTTACTTAGTCTCTTAAAATCTCTTATTTAATATTTACTCTTATTATATCATAATCTCTAAAAGAGTTAATTATAAACCTTATAAACGTAAGATATTAAGGAAGTAATAATAAATAATATATATTAAAAATAATAGAAGGTTATTATAATAAATAAATATAATTCCCTTATTAAAAATAATACTTAAAAGCTTATAAACTTATTAAAGAATTATATTAACCTTTATAATAAATAAGTTTATATCTTAAAGTATAACTCTAATAGGGAGATTATATATTATAAAGCTTACTAAGTTTTTTTTTTATATAATATAAAGAATTAGATTATAATAAAACTTTTATTTTAATAATAAAGCTTATAAATTATAAGGCTATTTTTACCTTGATTATTATAAAAGATTAGGACCTTAAATAAATAGATATTAAAATTACTTTCCTTTATAAATATATTAATAAGGAGATTTATATTAACTATAATATTAAATACCTTAGAAAAGTATATAAACCTAATAAAGCCTATTATAATTTAAAGTAATCCTCTTATATATAATATAATTACTTTATTAAATATATAAGAGAACTTAGTCTTAAACCTATTAATATTAACTTTAATATATTTATATATATTACTTTTAATATAAATAATACTCTTTATATAGATAATATCCTTATTTTAAGGCCTTTTGAGCCTAAAACTTAATATATTAAAAATATTTTAAATATTAAATTTTATATAAGTAATTTAAATCTATATAATTATTACCTTAATATAACTATTATTTATAATTAAATTAATTAAATATTATAACTTAGTCAAATAGCCTATATTAAATACTTCCTTAGATATTATAGAATATAGGAGTTAAGCCTAATTTTAATCCTAATAGAAATAGTTACTTACCTCTTCCTTATAAAGGATAATTATATAATATTTAAAGACTTTCTTAAATAATATTAATTAGCTATGAATTCCCTTATATATATAATATTAGGTATTTAATCTAATATTACTTATATAATCTTAATAATATCTTATTATTTATTAAACCTTATAATATAAATATTTTAGGGCTATTAAGTATATCTTTTATTACCTTTAGTTTATAATTTATTAATAATTAACTTATAAAGGATCTTTGAAAATCTCTTATAAGCTAGATAAACTTAAATTAGGCTAATAATTATAATATTTAGAAATTAATCTTAAGTTATATCTTTAACCTTAGAAGTAATACTATCTCTTAATTATTTAAGTAATAAGTTATAATAGTATTATTTACTTACAAAGTTAAATATATTAGATAAATATAAATTATTGAAGAAGCTATTTAGCTTAAGATCCTTTTAAAATAAATTTAACTTATTAATAGCGCCCCCTAAATAGTTATTATCTTTAATAATAATTAAGGTATAATTACTTTAATAAAGAACCCCCTTTATTATAATTATATTAAATATTTAAATATTTAATACTATTAAATCTAAGGATAAATTATAATAAATAAAATTAATTTTAAATAGATACTTATTAATAAGTAAGTAATTAATAGGCTTATAAAGGCCTTTAATTAAGATAGCTTTATCATCTTTTAAGAGGTAATTAATCTTAAAGAGACCTTATTAAGAGGTATAAAATATTGAATCATTTATATATAAGAGCTTTATAACTTAGACTTTATAATAATATTTTCCCTTAATTAATTATCATCTAACCTTAATATTATTATTTAATAATACTTTTAATTAATATCTTATCTTTATCCCTTATCTAATATTATTACTTAATTATAATTTATTATATAAGCTAAGGTTATAAGGGCTATCTACCCTATAATAATATCCTTAATCTAAGAATCCTTATATAAGCTTAAAACCTTAGGGGGTAATTACCTTATAGCTAATAGTAATAATATAAAGATAATATAATTTATACCTTATAATTACTTATATAACTATTATTAAATATTATAATTTAATAACTTTTAAAGTTATATCCTTATAATATACTTAATTATATTTTATTATAAAATTAGCTTATATAATTTAAGTCTAGAATTTATTTTTTTAATAACTATATTTTATTAAAGAGTAGAATTTCTTAATAAGTTATTTTAATAAAGGTATATAATTTTAAAGGACTTAATTATTTTTAACTTTTAATTAAATATAGTAATTTTTAGACTTTATAACTTTATTAATATTACTTAGTATTAGATCTTTTTACTTATTAATTTAGACTTCTTATAATTATATAGAAGTATTAAAATATATCCTTAATAAGGAAGATTTATTAAGGATAACTAAGTAGTTAGTCTTAGTATATATAAATAGATACTCTTGTAGTCTTAAATAAATTAACTAAGTATTCTACCCCTACTATTTTAATATTTATAACCTTTACTTTATACTTTATTATATTATAACTCTGATTATAATTAATATATTATATATTATTAAGGTAACTATAATATATGTATTTATACAATTAATATTTAAAGTATTATATTAATTTAGTCCTTTATTTATATTACTTTATAAATTATATTACTTTAACCTTACTAATAGCGATAGAGGCAGCGAATACATCGGGCCGCGTAGGTGAACAGACGCATTAGATAAGAGGGGAGTAGGCTAGGAAGGGAGAGGAAGGGGGCACCTAGTAAGGGGGATATAATAGTAAAGGTAATAAAGGAGTAGGTAGGGGAGGTAGTAAAGGTAATATAATAACGCGTTAATTAATAAAGGATAAGAAGGTAAGTTTAATAAATAAGATAGGTTTAATAAATAATAAGAAATAAGAGCTATATAAGCTCCTTTAAATAATATAAAGTATAAAATAAGAATAAATAAATAAGATATTATAAAAGTTTTATTAAAGTATAATAAGCTAGTTACGCGCTTATATTAATTATAATATTAAAGGACGCGCTATTATTATAAAGTTTAAAAGGAATATAGTAATATTAATAATAATATAAAGAGGATTAAATAATTAAGTATAAATTATATAATATATTATATTAGGATTATAAATACCCTTAGCCTAATATATATTAAAGATAGAAAATATTAGGAAGGCTAAGTAAATTATAATAAAGATTAATAATATTAAAAAGAGGAGATAATTATTAAAGATTATACTTATATAATTTATATAAATATTTTATATTATAAGCGGAGTTATAAACTTTATTATTATAGCTTGTCAAATAAAGAGAGGGGATATTATACTTTATACCTTTATAATAGAAATAAGGGAGGAATTAGAAAGAATAAAAGGATAAGTTATAAAGGTATATAAAATAACGCGGATATTCTAATAAATATTAGGGGTAATAATTTATAATATTAAAAAAGTAGTAATTAATAATAAGGATTAAGCTATAATAATAAAGGGATTAAAAGTAATTAATAAAAGATTATATCCTTAATTAAAGATAATTAAAGTTAAATAACTAGCCTTTATATATAGCTTAAGTATAGCTAATAAAGAGAAGAGGTTCTCCTTATTAATTATAAAAGTTATTAACCTTAAGATAATAAATAGGTTAATTAATAAGGGGATAATAATAAAGGATATACTCCTCTTCTATATTAA
>JAABUL010000873.1_pt1 | contig 62168 bp, 56 predicted proteins | sample 5559151 | NCBI WGS metagenome assembly JAABUL01 (sample SAMN10711876, study PRJNA513368) | rock metagenome | isolation source: Antarctica rocks | place: Antarctica: Victoria Land, Pudding Butte sud
CGAGGGGCGTGGACGCTCCGCGCCACGCTCCCCCTGCGATTTACGCGCGCGATGCGAGCGTTTGCCCTGCTTTGTGGCTCCGCGCTCCGCGCTTTCGCAGCCTCCCCTTTCACTTCTCGACAGTGGTGACGTGACCGCCCTGTACTGGCAGTATAGCATGGTGGGAGTGGGGCTGGCAACCGCGCACGTATGCTCACGGCATAGCTGCTAGGAGTGCGTCGGTGGTGCGCCGAGTCGTCGGCGCGGAGGGGCGCCCGGCCACTCGACGGCGACAGCGCCACCGGGCCGCTGCCGGCGCACCCATGGCCACAAGGCCACGCGCGCGCCACTGGCACCCGCCGGCTCCCACCGAGCATACGACGCTACCGCTCACGGCAAGGGACGCGCGGTGGTGGAGTAATGGATAGCGTAGGGTGTGCAGTGAGTCTTGTTTTGGGTCTTGCTTATGTCGGCAATCCCTGACCCCTCCCCCCGGCAATTGTTGGCCTCTCAATAGGCGCGGGGGTAGGCAATTCTTGACCCCTCATCCGGCAGAGCAGCCCCCGCCAGCACCGGCATAGGGCCAACTCAGGCGCGCACCTGCGACATTACGGTCACTCTTGCCAAACCGGCGCTAGACGCCAGATGTTCACATGCGCCCGCGCCAGTGTCGTTGACATGCTTAATAGCATGTGATACACTAGAGATGTGAGAGGTGAAACGGACCCTCACGAGTGACAACGAAACGGAGGCACACAGAATGGCACAGGCACCAACGATCACTCCGACGCCCACCCCGACGCGCATCGCGGGCATCTTCACCGTCCCCAGCCGGACCCGCGCGGGCGACGCATACACCACCGATGTCCGCGATCAGGCGCAACCGACGTGCACCTGCCCCGCCGGTCAGGCCGAGTTCGCCAACTGCAAGCACGTCGCCTACTGTTGGCAAGTGCGCGCATGCGTCGAAATGCAGGCCGAGCTAGACCGCGCTCGCTCCCGCGCCCTCATCGTCCGCCCCCAAGGCATGGACGCGCTCCAGGAGTGCTACGCCTGAGCAACACAAAAGGCCGGGGTGGAGAAACGGTCCACCCCGGCCATCACACGAGTACGGAGGCACACAGACATGACACTCGCACCCGCTTTCCCTAGTGTAGCAAGTGTAGCAAGTGACGCCGCCCCCCTGTGCGGCGATGTCCACGTCACCACCACATTCCGGCCCTGCGCGCCCGTCGGCAGCACCGCGGTTAGCACCTCCCTCGACGCTCTCGACGACACCGCCTTTCTTAACCTGCTGGACGCAACGATCACCCGCTTGATTGCCTACCGTGACGCCTACCGCGCGGCGATGGAGGAGGACACCGACAGCGTGGCGGCTCCCCTCCCGATCCCGACCCCCTGGTACGCCTGGTAGCACGCGCCGAGGGCTGGCACCCCCGCTAGCCCTCCCCCTTTAGCCGATGGAGTGATAACCAATGACCACCGAAACCACTGAGAAGCGCACCAATCCCACCGCTACCCACCTGGCCGAGATTGACCAGTGGATGCAGCGCCTCGCCGACGAGACCGACCACGCCGCCCAGAGCGCCGAACTCACTCGCTACCTCCAGACCGTGAGCCGCTTCTATGCGTACAGCGCGCACAATTGCCTGCTGATCGCCATGCAGCGCCCCGACGCGCGCCGCGTGGCCGGCTACCGTGCCTGGCAAGCGGTGGGTCGTCAGGTCAAGAAGGGCGCGAAGGGGATCGCCATCCTCTGCCCTGCCCCTATCAAGGCGAAGAACGAGGACGGCCAAGCCGTCACCGTTACCCTGCGCTTCCGCACGGGCTACGTGTTCGACGTGGCCGACACTGAAGGCGAGGACCTACCCGAGGTGATGGTCCACGCCGTCAGGGGCGCGCGGTATGACGCCCTGCTCCGGCAGCTCGTCGCCGTCGCCGAGCGCGGGGGCCTGCGCGTCCGCTTCCTGCACCGCCTCCCTGACGACGCTAACGGCATCAGCTACGGCGATGGGCGCATCGACCTGTGCGCGAACCGCCCCGACGGCAATATGTGCAAGACCCTCATCCACGAGATCGCCCACGAGCGTCTACATGGCACCACTGAGCGGGCCACCTTCACGACCCGGCAACTGGAGTGCCAGGCCGAGGCCGTGGCCTACGGCGTCTGCCAGGCGCTCGCCGTGCCCTGCCCCAACACCCCGACCTACCTCGCGCTCTACCGCATCGACCGCGCGACGCTCGCGGCCAACCTCGACGCCATCCGCGCCGGCGTCGCTACCCTCATGCAGGAGATCGCCCCCGTACAGCAGGCCCGCGCCACCGAGGATATCGCGGCCTAACGCACCAACGGCGGGCCAGCCTAGGCCGGCCCGCCTCCCCCCACACAGTACCAACGTTCGCATGCTCACCCGGCGGTATTGTTTACATGCTATTTAGCATGTGATACACTGTAGGTGTGAGGGGTGAAACGGACCCCTCCACGACGGCTACTGAAGACGGAGGCACACAGATGGCGATGACAGCGGAGGAACGGGCGGCGCACTGCCGGCGCATCGGCGCGTTGGGCGGGCAGGCTGTCGTCCGGGTGTGCGGACGCGAGCACATGGCCCGGATTGGTCAGGCAGGGTTCAAGGCCGCGCTTGATCTGGGCTACGGGAAGTATCTGGCCGAAACGGTCGTGCGCACCAGTTATCGCGCCAAGTTCGGGCGCGATCCCCAGTACAAGCGCAACACGGCCGGCAACACGGCCCGCGCCAAGCCCAACAAGGGGCCGTGCCAGTGGCACGCCTGCGCTGCGCCAGCCACCGACCTGCACCACGTAGACGGCTGGCAGCAGAGCGACGACACCGCTGCCCTCTGCGCCAACCATCATGACGCGTTGGAAAAGGCGTATCGCCAGGCGCGCAAGCTCTACCGTCCACACTCTCAAGACCCCGTGACGAAACGGGTGGTGGCCCTCTCCATCGGGATCGGCCTGGACGACGGCGTACCGTTCTAACGAATGGGGAGCGGGGCCGGCTACCGGGAACGGTGGCCGGCCCCAGGGAAGGAGTACACACAATGACGCCTATCGGCTACACGATGAGTGGGCACCCGCTCTGCCTACCCTGCTTCGAGGGCGACTACCGCCTCACTCCCGACGGCGCGGCCTACGCGCGCGACGGCCAGAGCGTCACCGCCGCTGTGGTGCCCATCCACAGCGGCGATCCCGACGACGGAGCGCCCTACGCCGGCTGTGGCCTGGCCCTCGCCGCGCCGTCCGATGCCGGCGTCGTCTGGACCTGCCCCTACTGCGGCAGCACCGACCTGCGCATCCTCTACGACGAGCGCCGCGCCTGTCGCATCGGCACCCTCAACGACACCGGCGACCCTGCCGATGCCGAGCCCTGGCCGAGCTACGCGTCAGACGAGTTCGTGGACATCGACCCCGGCTCGTTCGCCGTCCACTGCGACGCTTGCAACAGCCACGACATCACGCCACGCAAAGGGGGGCAGACCAATGACCTGGGCCATCAGCAAGCCGCGTGACGCCTGGTTGCGTCAAGCGAAGGACGCCTGGGCTGCGTTAGAGCCGCAAGCGCCGAAAGGCTCGCAGTTGCGCGACCTCGCCGCCATCGACCAGCACAATGTCGCCCGGCTGATCGAAGCCCTGGCGGCACTCACTTCGGGGCAGGTCAGCCAGGAACTACAGGACCTCGCCGGCCTGCGCCCCGTGGGCGAGGCCCTAGGGATGCCCGACACGGGCGACGCCGACGGCGACGACGCATGGGATTGATAGGAGGGACACGCAATGGATCGTATTGACATAACCCCGACGCCCGAGGCGTGCCGCCAGATCGCCCGCCTGTTCCGCGCGCAGCAAGCGGATGCGGAGGCGCTAGCCGCCCGCGCCGCGCGCGCGTTAGACGACCTCGACGGCCGCGCCGACGCCGACCTAGCCCCCTGGGACCGCGCGCTGCTTGCCGCCGCCTTCGAGGCGCTGTACGAGGACGAGGGCGCGCGCATCCGGCACATGGCCGAGGCCCTCGACGCGCTCGGCCCCTACGCCCACGCCGACGATAGCGAGGAGGACCCCGAGGATGCACGCTAATCGTCCCACCGATGAGCGCCAACAGATCGCCCAGCATGCGGCCCTCTGTCGTCTGCGGCGCGCCCAGCGCGCGGAGGGCCGTCGCATCCGCCAAGCCGTCGCCGACGGCTACGCGCTGACGCCGGCGCACCTCACCTCCCCCTGCCGTGTCGCCGCCCTCGCGGAGGCCCGACAAGTGGCGATGTACCTGATGCGCACGCGTCTCCTCTGGCCCATGCCCACGCGCAACAGAGCGTTTCCCACCGGGCGCATCGGACGGCTGCTCGGCCACCGCGATCACTCGACCGTGCTGCACGGCGTCACCGTGATCGCGGCGCGATTGGCCAGCGGACGGCAAGAGGACGCTTCCCTGCGCCACATGGTCCGCGCCATCGACGTGACACTCGACGGCGCCTATGAAGGTGCGGGCGAGGACACGCCAGCGTGGCGAGCCGCGTAAAGCGCGTAAAGGAGGTGCAAAGGAGTCGCAGCGGATAGGATCACGGATCGACGCGGGCGGGGAGAGCCCCCGGCCGCCAGGGACGGTACGATCATCGGATAGATACATGACGGACACGGGAAGGACAGCGATTATGACCACTGGACGACCCACCAAGACCAGCGTCGCGAGCGCGGCGATACGACAGAGGACGCCGCGGGGCACAGCGCCGACCGCGCGAACGTCGGCCCTCTATCGAGACCTGACAAGACTGTTGCAACGCCTCATCGCCGCGGACCCCGCGCTACGCGCCCGCATCGTCGGCGCGCTGCGGCAGGGGCCAGCGGCGACGATCGACACGCTAGAGGAGGTGTCCGACATGCACGACGGGTTGCGCGACGGCATCGTGATCTTCGTACTCAACCACGTCGATTACGACGCGCTCGCTGCCCGCTTGGGCGCGTGACACGCACGCCGGGGACGGGGGCCAGTGCCGGTCACCGTCCCTAGGAGAGGAGGTAGACAATGCCCGTGACCACAGGCCGACTAGCAGGTGAACGGCGGCATGCGCTACCCTCCATGGTGGAGGGCCTGATGCCACTGACAATCGACGGCACCTTGTATTACACCACGACCGAGGCGGCCCGCGAGCTGGGCGTCCAGCCTGGCGCGGTGCGCGATGCCGTGGCGCGCGGGACCATCGCCGTGCGCCACGTCGAGGAGATCGACCGCAACCTGATCGCTCTACAGGAGCTGGAGCGGTATCGCACCGAGCGGGCTGGTCAGCAGGGCTGGGCCGCGCGCAAAGACCCGACCTACCGGTCGACCGACTCCCGCGCCGCCTACTTCCGCGCGTACCGCCGGCGCCGGCGCCAGGAAGCCGCGGAGCAGGAGCAGACACAGACACACACCACCACCGAGACTGGAGAGGAGCACCAATGATGGATCAGGAGACACGCGCAGCGCTGGTGGGCAATACCCTGATGCGACTGGTGTCGCAGGTGTTGACGGACGTCAAGAACAACAGGGATAGCGTCGACCCCGCGGCCGGCCTGGACACGGTCATGGGCGCGCTGGACCATATCTCCACGGCACAAGACGCCCTCGACGCGCTCTATGTCCGTGGGGAGGCGCCGGCCGGCTTGGAGGATGAGGCCGCGCGGCTGTATAGCCTGGCCGATTGGCAGCGCCAGCGCGCGGCCCTGGGCGCGGAAGGGGCATGACATGGAACACGAGGCGTTGGCTTGCGCGCGCTGTGGCGGCGACAGCGGGCCAGAGCGCCTCTGTCGCGCCTGCGAGCGTGCTGAACAGTGCGACGAGGAGGGGCATCAGTGGTGGGCCGACTCGTGGGACCACCACGCGACGGACGCGTGCGGCCGCCGCCTCGCCAGCGTCAACTACGTCTGTGTCCAGTGCGGCGCGTCGGAGACACGCATCGAGGATCGGTGAAAACGGACCGACCCATTGACGATCTGAGCCCGCCCGCGCGTGCCCTGCTCGCCGCCTTGCGCGACGAGATCGACGCGCTACTCCTGGACGCCGACGATAAGGAGGGCATGGGCTGATGCCGTGGCGCATCCCCAGCGCGCGCTGCCCGCGTTGCGCTCGCGAGGTCCGAACGGTCGACTTGGCAGCGATCCCAGTCGAGTGGTTGCTCGCCGAAGAGAACGCTGCGGTGTTGTGGCCGCGTGGGGGGCCGACACTCCCGCCGGTGTCAAGGCCTGCGCCGACTGTTGGGAGGAACTGCACGGGCTGTACGAGGATCAGCGTAGGTGGGAGAGAAAAGTGCACCTATGCTAATAATTGACATAATAGACTAGAGTGTGAGATGAGTGATAGGTCGATTAATAGGGGACGTAGAGCATGATAATCGCAATCGTTAACAGGAAGGGCGGTGTGGGCAAGACCACGACGACCTTCAACCTGGGAACCGCCCTCTCGAAACGCGCGCGTCGGGTGTTGCTGGTGGACCTGGACCCTCAGAAAGCGAGCTTGACGCACCTCGCCCAGATCCAGAACCCCGACTACACGGTAGCGGACGCCCTCTCGCACTACCTCAAGACGCGGACACCCGCGCCGATCGACGCTATGGTTATTCCCCTGGCCTCTAATCTCGACCTGCTCGCGGGCAGCGCGGACCTCGACAACGCCGAAATCCGGCTCTCCTCCGTGCTCAAACGCGAGCACGTCCTCAAGGGCGCGCTCGGCGACGTGCGGGCGCGCTACGACACCGTGCTCATCGACTGCGGGCCGAGCATGGGCGTTCTTGTCGTCAACGCCATGACCGCCGCCGATGAGGTCATCATCCCCGTCGAGAGCGCCTACATGGCCGCTGTGGGCCTGGAAGACTTGCTCGACACGGTGGCCGATGTGCGCCGCGAGGAGATCAACGGCGATCTGCGCGTAGGCGGCATCATCTTGACCAGAGTGAAGGGGACTCGCCACGGACGGGAAATCGCCGACGGTGTTCGCGCCGCCTTCGAGGGCACCACCATCCCCGTCCTGGGCGAAGTCAAGGAGTCGACGAAGGTCAACGAGGCGTCCCAAGCGCGACAGTCTATCCTCGACTACGCGGAAGGCGACGCGGCGGCGAAAGCCTACACGAAGATCGCTGATGCCCTCGCCGAAACGTGGGCCGCGACGCCCGTGGGAGGTAGCCATGGATAAGGTGACGCGCGAGACGGCCAAAGCCACGCGGCAAAACGAGTTCGTCGGCTATCTCAAGGCCGCCGTCGCCCGTGGCGCCGACAACCTCCCCGGCGCGCGGTTGCTCCCGCTGGACCGCATCGACCCCAATCCCTACCAACCGCGGACGCGTCCGCTCGCCGACGCCGATGCCGCCGAACTGGACGCCTCGATCCGCGCACACGGCATCCTACAGCCAATCGCGGTCCGCCCCGTCGGCGATCGTTACCAGATTGTCGACGGCGAACAACGCTGGCGCGCGGCGAGGCGCGTCGGCCTGACCACCGTGCCGTCCGTCGAGCGCCAGGTGAGCGACGAGGACATGGAGTTGCTGGCACTGCTGGCGAATACCCAGCGCAACGATCTGGCGCCCCTCGATGAGGCCCGCGCGTACAAACGGCTCATGGTGCAACGCAGGCTCTCGCTCCGAGAGATGGCCGGCGTGGTGCATAAGAGCCACGAGCACGTCGCCCAGCGCCTGCGGCTGCTCGATAACCCCGACATCACGGCCGCCGTGGACGATGGCTGGTTCACCCCGACCGTTGCCCTGTCCGTGGACCGCGTGACGGACCCGGCGCGCCGGGCCGCGCTGCTCGATCGCCACCGCCCCGAGGGGCCGCCAACGCTGGCCGATGCCCGCGCCGCGCGTCAGGCGGATGAGGGAGACTCGGCCCAGCAAGCTCCATCTGTCAAATATTTGACAGAACCGGTGGATACAGCCCCCTCGTCCCCGCCGTCGGCGGTGGACATGCCCAATGCCGCCGCGACTGTCAAATATTTGACACCACCGCGCGCTGACCGTGGGGCCGTCCCGCCTGGTGGCGCGTCATCGGCCACGACCGATACGCGCCTGGGAAGCACGGACGACGCCGAGGGCGAGCCGTGGGAAGCGAACCTGGCGCACGACCAACACACGCCCCCCGTCGCGTGGGTGCGCAGCGAAGACACGCGGACGGGCGCGCTCTTCCACGCGGGGAGCGGCCGCGCGGAGCGCGAACAGTTGCGGGTCGCGCTATTGGCGGACTTGGAAGCTCTTTTCGATTAAGTGGGCGCGTCGGTGGTATTTGAGCGCGAGTAGGGAACGTCATGGGAGGAAACGTCATACACGCACGAGATACGGACAGGCCAACATCCATCACCCTGACGACAGATCACGTCACGGCCGACGCCGCTGGCCCGCTCGCCGACGCCCTGCACGCCGCCGGCGTCATGGTCGAGCAGCACGCCTTTCTGCCTGTGCGCGGCGAGGAGCAACACCCCTGGGGCGTGCTCCTGCTGGCCGCGTCCGGCCCGCCCCTGCCCCTGGCCCGCCTCGTCGTCCCCGCGACAGCCCTGGCAGGCGTCACCACCGCCCTCGCCGCTGCCCTCGGGATCGGGGAGCGCCCGGCCCTGGCTACGCTCCAACTCAAGGCCGATGGGGTCTTCGTCTCCGTCAGGGGCCAGGACCTTATCGACATAACACAGGCGCTCGACACGCTCCCGGCCCAGCTCGCGCGCCTGGACACGCGCCGGGAGGAACGCCGGCTCATCTATAGTGAGGGTAGCTGGCGCATCGACCCGTGAAGGGAGCACGCTGTGGACCACGACATAACGACGCCGACGACGGCAGCTGCGGGACACGACATAACGACGCCGACCGGCGCGGTGGGGGAGGCTGACGCTGACGTCGGACCGGCTGGTGCCTCGTCACATGAGGACGCGGAGGCGCGGGCGTGGCCGTCCCCGGCGTATGTCTCCGTGCCCCCGGACGTGTGGGCCTTGGCCCGTGGCATCGCCGCCGTGCTCGGCGAAACGATGCCCCCGCCCGTCCGCACCATCACCCGCGCGGTGGACCGCCTCGGCCCCGATCGCGTGCGCGCCTTGCTCGGCCAGGCCCTCACCGTCGAGGCTCAGGGCGGGCTCACGCTCCCCGACGACCGCCGCCGTACCCCCGGCGGTACATTCTTCTACCTCGTGCGCGCGAGCGACGAGATCAGTCGGGAGGACAAAGACTACATCTTCCCACGACAAGGCGGCCGCCTCAAGAGGGCTGGAGGGAGCGGCACGCCGGCGGTGCCTGCCCCGGCGGCCCCCGCGCCGGTGGTCTGGACAGACGCGACCTTTCGCGCGCTCGCGCGGCAGCTCCAGCAGGACAGCTCAGGGAGGGCAACCACTGTGAAGATCACCGTCATCGGCCGGCCCGGCACCGCCGTCGAGCAGGGCCAGGCCGTCACCCTCGCCCTCGTGAGCGAGAAAGTACCAGACCTACCCAAAGGCCTGCCGGAGCCGCCCGCCGGCACGCACTACACCGTCTTTGTCGCCCGCAAGCAGTGGGCGAAGGTCGCCGAGGCGCTCGCCGCCGACGCGGAGGACACGGCCATCATTGAGGGCTACGCCGCCCTCGACCCGCGCGTGGCGGGCATCGCCGTCTACGCCACCAGCGCCACCACCAAGCGCATGCAGGCCGCCAAGCGCGCCATGACAACGGCGGCGACACCATGAGAGACACGGGCGCAAAGGTCACATCGCGCGCTTCCATGGCGCTGAAGGCCTTCGGCGAAAGCCTTTCACATGGGAGGCATGATACGAACGGTGCTTTGGCTAATGCCGCGATCCGCTCCACCGTGCCCATGCCCATGCCCCTTTATGCATGATCGGAAGTTGCGCGCAATACGCGCGTTGGCCGCCGACGAGAGCAATGAGGATTTGCTCTTGGCTCAATAGATCGTTCTGCGAAAGTACAGCGACGGAGTAAGCGACTACGAGCGATCAGGGGTAAGCCGCGCCGGAGGCGCCGACACTACTCTCGCGTACAATCAACTGGAAGGGCGGCTGGACGCGCTCTGGTGGGACGATACGCGAGCCATTGACCCGCCCAAGTAGCATGGATACGGCCAGTCGCCCAATTTCGTCTTTATCAGGGGCGATTGTGGTCAGGCGCGGCGCCGCGAAGCGTCCCTCCTCAATATCATCGAATCCCACGACCGCGACATCGTCAGGAACGCGATAGCCTGCGTCCTGTGACACCCGCATCGCTCCCAGGGCAACGAGATCATTGAAGCAGAGTACGGCGTCGGGAGGGCGCTCGAGGGTGAGCAAGCGACGCATGCCCTCTATACCCTCCATGCGGCCATGGCGCGTGGCGGGAGTAGAGACAATGAGGCTCTGGTCAATCGCGAGTCCCGCGTGTGTCAACGCCTCCGTGTATCCTCTCAACCTGAGGCGGGGTGTATCACCGCGTTCCTCCCGGAGGTCGACCGCGGCAATGCGTCGCCGGCCAAGGCCCAAGAGATGTTGCATGGCAACGCGTGCCGCAGCTACATTGTCTATCACTACATGATCGTAGGACGCGTCAAGCAGGCGCTCGCCCAGCAGGATAATGGGCACGTTGATACGCGCCAGATCCTCGACCTCTAGGGAGATTGGGTTGAGAATAACCCCGTCAAGCAAATGGCGGCTGAAGCCGCTCGCGATGAGAACCTCACTCGCGCGCCTTCCCCCCGTATGCTCGACGAGCACGGTGTGTCGGTGAGCCTCCGCCGCCTCGACCACCGCCGCGCTAAGGGCGGCAAAGTACGGATTGATGAGATCGGGGATAGCCAAGGCAAGCACACCAGACTGTCCTTTGCGCATGTGGCGCGCGGCCACGTTGGGACGATAGCTTAGCGCCGAGATCGACGCAAGGACACGTTCTCGTGTCTCCACGCTGACCTCGGAAGACCGATTGTTGACCACATTGGACACAGTCTTGAAGGAGACGCCAGCGTGCGCCGCCACCTCCTTGAGCGTCGAAGTTTCAGTATTTTTCATAAGAAAGATCTTTTGTGTCGTGAAGGAGTAAGCAATCAATAACGTAAGGGCGCGAGTCAGATGATGTCCGCGCCCCTACGCCCTACGCCGCTTTACGCGTTATTGATCCGCTAAGGCGTAAATCTCCTGCTGGGATAGGACGCGGTTGAACATCCACACGTCATCGATGGCGCCGTTGACGAAGTCCGTGCCGGTGCCATTGAACTTAGGGCCTGCGCAGAAATAAAGTAGTCACTTCCCCGTCCACTGTAGACGTGAACGAGGCGAAAAGTTGGAGTGGTTATTTCTGCACGGCCCCTATTACCGCGTCCGATGACGGTGTGGAAGGGCGCTCTCCAGGCCGTTGTATACGAAACGGTTTGTTGCAGCACGCCATTGACATACAGTGAGATACTTTTCGCCCCTGCGTCGTAGACTCCAACGAGATGGTACCATGTTCCGATCGTCGGCGCGGCATTCGACACGGCCCGCGTGGGAGTCGCCGAGCTGTTGTCGGAGGCGAGGGCGCTGAAGGCAAACCGGCCGCAGGCCGCGCAGTACTGCAGGAAGAAGCCACTGACGTTGTTGCCGTCGATGCTGGCGAACGTCTGGAAGGTGTTTGTGGAGTTCATTTTCACCCAGGTCGCCACCGCATAGCTCTGACTCGTATCGACGACCGGATAGGGGACATCTACGACAGCGTTGTTCGACCCGTCAAAATTGATCGCGTGTGAGCCGACTCTGCTGCTGCTCGTCCAGGTCGCCCCGCCATACAACGTGCCCGGATTGTTGTTGCCGGAGGAATCGCTAGCCGTCGTGCCGCTTCCATCGTTGAAGGTCCAGTGGGCCTTTGGGGATGCCGGGAGAGTGGGCCGGATCGTGACTTTCCAGCGTGCGTTGTTCCCGGCGTTCTGTAGGATGGAGGTGAGTTGGACACGCCCGCTCCAGCCGCTCGGCGCATACTGACCCAGTGAGATCGGGAACGACGCTATATTCGGGACGCTCACCACCTGATCGGGTTGACGCTCTGTCCCCCACGGCATCGGCGCGGAGCGTGCCGAATCGTAGAGATCGACGCTGCCGTTGTAGGGACCGTGGAAAAGCACGCCCTTCGTGTAGGCCCCATTGACCTGATAATCGACGCGCACGCAGGCGCAACTATTGGCGTCATTCTTCACGAGGGTTCCGTCGATCTGTGAGTTGATGTCCAGACTAGCAGGCATTTGCTCCGCCGTGACCCCCACCTCCTGGTCCGCCCACTAATTTCCCGCCATGCCCAGGTGTCCGATCCAGGTCTTTGGGTCGAAGTCGGCGTAACTTGTCTTCGTGCGATCCGGGTCATAGTTCTGCACACGGATCACTTTGCCGACCGTCACCGGATTGAGTTGGGTCGTGCTGGACCCATCCTCGACTTCAAGATAGACCACCGCGTTGCTGGGGATGGTCCCCGACCATGTCAGTCCTCCGGTTTGCACGTTCGGGTACTGCTCCGTCGGGGTCAGGGTTTCGCTGTTGGGGTTATCGACGTAGCTGGCGTGGGTCGCGTCGATGCGATAGACCCGAAAGTTGCCCGTGGCGAAGGGGATATTGTTCAGCGCCACGTTGACGGCCTGATCACTCCCCGAGAGATTCCATAAAGCGACGCTCGCTTTGTGTTGGTCGGCGGAGGCCAAACCGTCGACCGAGCCACCGATGGTGAGTTGCCGACGATCGACCGGCATGTTGGCGTAGATGCTGTAGGCGTTGTACGCGGCGCGGCGATGCCCATCCTGATCCAGTAGGCCAATGACGTCGCATTGGGTGGGGCATATAGGGTCCTGCATCTGCGCCCAATCTACGTGCGTGATCCAGGGCATAGCCAGAAGCGATTTGAAGCTGTTGAGAAGATACGCCGCCTCGGGATAGTGGATGACGATGGTGTTCGGCGAGAAATCATGCACCGGATTATACTCGTCGAGATTGTCGTCCAGGCTCGCCCAGCGATAAACCCCGGTAGAGGCGCTGTTGGACGCGTCCCGATAGGGCGTAAGGCCCCCGCTCGTCGGATCGCCGTAATAGTGGAATGAGAAGACGTCGAGTGGCAAGTTAGGGTTTGCCAGAGAATAACGTAGTCAACCTGGCGCCCCATTTACACACGAATGGGCGCGAATAGTGGATACGTTGTTCATTGACGAGCCCTATTATTGGCGTTGACGTTAAACAGACGGGAGCGCACACGGTCCGGGCGAGGGTGGTCAGGGCCGCGTGCAGCGGGGGCGCGCCCTCCGCGTACAGACGCGTCTTGAGCGGTTCGACCCAGGCCGCCGCCGCCGCCGTTCCCTCCCCAAAGACGGCGTTGCCCACCGCCCACAGGTACTCATAGGCGTGGTAGAGGTCGATGATCTCGACCATCTCCACGCCCGGCAGCGCCAGGAAGGCGCGGGCGTGCCGCCAAATCCACTCCGCCCCATCACCGAGTGCCACCACGGTGTGCACGGCCGGTGTGCCTAAGCCCCGGCGGCAAGCCTCGACGTGGGCGCGTCCCCAGAACGCCTGCGCCTCCTCGAAGCCGGCGCCATAACTCGCTCGCCCCCAGGCCAAGCGCTCGCGACCCGTGTCGGCGTCCACCTCCACACCCGGCCCCAGCAGGGCGACCGTTGTCACCTTCATCTCATGCCAGTCGTCGTCGCGATGGACGAACATCCCGTCTACCTCCACCGCCAGCACGCCGCTCTCCGGGGCATCCATTACCGCCGCCTCGGCGTCCATCCAGGCCGGTTGCCCCCGCGCCACACGCGCCATCGCCGCCTGCACCTCCGCTTCAGCGACCGCCCCGATCCCTTCGGTCATCCGCCGCAGCACCTCGTCGTCCACCCTGACACCGACCGCCTCACTCACACGGTCCACCGCCTCCGCGAAGCCGCCCGCGATTCCGTCGCGACAGACCACGCGCAGGAGTCCGGGCGAGAGCGACCCCGTCCCCAGATCCAGCCGCGCGTCCAGCGGCACATGCCCCTGCCCGCACCCCACACAGCGATAGTAGGCGCGGTGCAGCGTATAATCCCCGACCAACCCCTGCAGCGTGCGCCGTCGCGCCTGATCCACACGCTGGAGGCGCCCCCCACACGTTGGGCACGACCCCCGCTCCTCCTCCGCCTCCCGCACCGCCGCGACCCGCTCCACCACCGGCCCCAACACGGCCCGCCCCACCTGCCGCAACCGCTGCTCCATCCCCGCCAAGTCGTCCGTCAGCAACGCCGGCAGCACCTCCGCCAGCGCTGCCATGAACACCGCCCCCATCTCCTGTATGATGGCAGCGGACAGCTCATCCCTGTCCATCGGTACCCTCCACCGGCACACCGAGGGCGTCTCTAGCGCCCGTGCCGTCGTGAGGGTACCGCTTTTGTGCCTGCCTCAGCCACCCTCTCACCACGGTCCACTATTTTAAGGTGCACCCCATAGGCACACAGGCACCCGGATCGCCCGATTTACAAGCCGGGAGGCCGGGAGCGCGGCTTCTTGACAAGATGGGAGCGTCCGTGTTATTGTAGCTACAACGTTGAAGGGAGTGGGTGTATTTGCGGCGTGGCGTCCATGACCGATTATTCCTCATGGCACAGTGCATAGGGCGGTATGGCCCATCGACCGCAACGGGCTCTTTGGAAAAGGGGGTGTTTATTCGCGCTATCTATACCGCTTTTCATCCTTCGCGGCCGACTGCCAGGGCTCCTGTTGTAGGGCCTGCTAAACGATGCCGGCCTGTTTAGACGAATTATGTAGAAGATGTATCACATAGGAATAAGGTGGAACAATGGACACAGAACGGTATGGGCGACGCGACTTCCTACGCCTGGGCGCCGCGGCTGCGGCTGGCGTAGCCGCCACTGGATATGCTCTCCGCACCGGCGCGCCGATCGTGCGCGCGGCGGAACCGGAGGCTAGCGCGCCGTCCGGCGCGCTCTCCGTCGCCATCTGGGGCGACACGGTGGACTACAAGTCGCTCCACACGGCCATCAACAAGTACATGACGCTGTACCCCAAGGTCAAGGTCACCGTACGGGAGGGCAACTGCGGCGCCGACTACGCCGCGTGCAAGACGCTCATCGCTGGCGGGACAATGCCCGACGTGTTCGTCCCCGGTATCTGGAACTACAACGCGATGGTTGACGCCGGGGTGCTGACGGATCTGACACCCTACATGAAGAGCGGCGACTTCAACCTGGGCGACTACAACAGCACCATCACCGGGCAAATGAAGAGCCTCAAGGACGGTTATCTCTATGGGCTGCCCATGGGCTTCAACCTCCAGAGCATCTTCTATAACAAGGACATGTTCGACAAAGCCAAGCTCGCGTATCCCCCGATGGATGGGAATTACACCTGGAATGACCTGCGCGCCTGGGCCAAGAAGCTGACCCTGGACGCCAACGGCAACACCCCCGTGTCGTCCCACTTCAATGCTAACAAGGTCAAGCAGTGGGGCTTCTTTACCTGGGCTATGATTGAGCAGCAGGCGCACCTCGACTCGATTTTGCTGGCCCATGGGGGCAGCCTGATGACCTATCCGGGGCGCCAACGGTGCAACCTGGAGAGCCCCAACACCATCAAGGGCTTGCAGTTCATTCAGGACCTCATGTGGAAGGATCACTCGACGCTGACGCCGCAGGCCAACCAGGAGGAGTTCGGCGTGGACCGTTTCGTGGCCGGCCATATCGCCATGGAGCAAGGGTCACACGAACAGGTTGGCCTCGTGGCGGCGCGCAACCCCACTATGCGCCTCGGCATCGCCCCCTTGCCCAAAGGTCCGTACGGTCCCGCGGACTGCATCCAGATTCATATATGGTCCATCTTCAACCGCGCCCAGAACAAAGATCTGGCCTGGCACTTCGTCAAGTGGATCTCCGGCCCTGGATCGGGGACCGAGATGGGTCTGGTTCCTCACTATAAGGACTACGCCTATGGCCCTGATTTCCTCAAAGGGCAAGGGGAGCCGGCCGGTCTCAAGCAAGCCCAACTCGATCCCTTGAAGTGGAAACTGACCATCGTCCCAACGTCCTTCAACCAGAAGAACGGCGAGATCGCCGGGCAGGACGGCTTCGGACCCGCGCTGACGAATATCATGGCGAACAAGCAGACGGCCGCGGCGGCGGTGCGTGGCATCTCCCAAAAGGTCAACGCTATCATGCAGCAGTAATAGGCCAGGCGTCGGTCGTCCGACTCCGTCAAATGGACGGCAGGGAGGGCATGCTGTTCTCACTGCCGTCTGTGTGACGGAAGGAGTTTACTGTACGTGCACAATAAAGGGCGTCTCGTGTCTACCGTGGTGGAACGAGTTGCACGCGTGGTCAACGTGGTCAAGAGGATGAGTCATGAAAGCAGTCGGAGTCGGACCTGCGGCGCGGTCTAAGCGTAGGCCTCGGTCGCGCGAGTGGCGGGAATGGCTCGCCGCCTACGCCTTCCTCGCGCCACAGTTGATCGGTCTGGTCGTCTTCGTGGGTGGCCCGCTCATAGTGTCGCTGTACTATACCTTTACACACTGGGACCTCGTCGCGCCCGCGCCCACCTGGGTCGGGTTGAGCAATTGGCAGTATTTCTTTCAAGATCCGCGCATCGTCGCCGTCGTCTTGAATACCATCAAGTTTATCCTGTGGGGCACGACGAGTTTCCTGCTGCTCTCGCTGGTCATGGCCCTCATCTTGAATAGGCAGGGGCGAGGCGTTGGTCTCCTCCGCGCCGCGTTCTTCCTGCCCTGGGTCCTGTCGCCGATCGCCGTCGGCGTGACCTGGAAATGGATGTTTAACACGCAATCCGGCCCCATCGCTCTGGGATTTGGAGCTGTTGGCGCGCAGAGCCCCGACTGGCTGCTCGATCCTCGCTTCGCCATGATCGCCATCGCCATCATGACGACGTGGCAGGGGATCGGCTACGGGATGACCATCTACTTGGCGGGATTGCAAGGTGTCCCCGGTCACCTCTATGAAGCCGCCAAGATCGACGGGGCCACGGCCTGGGCGCGTTTGCGCTACATCACGCTCCCGCTGCTCTCACCGACGATCCTGTTCCTCACCATCACCTCGTTCATCGGCGCGTTCCAACTTTTCGATCCGGTCGTGGCCATGACCGGCGGCGGCGGGTCAGGGACCGGCGGCGCGGGCGGGCCCGACAACTCGACGCGCACCATCGTTCTCTATCTCTACAACCAGATGTTTGAGTACAGCGAGGTCCATTCCGGCATCGGCTACGCGTCTGTCATCGCCTGGATGCTCGTCGTGCTGATCCTTGCCGTGACGCTCGTGCAGTGGGGCGCGGCCAGACGGTGGGTATTCTATGGCGGGGCGGAAGAAAGGTAGGGCGCATCGCATGTCAGTACAGACCACGGCGCCGCGGCCAAACGCCCGCGAACGGGAGGGCTCCAATCGGGATCGTTCCATCGGCTTATATCAATTACGGCGGAGGATTGGCGCGACGCTCTACTACGTCATCGTGACGGCCCTGGCGATCATCTATCTCATCCCCCTGGGCTGGGTGCTTTCCACCTCTTTTCGGACGAGCGCGAATGTGTTCGATCCAACCCAGTGGATCCCGCATCCATTCACGGTCGCACACTATCCGGGCGTCTTCCAGGACCTACCGAACCTGGGGACATATTTTTTCAACACGGTGCGCATCGCCGTGCTCACCACGGCCGGGCAGTTGCTCTCATGTTCTATGGCCGGCTACGCGCTGGCGCGCCTGCGCTTTCCCGGGCGTGGCGTCGTGTTTTTCATCCTTTTGCTCACCCTGATGGTGCCAGGGCAAGTCACGATCATCCCGGTCTATGTCCTGTTCCGCACCCTGGGATGGATCAACACGCCGCTGCCCATGATCGTGCCGGCCTTCTTCGGGAACGCCTTTGCCACGTTCTTTTTCCGCCAATTCTTCATGGGCATCCCGCGGGAACTGGAGGAAGCTGCTTTTCTCGACGGCGCCAGCCGCTGGCGCATCTACCGCAGCATCATCGTCCCCGTCTCCAAGCCACCTTTCATGGCCCTGGGTCTGATTACCTTCGTCAACGGCTGGAACAGCTATTTCAACGCCGCCGTCTTCCTTCAGACAGAGAACCAGTGGATTCTGACGCAGGGGTTACTCAGCCTGATCGGACAATACGCCAGCCAATGGGGCGAGATCATGGCCGGTGTCGTCTTGATGTCCCTGCCCATTTTCGTGCTCTATCTCGTCGTGCAGCGCCATTTTGTCCAGGGCTTTACGTTCGCGGGCATTACCGGATAGTCAGGATCGTCGTGAATACGTCGTTGCCAAAGGGGAGGAGAACGTTGTCTAGCACAGATACGCGCGTCAAGACACAGAGGGCTGTGGCAATCGGCGTCGATTTCGGGCAAGCGGTGGATTATCCGCTGAGCAAGATGAAGTTTGCCGTGTATAACTCAGGTCTCGTGACGCTGGACCGCTACAAGCGTGACGCCGAGCGCTTCGCCGACGTGGGTCCGGAGTCGCTGCGCATCGACATCGCCTGGGGGTGGGGTCCGGGGTGGAATCCGTACGCGGTCCCACCCGTCACAGGGACGGCCGAACACCTCTTGTATAACTTCGCCGAACTGGATGAACTGGCGAGGCTGCTGAATAGCAAGAAGGTGCGACCCTATTGGTCGTATTGCTATATGCCGGTCCCCTTACAGCAGGGGGATGACTGGCGCAGTGCGCCGGTCAGCATGGAGGGCTGGGAACAGGTCCTGCGCGCCTTCGCGCGGCACTATCGCGCGCAGGGTATCCGTATCGGTTATCACGAGGTGTACAACGAGCCCGATCTCATCGACCCCGGCACCGGCCCCGTCTTCTTCACGGGGACGCGCGACCAGTACTTCGAGATGTATCGACGTGGCGCGTCGGGCATCAAGGCGGAGGATCCTGATGCCGTCGTGGGAGGGCCGGCCCTGGCCTTCACCGACGAGAGATCCTGGATCACGGCTTTCCTGGAGGACGTACGCGCGCATGATCTGCCGCTCGACTTCTTCTCGTTCCATCACTATGGCCCCGGGGTCGGCGCGACGGTAGAGCGGATGCGCGACGGACTATCGCGCGACCCGCGATTCGCGACGACGGAGATGCACTTGAACGAGTACAACTCGTTACCGGTCGATTACCCGCTGGGCGGACCGCAAGAAAAGCATCCCTCGGCGGCCATGCTGTTACAGGATTTTCACGACTTGCTCGCCTATCCCTGCCTGACGAAGGTGAGTTGGGCGCAGTTCCTGGACAGCGGACAGGATAACTACTCCGGCATGGTCAGCTTCGAGGGCCGGCGTAAGGCCGTGTTCAACGCCTACAACGTCTATATGGGCATGCCGGTGGACCGTCGCAGGGTAAGCGTCAGCGGATCGGAGGCGGTCGGGGGCATGGCCGCGACCGACGGGCATCGCGCCGACCTTGTCTTATGGAATAGTTCGGATGACGATCAGACGGTCAGCGTGGACCTGAGTCACGCTCCCTTCGCCACGGCGACCCTCCGTGTCTATCGGATCGACGCGGATCACGCCAGTTGGGGCGACGACCCCGCGCGCGAAGAACTCGCGCCTGTTGACACATCCGCCGATGTGCGGACGGCGGGCTTGACGTGGATGGGAAACATCCCGCGCGACGGCGTGGTCTATCTGGCCCTGGATGATGGGACTACAGTGTCCGCCATGCCGCCCGCGCCGGTCGCGACCATTATACGGACGCTGCACTATTACCCCGACCGCACGACAGCGGCCTACGCGGATTTCGATAAGAGCACGTGGACCGCGCGCCTGGGGATGGCAACGGAACAGCGCGCCGAGGCCGTGGTCGGCGCCACCCTCGAAGGGCTGCCCGACAGGCTCGACCTGCGGGTCGCTATCGATGGGACGCTCCAGCGACTCGACGCCAATAGTCTGCTCGGCGTACGCCTCGACTACATGGTCGATGGGGCGTATGCGACGAGCGTGCTTTTCCACGGATCATACGCCAGCGGACCGGACCTGTACGACGTAGACCGCGCCTCGCCGACGCCCTGGGGGACGGGGCGACAGGCCGACCGGGTTATCGCGATCACGGATCTCGCGCGCTTTCAGATAGAGGTTGGCGTTTTAGCTCCCATTGGCTGGAGTGGGCGCGCCCAACTCACGTTTATCATGCAAAACACAGGACCGGGGACGCGTGCCAAGATGATAGTGCGGCAGGGATAAGGTGAGGCGCTCGTGATGGTATATAGACGATGGATGTCCGGCGTTGGCGCTCTGTTGATGGTGGCGGGCGTCAGCCTGCCAAGTTACCGTCTCTCCCCGTCTGGCGCGGCGTCTGTCACGGTCGTCGCCGACTTCGGCGCGCCGGTCGACTACCCGCTCGTCAAGACGAAGTTTGGCGTCTTCAACTCATGTATCGTGCCCCTGTCGCGCTACCGGCGAGATATGCATTTCTTCTCAGAGGTACATCCCAACTCTCTGCGCATCGATGGCGGCTTGGGCGGCGCTTTTTGTGCGTGGCTCGCCCCGTTCGTCACGGGGTCTGCCTTACACCCGCGGTATAACTTCACGGAGGCCGATCAGCTCATCTCTCTATTGAACGGGCGCAACGTGCTACCCTACTGGTCCTACGACTACATGCCGGAAACCCTGCAACCTGTGATGGGCGACTACAAGAGCCCGCCCGTTAATTTGCCCGCCTGGCAAACAGTGCTGCATGCGTTCGCGGCCCACTTCCGCGCGACCGGACACCGGGTGGGCTATCAGGAAATCTACAACGAACCCGACAACCGTGACTTCTGGAGTGGGACGGAAGACAACTATCTGCGTCTGTATGAGTATGGCGCGCGGGGCATCACAGCGGGCGATCCCGATGCCGTGATCGTCGGCCCGGCGCTGGCTTTCACCAACGATTGGGTTCCCCCGTTCCTTGACGATGTGAGAAGGCGGCAATTGCCGCTCGACGCCTTCTCGTTCCATTTCTACGGCGCGACCAACTACGACAACGAAACCATCGCCCAAGAGTTGGACACGCTGCGCCGGTACTTCGCACAGCGCCCGTACGTCGCCACGACAGAGTGGAATTTGAACGAGTACAATTCATACGCGATCGACTATCCGCAGGGCGGCGACCAGGACAAGTTCGGTCTGGCCTCCGCGCTGCTCAACGATTTTGACTATTTCATCGCGCAGCCCGAACTCACTGCGGTTCATTGGGCGCAGTTCCTGGACAGCGGGCAGGGCAACTACTCGGGCATGATCAGCATTGATGGGCACCGCAAGGCCGTCTTCAACGCCTACAAGATCTATGCTATGATGCCCATCGACCGCTATCGGATACGCGTTGGCGGCCTGCACAAGACCCTAACCGGCGCCTCGGTACAAGGCATGGCGTCTGCGGACGCCCATAGAGCTAGCGTTGTGCTATGGAATCGCACGGGCTACGATCAGCCAGTGAACGTTTCGTTGAAAAATGTCCCGTTCGCGCGCGGCGCGTTCCACGTCTATCGGATCGACGCGGATCACAGCAGTTGGGGCGACATCCCCAAGCACGAATTGCTGATCCCGACCGAAACGCATAGCCACGTCAAGATAGCCGGCCTTACGTGGTCAGGCAGTATGCCCTCCGGCGGGGTCGTCTATCTTGAAGCCGACGATGGCAGCGGTCTCTCCGAGTTAACGCCGAATCCCGTGGCGCGCATCGTGCGGACGCTGCACTACTATCCCGATCGCTCGACAACGGCCTACGCGGACATCGATCGTAACACCTGGATCGCACGGCTTGGCATGGGTAAGGAGGGACGGGCCGACGCGGAAGTCGGCGTCACAGCTGAGGGGTTGCCGCGTGCGCTAACCGTCGCGACAAAGGTAGATGGCGTCCTACATAAAGAAGACGCCAACAGCTTATTGGGTCTGCGTATCGACTATCAAGTCAATGGCGCCTATACCACGAGTGTGCTGTTCCATGGACCCTACAACGGCGGTGTCGATGTGTACGACGCGCGGCGTGCGGCGTCGATGCCATGGGGTACCCGGTGCCGGCCGGATCATGCCATAGCTGTGTCCAATCTGGCGCGGTTCACGGTCGTGTCGCGCGCGTATGCGCCGGCGGACTGGCGCGGGCGCGCGCAGATCACGTTTATTATGCAGGATACTGGAGTTGAAGCACGCGCGAAGATGACCATACATGTCGGGTAGGAGGGTATCCTGCACAGATCTACGACAGCCTGCCCGTCATCATCGCCTTCTGCGTCGCACAGCGTTTCTTTGTGCAGGGCATCGTGACCACGGGGCTGAAGGATTAAGGGATCAGACATGCAGGACCTGCGGGGAACGTGGCCGTCGTGACGGGGGCGGCGCGGCGCATCGGTTTGACAATCGCCCGGACGCTGGCCTTGACCCGGCAGATTGCCGCCGAGTATGGGCCAGACAACATCCGCGCAAATGCGATCCTGCTGGGCCTCATCGTCGATCACGGCCCCGAGGCCTATAGCCCATAGGTGGAGCGCCTTGCACCGACGGTATATCCGGTTGGACGTGTGGGGACTTTCGCGGATGTCGCGGCCGCCGTGCTCTACCTCGTCTCCGATGCGGCGTGCTTCGTCACGGCGCACAGTTGATGGTCGACGGCGGCCTGACGGCGCGGTCTCCGGAGTGGGCGACACAAGGGCTGCGGGTAGAGATGGGGAAAGAGTAGGAATCCGTGAAGATCACCAAGCTGGAGAGCCTGTTCGTCAGGCCGCGCTGGCATTTCCTCAAGGTCCACACGGACGAGGGAATCGTGGGGCTGGGCGAGCCGATCGTCGAAGGCCGTGCGCGCACCGTCGCCATGGCCGTGCGCGAGTTGGAATCCAACCTGATCGGCCAAGACCCGCGCCACATCGAGCGACACTGGCAAACGATGTATCGGGGCACGTTCTATCGCGGTGGTCCCGTCCTGCTCAGCGCCATCAGCGGCATCGAGCAGGCGCTCTGGGACATCCTGGGCCAGTCGCTCGGCGTTCCTGTGTACCAACTCCTGGGCGGCGCGGTGCGCGATCGTATCCGCGTCTACGCGCATTGCGGGGGAGACAGCCCCGAGGAGGCAGCCCACAGCGCCCGCGAGCGCGTCGCGCAGGGGTACACGGCGCTCAAGACGGCGCTCGACGCGCCGGTGCGCATTATCGGTTATTTGTGCCCAACCCCTCGAAAAGGTCAAAGTTCCTGCACGGAGCGGATCGTACCCCTGATCCCGCAGATCCTCAGTGCAACAAGCCGCCGCGGGTGCCTGGTAACCGCACGTTGATTCTGGCAACGGTATGTGCGCGGTCAAAGGGGGACGCAGGGCCAGCGTAACGCTGGTGGTGAGGCCGTGTGCAGAAAGTAGACTTCCCGCACTTTATGGAATCGACCCCGCTGATCTCTTTCCCAAAGGGACAATAGACGGCCCGTATCCTAACTTACAGGAACTTTGACCTTTTCGAGGGGTTGGGCACAAATAACCTTATCGATACTAAAGCCTATGTCGCGCGCCAGGTCGGACGCATCCAGGCGATGCGCGCGGCGATCCCGGACACGGTCGATCTCGCCGTCGATTTCCACGGGCGGGTCAGCCCCGCCATGGCGATCCGTCTGTGCAAGGAGCTTGAGGACTGCAGCCTGCTGTTCGTCGAGGAGCCGGTGCTGCCGGAGAACGTGGACGCCTTGGCCGCGGTGGCCCGTTCGACCACGATCCCCATCGCGACGGGCGAGCGCCTCTACACACGGTGGGGTTTCCGCGAGGTGCTGGAGAAGCAGGCCGCACGCGTGCTCCAGCCCGACCTTTGCCACGCCGGAGGGATCGGCGAGGTGCGCAAGATCGCTGCGATGGCCGAGGTGTACTACGCGGCCATCGCCCCCCACAATCCGCTCGGGCCCATTTCGCTGGCCGCAGGCCTACACGTTGATGCGTGCAGCCCGAACTTCCTGTGCCAGGAGCAGGTCTCGCTCGGCGAGGGCTACCTGACGCAGCCGTTTGTCGTGCGGGATGGATACATCGATCTACCAACGGCGCCCGGCCTGGGGATACAACTCGACGACGACGCGGTGGCGGCGCACCTCGACGATGGGAGTTGGGAGACGCCACGGGTCGCTCACTCTGATGACGGGTCGTTCGCCGATTGGTAGTGATCGTGCAACGTTACCTGCGGCATCGGCTATCCGCCAGAGCGCTGCCGCCCACTGAGACACGAGCAGCATCAGCTCACGCATTTTTATGCGCCTCGTCGCGTGAGTACCGGTCCTTGATCGATCATCGCAGCCGTGGAGCAAGTGAATCTCGACGATGTCGCTGATAGGGCATGGCTATTTCGTGCAGCGGACAGTTAGCTTGCGTACGCTGATATATACGATGCGTCTCCGCCGCTCAACGATGAAGTAGTTGCGCCGAATGCCTGCAACAGCCTCAAAGAATCCAATGCGATGCACTCCTTCGCGATACACTCCTTCGGGGCGGGTCTCGTACGAGGCGGCCCGGACGGCAGGGGAACGCGACATAACGTGAGGAGGGGAGGTCTGCCGACACACCCACTATCGCGCGAGCGGCGCTCTCCGCACCGGCGCCCGCGCGGCGACCACGGGCACGGTGCGCGATACTGGGGGAGAGACAGTGAGACGGACAGAGAAGGGGAGGGTTAGCGCGATGGTCTACACCACGCCGCGTCCCGACGATGATGCACAGCTGGCCGCGTGGCGCCGGCGGCAGGCCGAGGACGCCGTGCGCAGCATCAACATCCGCCTCCCGCTGGACCTGGCGCGCCGCCTGCGCGCCGAGGCGGCCGCGCGGGGTGTTCCGGCCGGCCGCTACGTCGGCGATCTGCTCCGCGTCACGTTGGGTGACCTCCCCGGTGGCCAGCCGCCCGCGCCCACGCCACCGTCCATTGCGGCCGGGTCGATGACACTGCCACAGACGCCGCCGGTGCCCGACGATCCGGGCCATGTCCGCCTGCGCGACCTCCGCATCATCCAACTCCACACCGGCCGCGACGGCGAGCCCCGTCAACTCGACACCGCCGAAAGGCCACCGTGCTCCGCATCCTGCGCTGACCTCGCCTGGCTCAAGGACCGAGATCGGCAGGTATCATAGGAATGATGGACATGTCCAACCCACACGACATACCAGGCGACGACACCACGCCGGCGCACATCATCCTGACCACGGATCGCGTCAAGGACGATGTGTGCGCCGGCGTTCAAAAGATGCTGCTGGCGAACCCTGCGTCACGAGTTTCAGGCGCGTCAAACTGCGCGTGGTCACGCATACCATCGACCTGCCGACGAGGCTCCATTGAGGTTCGCCAGCAGCATCATACGGCGCTTACAGCGGCTCCCTGCGTTCACCCTGGTACAATTCCTGCCCCTGGACGCGCAGGAGGCAACGATGGAACGAACCACACTAGGACGTACCGGTATCGAGGTTTCGCGCCTCTGTATCGGCTGCTGGCAAGCCGCAGGCTGGACGTCCTCCGATGACGACCGCTTCGTCGCCACGGTGCGCCACGCCCTCGACGAGGGCCTTACCTTCCTGGACACGGCCGCAGGGTACGGCGACGGACATTCCGAGGAGTTGGTGGCGCGGGCGATCGCGGGGCGGCGGGACGGGGTGGTCCTCGCGACCAAGTTCGCCCACACGGATAGCCGCCCCGACGCGGTGCGGCAGAGCTTGGAGGCGTCGCTGCGCCGGCTGCGCACCGACTACGTCGACCTGTTCCAGCAGCACTGGCCGCCGCCGGACATCCCGCTGGCCGAAACGCTCGGCGCGTTGGAGCGGCTCAAAGAGGAGGGCAAGATCCGGGCGATCGGGGTCTCGAACTGGATGGAGCCGGAATGGGCCGAGTTGGCCGATCCCGCCCGCGTAGACAGCTTGCAGCCGTGCTATAGCCTGCTGTGGCGCCCCATCGAGCCGCACGTCCTGCCGCAGTGCCGCGCCCACGACATCGCCGTCCTCCCGTATTCCCCGTTGTGCCAGGGTGTCCTGGCTGGGCGTTTCACCGCTGCGGCCGACATCCCCCAGGACATGCGGCAGGCCAACCACCAGTTGCAACCGGCGGTGTTCCCGCGCGTACGGGAGGTCGTGCACGCCGTGGAGGACGTGGGACGGACGTACGGGAAGACAGCGGGGCAGACGGCGCTACGCTGGCTGCTGGATCAAGAGGGTGTCACGGCACCGATCGTGGGAGCGTCACGGCCGGAACAAGTGGATGAGAACCTCGGGGCATTGGACTGGCGCCTGGACCGCGCGGACTGGTTGCGCCTGGCGGATCTCAGCTGGCCGCTGTCGGCGGAGTTGGGACCGCACGACACGCTCTGGGACTCGCATCCCAGGGAGGCGTAAACGCGCGGTGGTTACGGGCGCGGGCGGTGCAGCCGGTCCTTATGCGTTGCCTACCATGGTTAATACTACAACGTTACTTGTCCCCTGAGGCTGTGCTAGCGACTTGGAAGCAGGCTTACGACCGCTCAGTTTGGCAGCCAGATTGCCCCTTGTCTTACGGTCGCTACGGGTGATTCTAGCGAAGTAACGTTGTAATATTAAGCAGGTGTCCGCAAGTCTGGCATAGTCTATCTGAGCGTGATCCAGGCGCGAAAAACACGCCGAACTTATCGTCATGTGCTTAGTGGTCCATCCGGCAAATCACCGCCACTTTCGGAGCAGCGCTTTTCGCCACAATTCGCTCGTCTTCACGCGTGAGTTGTGGCGACTTGGCTCGGTGGCTAGACAAAATGGCACGATAGGGACTTACTGGATGGACCACTAAGTGGTCCATCCGGTAAGTGGGAATCGTTTTTCCAGCGACGCGGCAACAGGTCTGGTACGTGTCTCTACGCGTAAAACCCGGTCGTTGTACCTGCCCAAACGGCAAATGCGCCCGATAGAGATTTACCGGATGGACCACTTAGACAGCATCGACCCGACCGGCCGGACCGAGGGTGCTTCCGCGCGCGCGGAGACCGAGGGTGCTTCCGCGCGCGCGGAGTTGGAAGGGAGCCTCAATGCGCTCGGGTGGCCCCGTGCGTGTGCCGTCGATGCGCCCCATCAATAGCGCCACGGCCAGGCGTCCGATCTCCCCCTTGTCGGGCGCGATCGAGGTCAGCGACGGTCTGGCGAAGTGGCCGTCGTCGATGTCGTCATACCCCACCACCGCGACATCGTCCGGGATACAGCAGCCGGCCTCGTAGAGGGTCGACATCGCCCCCAGGGCCAGGAGGTCGTTGAAGCAGAAGACGGCGTCGGGCGGGTCGTCCAGCGCAAGCAACGCGCGCATCGCCTCCGCCCCGCCCTCGCGGCGCCAGTGGTAGCCGGAAACGAGGAGGCGCGGGTCGACCGGACGCCCAGCCTCCGCCAGTGCCGCGGCATAGCCGTGCGCACGGAGGTACGCCGCACCGACCGTCTTGCGCTCGTCCACCCCAAGCGCAGCGATACGGCGCCGGCCGAGGGCGAGCAGGTGACTCGTGGCCACGCGCGCAGCGGCCACGTTGTCGGTGACAACGTGGTCGTACGGGGCGTCGAGGAGGTTTTCGCCCACGAGGACGACCGGGATGCGCCCCTGTGGTGCCCGCAGGTCGTCCGTTTCGAGGGCCTGCGGGTCGAGGATGACCCCATCGATCGTGTGCGGACGCAGGCCACCGATGACCTCATACTCACTGGCCCGGTCGAATCGCGTGTGATCGAGCAGCACAGTATAGCCGCGCGCGGCGGCGGCGGCGACGACGGCGTTGCCGAGGTCGGCGTAGTAGGGGTTGGCGAGGTCGGGAATGGCGAGCGCGATGATGCCGACGCGCCCGTTGCGCAGGTGTCGCGCGGCGCTGTTGGGCCGATAGTTGAGGGACTCGACCGCCTCCAGCACCTGCCGGCGTGTCTCGGGACCGACCCGTGCGTGATTGCCATTGACCACGTTGGAGACGGTCTTGATCGAGACGCCCACATGCTCCGCGATGTCTTTGAGTCGTGTCATCATTCCGCGAATCTCTTTTCCACCACCGACACCTCAGCCCAGGAAAGCCGCGTGTCCGCCGCAGCGCCAACGGGACGGAGTTGGCGACCGGCCGCCGATAGCCTCCCCCTCCAAACCATCGTAGCATCGCGCGCCGCGTCAGATCTTCGGGCGCTATCTCAGTATAACGCCCAGCCGTGGGTGCCCGTCAGACATCCGGACATGCCGGGTGCACCACGAAATAGTGGAGCGAGCGGGAACAAGGGCGCCGGCGGTACCCTCCACAGAGGGCACGGGCGCGGAAGACGCCCAGAGCGTGCCCCCAGCTATGGCACCGGCTGTGAGGAGGCCCAGGCGTTCTGGGGGCGCGCGCACATCGAGGCCTGCCGGCGCGGCCGGGGCACGGCGGCGGTGCGCACGGTGGTGGCGCTGGGCGACGGCGCGGAGTGGATCTGGCGCCATGCCCGCGCCTACCTGGGGCTGCCCGACGTCGAGATGGTCGAGATCATCGACCTCTACCACGCCTACGAGTACCTCTGGGCGGTGGGCAACGCCGTCTTTGGGGAGGGGACGGCGGCGGCGGCGTGGGTCGAACCGCTCAAGACGCGCCTCTATACGGAGGGCGCCGCCCCGCTGCACGCGGCCCTGACCACACTCGCCCGCACCGTGTGCATCCCCACCGCCGACACGACGGCGGAGAGCGTGGCGGCCACGGCGGTGCGGCGGGCGCTCGAGTATGTCACGACCAACGCCCCACGCCTGGACTACCCCGCCTTTATGGCCCGGCGCTTCCCCATCGGCTCAGGGGCGGTCGAGAGCAGCTGCAAAGTCGTGGTCCAGGCGCGCACCAAGGGGGCCGGCATGCGCTGGAGCGGCGTGGGGGCACAGCAGGTGGTCAGCTTGCGCGCGCTGCATCGCTCCGGCCGGTGGGACGCCTTCTGGCAGAGCCAGCCGCAGCGCGCCCGCCTCCACCTAGTCCCGCGCGCCCGCCGCGTGCCGGCAGTCCTCCCCACACCAGACAGGACCTCAACCTGCGCCGCGCCCACACGGCCGACACCGCCACCCGCACCGTCTGACGTGTCATCAGCCGACGTGCCGCCGGTCCCACGCCTGCTGCGCCCCGCCGCCGATCATCCCTGGCGGCGGCAATCCCTTGGCCGCGCGCGGTCGGCCTGAGCGCACGGTCCACTATTTTAAGGTGCACCCATTTGGAGGTCCACCCATTGACAAACGTGCGGCGAGATGCTACGCTGGTACAACATTGAACCAGCACGGTGCAACGTTGTGCCAACGGGACAACAGGAGTTGACGTCGTACCACGCATGGACGATGTACGTCGTCGCGGTTATCGCGGCGATGCCCATAAGGGACCTACAGGTGCGCGACCGCGCGAAAGGGGGCAGTCGCCTCGAGTTTGTCCACAGGTGCGATGATGCATGATCCTGTCACACTCGTGCAGCTAATTGAGAAAGGACTCATCCCTATGGAGACGCAACACGACACGACCGACACGACCAACACGAACTCTTCCCTATCTACTCCTTCTCGCCCCATCTCCCGCGGCGCGCTCCTGAAGGGTGCCGCCGCCGCCACCGGCGCGCTCCTCGCCGCCCCCGCGGCCGCAGCCCTCGCCGCCGAGCCAGCCCGCATCGCGGCCCCCTACATCAGGCGCGCGCCCGAGGGCACGATCACGATCTGGGATCGCGCGGGCGACCTCTTCCAGGTCTTTCAGGCCACTATCCCCGCATTCAACAAGAAGTACCCTGGCATCACGGTCAACCATGTGGCCGTCGACGTGGACGCCAAGCTGCCCACCACGCTGGCGACGGGCGTCAACGTGCCGGACGGCTCCTTCTACGAGGACGCCAACCTGCCGGTCCAGGCCGGGCACTTCTACGACCTCACCGACCTGATGAAGCCCTATGTCAGCAAGATCGTGCCCTTCAAGGTGCAGGTCAACACGCAGAATGGGCGCATCCTGGGCATCCCGTGGGACCTCGACCCTGGCTTGCTGTATTACCGCGAAGATCTGCTGCACAAGGCCGGCGTCGACCCCACGTCGATCACGACCTACGACGAGCTCTTCACGGTCGCGCAGACATTGCAGAAGAAACTTGGGTCGTCGGTCAAGCCGCTCCACATCGAACAAGATCCGGGATTGGCCCAGTTGTGGGTCGAGATGTTCGCCAACCAGCAGGGCGTCAGCATGGTCGACGCGCACGGCAAGCTCACGCTGGACTCGGCGCCCTACCTCAAGATCATGCAATGGCTCAAGCGAGTCAACGACGCGGGCCTCGGCACGCGCGCGGTCTACTACTCGCCCGGCGACCTCAAGGCGATCGAGGCCGGACAGGTCGCCCTCTATCCCTGGGCCATCTGGTTCTCGTATGGGCCGCAGTTCCTCTTCAAGAAGACCAAGGGCCTGTGGCGATCGATGCCGTTGCCGGCCTGGACCACGGGCGGGGCGCGCGGCGCCGTGATGGGCGGCAGCTCCTTCATCATCCCCAACAAGGCCAAGAACCCGCACCTGGCCTGGCTGTGGTACGAGCACCTCGTGTTCAGCCGCGAGGGCTACCGCGCCGTCTACGGCCCCAACAAGATCTATCCCGGCGGCCTGAGCACGTCGCTGCCGTCCTATACGCCCGCGCTCTCGGAGCAGCTGTTCCAGAACCCGGCGGGACTCGGCGGCCAGGACCTGTGGAAGGTCGCGACGGGCACCGTCAAGCAGATCCCCGGCACCTACTACTACCCGACCTGGTACAACCAGGCGATCCCGTACTTTGGCGCCAACATCCAGCGCCTCCTGGACGGCAAGCTGACGCCCCAGCAGGTGCTCACGCAGTCCGCCCGCGACATCCAGACGAAGCTCATCAACCGCGCCTAGTCGGCGTTCGGTTTGCGCGTGGAGAGGACGTGCGGCGTGTCGGACCGCACGCCCTCTCCCGCGTGGATAAGGAGGATGGTCCATGCACAGCGTCGGATCGGCCGTGCGCCTCTCTTCCCCGTCGACCACGCGCGCCGGGCGCCTGCGCAAGTGGCTCGGCGGGAGCTATTTCCCCTATGTCTTCGTCGCCCCTTTCTTCATCCTGTTCGCCGGCTTCGGCATCTACCCGCTCCTGTACGCACTGCGGCTCAGCTTTACCTACTGGCACGGTAGCGGCACGCCGCGCTTCATCGGCCTCTCGAACTACACCTTCCTGCTGACCGACGGCCTGTTCTGGCAGTCGCTGGCCAACTCCGCCATATTGTGGCTGCTGATCGTGCCCGTGCAGACGATCTTCGCCGTCCTGGCCGCGGTCGCCCTCTCGGGGCAGGCCCTGCGTTTCCGCTGGTTCTTTCGCACGGCGTTCCTGACGCCGTTCGTCGTGCCCCTGGTCGCCGTGGCCCAAATTTGGCTCATCTTTTTCGATCAGAGCAGTGGGCCGGTGGACACCGTCCTCCAAGCGGTCCATCTCCCTGCGGTAGGCTGGCTGACCGACGCGACATGGGCGAAGCCCACGATCGCCCTGCTCGTGCTCTGGAAGAGTAGTGGCTTCGCCATCCTTATCATGCTGGCCGCGCTGCAGGCCATCTCACAGGAGATCTACGAGGCCGCGGCGATCGACGGGGCCACCGCGCGGGTCCAGTTCTGGCGCATCACCCTGCCGCTGCTGCGCCGGACCATCTCGTTCTACGTGATCGTCTCCACGCTGGGCGTCATCCAGATGTTCGCCGAGCCGTACGTGCTCACGCAGGGCGGTCCGTACAACTCGACCACGACGGCGGGCTACCGCCTGTTGAGCTACATCAATAACGCCGACTTCGGGACGGGCGCCGCGAACTCGTTCCTGCTCATGATCGTGGTCATCGCCATCGCCATGTTCATGCTGCGCGTGCTACGGACGGAGGAGGTGTAACCGATGGCCGTCACAACCGCACAGGCGGCGACAACCGTGCGCGTTTCTCGCCGCCGCTTTCATCCGGGCCACGCTCTGCGCTACGCCTTCCTGCTCCTGGTCGCCCTGCTCTTCCTCTACCCGCTCTATTGGATGTTCACCTCGTCGCTCAAACCCAGCCAGGACATTGCCACGATCCCGCTCAGCTTCGATCCGCGCACGCTCTCGCTGGACAACTACACGGCGTTGCTCTCGGCCGTCCCGCTCTGGGTCGGCTTCAAGAACACGGCGGTCGTCCTCCTCTTCAAGGGCGGCCTGACCATGTTCTTCTGCCCGCTGGCCGGCTTCGCGTTCGCCAAGTACCGCTTCCGCGGGCGCAACCTGCTCTTCACCCTGATGCTCTCAACCATGATGCTGCCGCCGATCGTGTTCCTGATCCCGCTGCTGCTGGAGATGGGGACGTTGGGGTGGGTCAACACGTTCCAGGCGCTGGTCCTGCCGGGGGCGGTCGGGGCCTTCGCCATCTTCTGGATGCGCCAGCAAATCTCCGATGTGCCCGACGAGTTGCTCGACGCCGGCCGTATCGACGGCTGTTCGCCGTTCGGGCTCTACTGGCGGATTGTCCTGCCGGTGATCCGTCCCGCGCTGGCCGCCCTGGCCATCCTGACCTTCCTGGACATCTACAACGATTTCGTCTGGCCGGTCGTGGCCATCAACACGGCGGACATGCAAACGCTCCAGGTGATGCTCTCCGCGCTGTACACGACGATCAACAATGCCCAGGTGGGGACGTCGGGGGCAAGCGCGTGGGGCGAGGTCCTCGCCGCCAGCGCCCTGGCCACCCTGCCGGTCCTGATCCTGTTCGTGGCCCTGCAGCGCCACTTCATCCGTGGCGTCATGGCCGGAAGCGTCAAGGGCTGATACCGGGCACACGGCACGGGCAGCGAAAGGAGCACCCAATATGTCTCGCACGATCGCGGGTTTCATTCGTTTGACGACGGGGCGAGTTGGTCACGGGCTTCTTGCCGCGTGCCTGTGTCTCAGTCTGGGCGTGTTCCTCCCGGCCGTCGCTGCCCGTCACACGGTCGCCTCGCGGCACACAGCGACGAACCGGGGCAGCGTTGTCTATAGCCCCGCTGACCCGGCGCAGTTCTCGGGGTATCCACGCGTCATCCGGCTGGCGCACGGCGGACGCGCCAACGGCGCGCTGGTGGCCTCGTTCGGCATCTACGCGGACGGCCACGACAGCGTGCTCGTCTACCGCAGCGCCAATGACGGGGCGTCGTGGACGCCTCTCTCCACCGTCGCGGAGACGGCCTACGGCGGCCGGACGTGCTGCGCCACCATCTATGAGACCCCGCGCGCGCTGGGTGCCACGCCGGCGGGGACGCTCCTGCTGGGCACATCGGAAGGGGCCGCGGGCATGATAGGGCACGAGCTCAAGGTCTTCCGTAGCGGCGACGGAGGGCACACCTGGAGGTACCTCAGTTCCTGCGCGCGCGGCGCCGGTGGCCTGTGGGAGCCGTATTTCGGGCTCGACCGCGCCGACCATCTCGTCTGCTACTTCTCCGACGAGCGCCGGCCCGCGTACAGCCAGTTCCTGGGGCACGTCGTCTCGACAGATGGAGGGCGGACCTGGGGCCCGGAGCGCAGCGACGTCGCGGTCGCCGACGGCACGTCGCGACCGGGCATGGCGATCGTGGCGCGGCTCCCCACCGGGCGCTACATCATGAGCTTCGAGGTGTGCAGTCCTACCAATTGCGAGGCCCACGTCAAGACGTCGGCCGACGGCGACGACTGGGGCAAGGCGTCGGACCTGGGTCCCCGCGTGCAAACAGCCGATGGACGCTACGCCAACCACACCCCCTATCTGGTCTGGACGTCGGCCGGTGGTCCGCATGGCGCGTTGCTGCTCGTGGCTAAAGAGGTGCTCAAGAGCGATGGGACGCCGGCGCCAGAGAGCGGGCGCGTGCTCTTCGTCAACAAGCGGGACGGGACGGGCCCGTGGTCCCTCATGGCCGCCCCGGTGCGCATGCCGGTGGAGGGAAAACCGGACTGTGCCAACTATAGCTCCGCGCTCCTGCCCTCGGCCACCGGCTCTAGCCTCGCCATGGTGGCGGCCGCGAGCCTGGACGCCGGCGGCTGCGAGATCCGCTACGGCAGCATGTCCCTGACGCCGCCGCGCGGCGGCGGCGCCGCGCCACCGTCATCGATGGGCGCGGTCCACAATCCCATCACGCCGGCCGCCGATCCCTTCGTGACTCACTACAGGGGCGTCTACTACCTGACCGGCACCTTCAGGGGCGGCTCGCTCGATGTCTGGCACGCCCCCACGCTGGGCAAGATACGTGACTCGGCGCCGACGCCGGTGTGGACACCCCGCCCCGGCCAGCCCGCCCAACAGGTGTGGTCGCCGTCCCTGTTCCTGCTGCCCTATCGCGGCGCGCCCCACTGGTTCATCTACTTCACCGCGTCGCCCGACAGCACGAACCAGGGCCACCGTATCTACGTGCTGGAGAGCACGGGCGCCGATCCGCTCGGCCCCTACACCTTCAAGGGCCAACTTGGCGGCACCGCTAGCGCGACGGCAATCGACCCCTCCATCCTGCGCATCAAGGGCAAGCTCTACATCATGTACGTCGAAGAGGTCGGCGCCAACGTCACCTACATCGCGCCGTTGCGCGACCCCGTGACACAGGTCGGCGCCGAGAGGCAACTTATCTACCCCGACCAGCCGTGGGAGATGGGTGACGGATCCGGCCAGTCGGCCTATCTTGTGGCGGAAGGGCCCGAGGCGCTCTACCACCAGGGCAAGACCTTCGTGATCTACTCGGGCAGCGACACGGGAGACTACACCTACTGTCTGGGACGGCTGACCTACGACGGCCGCGGCGACCCACTGGACAGCCGGTCGTGGCGCAAGGCCGGGCCCGTCTTCACCTATAGCCGCGCCAACGGGGTCTTCGGACCGGGGCGGGCCTCGTTCACGACCGCGCCCGACGGCACACAGAGCTGGATGGTGTACCACGCCAAGGACACGGACGCGTTCACCTACGATGGCCGGACAACGCGCGCGCAGCCCTTCGCGTGGAACAGGGACGGCATGCCCAACTTCGGCACCCCCGTGAAAGTGACGCCGTAAGCCTATGTCGTCACAACCAGCAGCGTGTTGCCCGCCCAGGCAAGGACTTTGCGGAGGCGCTCGCCGTGTTGAGCACGTCGGACCACGAGGCGATACGGCGGGGAGCGCGCGCCGTACAAGAGACGATTTGCAGAAAGGCCGCAGAGACATGACCCCGCCTCCCGACTACCCGCGCCCCGATTTCGATCGCTCGCACCGCTGGCTGAGCCTGGACGGCGCCTGGGGCTTCCACGCCGACCCCGACGACCGGGGGCGCGAGGACGGCTGGGAGCGCGGACACGACCCCTGGCCGGAGCGCATATCCGTCCCGTTCGCCTGGGAGTCGCCCCTCTCCGGCGTCGGGCACGCGTGGCTCCCAATAGGCTGGTACCGGCGGTCTATCGTGCGGCCCGTGGAGTGGGCCGGCGAGCGCACGATCCTGCACATCGGCGCGGCGCACTATCAGTGCACGGCGTGGCTGAACGGGCGGCCCATCGGCGCGCACACCGGCGGCTATCTCCCGTTCTCCTTCGACATCACCGAGGCGCTAGAAGAGGGGCGGGGCGAACTGGTCCTGCGCGTTGAGGCCCCCATCGACAAACGCTTTATCCCGCACGGCAAGCAGCGCAGCCGCCCGGCGGACGACTACGACTCGTGCGCGTTCACGGCGAGCAGCGGCGTGTGGCAGCCGGTGTGGCTGGAGGGCCGGCCAGCCACCTACGTCGCGGGCGTTGAGCTCCGCCCGTCCGCGGAACTCGACGCCATCCATGCGCGCGTGACCCTGGCCGGTCCCGGTGTCGGGGGCGCGACGCTCTCGCTCCAGATCGCCGGGCACGACGCGCGGGTCATCCGCGTGGGCGATACCCCCGTCGTGACGACCACGCTCCCGGTCCGCGATCCCCAACTCTGGACGCCGCGGGCGCCGCACCTCTACGACGTCGCGGTGCGCCTCCGGAGCGCCGACGGCGAGGACCGCGTCGGCGCCTATACCGGCCTGCGCCGGATCGAAACACGGGGCAATCGTCTGCTCCTCAACGGCGAGCGCCTCTATGTGCGCGGGGTGCTCGACCAGGGCTATTGGCCCGCGGGTGGCTACACGGCCCCCGACGACACGGCCCTGCGCCGCGATGTCGAACTGACCCTCGCCGCCGGCTACAACCTCGCCCGCAAGCACATCAAGCTGGAGGACCCGCGCTGGCTCTACTGGGCGGACCGCCTGGGGCTGCTCGTGTGGGCCGAGCCCCCCTGCGTCGGCCGCTACTCTCCGGAGGCCATCGCCCGTTTCGAGGCCCAATTGGGGCCGATGGTCGCGCGCGACGGGAACCACCCGTGCATCATCCTCTGGGGCATCTACAACGAGGAATGGGGCCTCGACTTCCGCCTCGCGCGGGACCGGGAGAAGCAGGAGGCGGTGGAGCGCGCCTACGCGGGGCTCAAGGCGTTGGATCGTAGTCGTCCGATCATCGACAACTCGGGCTGGTGGCACGTCGAGACGGACGTGCTCGACTGGCACTACTACGACAACGACGTCCGACGATGGGGCGAGGTCACGACGGCCCTGGTAGCCGACGCGACGACGCGGTGGCAGAGCTTCCAGTTCGATCGCGCGCCGTTCGCTGAGATGCAGCTGAGCGTGGCGGACAAGGAGCACGCGGGACTGCCGCTCCTCAACGGGGAGTACGGCGGGGGCCGGACCACGGCCGAACGGGGCTGGCATCTGCGCTGGCAGACGCAGGAGTTGCGCCGCCACGACGCGGTCGAAGGGTACATCTACTGCGAGATTTGTGATGTGGAGCACGAGCGCTGCGGGGTGTACACCGCCAACCGCGCGCCGAAAGACTTGGGCTGCGACCCCGCCGTGATCAACGCGGAGACGGTCATCATCTTCGATCTCGTGCCCGACGGGCCGGGGCGGGACGTGATCGCGCCCGACGGGGCGATCGATGTCGCGGTGCGGCTCTCGCATCAAGGCCCCCGACCGATACAGGGGACCGTGACGTGGGCCTGGGAGGGTGCCGGGCGGCTCGCGGGGAAGGAACCTGTGGCCGTGCGCCCGTACGAGCTGACGGCGCCGCTCCCGATCCGCTGCTCCGTGCCCGGCGACCGGCCCCACGCCCGGCTCGATGTCCTGCTAAGCGACGCCGAGGGTCACCTCGTCGCGTCCGGGTTCCTCGACGTCTCCACGTCGGGCGCGGACGCGGGCGCCGGACGGACGGACGAGGGCTACGCGCTCTCGGAGCGAGACCTCCCGCGGGCCACCAATACGCCCGCGACTGCGGCCCCTACCCGAGAGTGAGGTATATGTGACTATCCGCAATCCTATCCTACCCATCGCCGACCCCTTCGTGGCGCGCCATGACGGCCGCTACTACGTCACGGGGACAAGCACGGGCGCCTCCCTACAGATGTGGGTGGCCCCGACGCTCGCCGGCCTGGGCGACGCGCGCCCCGTCACCGTGTGGCGTCCGCAGGGGGACGAGCCGTCCCACCAGATCTGGTCGCCGTCGCTGTACCTGCTCCCGGATCGGGGCGTCGACCGCTGGTTCCTCTATGTCACGGCGTCGTCCGACGACACGAACCGCGCCCACCGCATCTACGCGCTGCGGAGCGACGGCGCCGACCCGCTCGGCCCCTACACCTTCGTGGGGCGGCCGGCCGGCATGTCCGACACGACGGCGATCGACCCCTCGCTCCTGCGGCTGCGCGACCGCCTCTACCTGCTCTACGTCGAGGAGCCCGGCGACGGGCCGGAGCCCGACGCCAACGTGATCTACATCGCCCCGCTGGACGATCCGCTCACCCTGGGCGCGGCTGGCCGCCTGCTCGTCTATCCGGACCAACCCTGGGAGCGTGGGAGCGGTGGCCACTCGCCCTACCCCGTGGCGGAAGGCCCGGTCGCGCTGCACCACGACGGGCGCACCTTCATCGTCTACTCGGGTGGCCACACGGGGAACCACACTTACGGCCTGGGCCTGCTGGCATACGACGGCGCGGGTGACCCGCTGCGGCGCGAGTCGTGGACCAAGACGGGGCCGGTCTTCCTCTACAGCGCGGCGAACGGGGTCTATGGCCCCGGTCGCGCCTCATTCACGACCACACCCGACGGGGAGGATTGGATGGTCTACCACGCCAAGGACACGCCCGCGTTCACCTACCACGGCCGGACGACGCGCGCGCAGCGCTTCGTATGGAACGTGGACGGGACGCCGCGCTTCGGCGTCCCGGTCAAGGCCGATGCGCTCATCGACGCGGTGGCCGGCTGCCCACGGGTATGATCGGGCGCGCCGCGCCCGATAAGGGCCTGAACGGAGGGAATATGATTAGCCGCAAACCCATCTTCATAATAGGCTTGATATACCATATGTTGTATGCTGATCGCCCGAAATCGGGCTTTCGACCACTGCATCTAGCACTCGTTTTATTGTGGAGATGAACTACAGGATACTCATCGTCGGCAACAGGAGACTGGCTCGTGCCGGCGATGGGTGACCCGCTCTCTCGGCAGCATAGTCAGCGCATCCGCCGCGCGGCTACCTCAGGTCGCCGTCACAGCGCTATAGATGGAGGTCCATTCTCGACGCAGGGATTCGCACACCTCACCTCCCTGGCGGCCAGTGTGACGCGTGTGTGAGCGGAAAACGTTCAGGCTGACAGGCTGATCTCGTGGCCCTCTCGGTCACCCCGGCCCAAGACGAGCCATAATATGGTGCCTATCAACGAAGAGGAGCGATACCAATGGCGCTAGGTCAAAACCTGATCTCATATGTCCCGTCGTGCGCGCCCCTGAGGGTCGTGGCGCGGCTGGCTCTCGCCTGCGCGTTGAGCGTCGGCGTCTCCGGCCTTGTCGGGCAGACCATCCCCATCGCACACGCCTATTCAGGGACCATCGTGTACAGTCCACCGAGCAGCAGTCAATTCGCCGGCTATCCGCGTGTCCTTCGCCTCGCGCACAATGGCTCCGCCAACGGGCGTCTGCTCGCCACCTTCGACACCTTCGCGAATGGCGCCGATACTCTCCCGGTGTACCAAAGCGCCGATGGCGGGCGATCATGGTCCTATCTCTCCACGATCGCGGACACGGCCTACAGCGGGAGAACCTGTTGCGAAACGATTTTTGAGTTACCCCAGGACCTCGGCGCTCAGGCCGCGGGGACGCTGCTCCTGGCCGATTCAGAGGGCGCCGGGGGTGCCGCCGGGCACGAGATCAAGGTGTGGCGCAGCACGGACCAGGGACAACACTGGTCGTACTTCAGTTCGTGCGCGCGGACGACGGGTACGCCCGGCCTGTGGGAGCCGAATTTTCAGATAGACCAGGGCGGCCATCTCGTCTGCTATTTCTCCGACGAAACGCACGCCGGCTATAGCCAACTCCTGGGGCACGTCGTGTCCACCGACGGCGGGGCGACGTGGGGACCCGAAGTCTACGATGTCGCCGTCGCCGACGGGCAGACGCGCCCGGGCATGGCCACCGTCGTCACATTGCCCACCGGGCAATACATCATGAGCTTCGAGGTGTGCGGCCTCACCAACTGCCAGGACCACTACAAGATCTCGCCGGATGGGGACACATGGGGGGCGGCGTCCGACCTGGGGTCCGTGCTGCAAACGAGCGACGGCCGCTACCTGGGGCATACCGCCTACATCGCCTGGAGTCCCGCCGGTGGCCCACAGGGCGAGCTGATCGCCACGGGATGGGATTTCTACAACAGCGCGGGCCAGCAGCTGCCGGAGAGCGGAAGCGTCATGCTCGTCAACACGAACCTGGGCGCCGGGTCCTGGTCCGTCGTGCCCGCGCCGTTCAGTCTGACGACGAACGGCGGCTGCGCCGGCTACAGCTCTGCGGTCTTGCCGTCCGAGACGGGGGATAGCGTGCTCTACATAGCCGCGACCGCCCTATCGGGGGGTGGGTGCGATATCCGCGCCGCCTCCGCCAACGCCGGCGTTCTGCCCTACCAGGACCCCTTCGTGGGAGGGACCGACGCCGGGTGGTACACGTACGGCGGCACATGGTCCGTGTCCAATGGGGTCTACAGCGATAGTAGCAAAGGTCCGGGCGACAAGGCGGTGGTCGGGTCGACGGGCTGGACCGATTACACGGTGCAAGGCGACGTGGATCTCACATCGGCGGGCCAGGCCGGCCTGATCGTCCGCGTGAGCAATCCTAGCGTCGGCGCCGACGCCCTGAATGGCTACGTCGTCGGACTCGAAAGCGCCAGCGGCACGCTCTTCCTGGGGCGGGAGGATGGCTCGTACCACGGTCTGAAGGTGACCACGATGCCCGGAGGGGTCGCCATCACCACCTGGTACCACCTGACGGTTCAGGCCATCGGCTGCACGTTCACGGTGTCCGCCCAGCCCGTCGGCGTCACCGGCGCGCCCACGTCATTCACGTATACCGATACCGGCTGCACGTTCACGTCGGGGCAAGTGGGCGTGCGGGACCACTTCACGACGGCGGCATGGCGCAACATCGCGGTGACTGCTGGGACCGCCACGGGAACGGCGACGCCGACCGAGACCCCGACGGTGACGGGCACGGCGACGGCAGCCACGACCATGGTGGTCCCGCCGACGAGCACAAACACGCCCGTCCCGTCGGCCACGGCGACCAACACAGTAACCCCGCCATCGGCGACCAACACAGTAACCCCGCCATCGGCGACCAACACAGTAACCCCGCCATCGGCGACCAACACAGTAACCCCGCCATCGGCGACCAACACAGTAACCCCGCCATCGGCGACCAACACAGTAACCCCGCCATCGGCGACCAACACGCCAGCCCTGCCGACGAGCACGCCGGTCTGCCAGCTCTTCGCGCTGCCCGCCTTCGACACGGCCCCGCGCGGCGGCGGGCAAGCCTTCCTCGTGAATGCGGCGCCCGATGCTCCGGTCACACTCACCGTCAAGGCCGGCTACCCGGCCAGGGCGACGCTCTACACCGATAGCAGCTTGGGGTCCCCCGACGGCTTCGGGGCCGACCTCGCGGGTACGCGCGTCTCCGGCGGCTACCGCTATGCCTTCCGGGTCGAGGCATCCGGCTTGGCGCTGCTGACGTTCGCGATCCCGCGTGGCGCGCGGCAGGGGACGGTCGTGACGCAGGTCGTGGCGCGGGAGACCTGCGGCCTGTTCAAGACGGTCATGACGTTCGAGGTGCGCGGCACGATACGCGGCACGGGCGCGACGCGACAGGGGCGTGCGATGACGCTGGCGATCGCGCTGCCGCGCGGGGACGCGCCGCCGGCGAGCGCGGGCAAGCTGGTGCGGCGCGGCGCGCTTCGCTTGACGACGCACGGTCGCGGGGTCAAGGCCGTGCGTGTCCTGCTGCTCACGTACCATCCCCACGCGCGGCCGGCGCCTCCGATGAAGGCAGGGGTAGCGCCGACGCGGCCCCGCGTGTTGTTCGGGGTCGCCATCGACACCACGGGCACGGGCCGTGCCGAGCGATGATGAGCGAGAGGCAAAACGGTGTCATAAAGGGCTCGTTGAGAAATACTTTCCCGTTCTGGCTATCCTGGCCTGATGCTGCGGGCACAGGCGGTGTACACGAGACCAGCGTGTTGTGTATGTCGCAAGGAGGCGTTCATGCTCGGCGTCGCCGGGTCGGGGGTGGAGGAGCTTGCGGTCTTGGAGCGAGGCCTTCCGCGTGTGACGCACGCGACCGCAGGGAGTAGGACCGCGCACCCGGAGAGGAGTGTAGACAGCATGTTAAAGGATGGGCGGGGATCATCCGCGTGGAGGCCGCCGCGGCGTCCCGACAGGTATCGGTGTGTGAGAGGAGAGAGCGCTGATGAGGGTGGTGGTCACGGGCGGCTGCGGGGTCGCCGGCCAGCTGGTGTGCCGGGATCTGGTCGCGGCAGGATACGAGGTGCGTATGGCGGATATCGCGCCGCCCGCGCCGGAGGATCGCGACCTGGGGGACTTTGTCCGATGTGACACGCGGACACCGGGCGACGCGCGTCGCGCCGTGGAGGGCATGGACGCCGTGATCCATCTGGCGGCCTGGCACTCGGGGCACCAGCCGCCGGTGAGCGATGCCACCGTCTTCGCCGTCAATGTCGACGGGACGTTCAACGTGCTGGAGGCCTGCCGGGAGTGGGGCGTCGGGGCCTTGGTGTTCGCCTCGTCCATGGCCTATGGCTGGGGCAGCGTGTACTCCGTCACCAAGGTGGTCGGCGAGGAGTTATGCCACGCCTTCCACCAGATGACCGGCGCGTCCGTGGCCGTGCTACGGTACCACGCGTTCGTCCCGCGTCCCTACCTGGACTTCGGCGCGGGCCTGCTCCGCAACGGGGTCGACCGCCGGGATGTCGCGACGGCGACGGTCGCCGCGTTGCGCGCGGTGGCCGCGCGCCGTGTTGATCTCTTTACGACGATCGTGCATACCGCCCATGGGATGCCCGCCCCCGTGGTGGCGGACTTCCGCAGGCTGGGACCCGACTGGTGCGAGGAGCGGGTGCCGGGCGCGCGCGACCTGTTGCGGACGTACGCCATCCTCCTGCCCGAGCGGGTGGAGCAGCACGACTTGTCGGAGGCCGCGCGTGTCCTCGGCTGGACCCCATCCGTCGGGTTCGTGGACTTCCTGCGCGACCTGAAGGCGCGCGACGAGCGGGGTGAGGACGTGGCGGCCCTGTGGGTGCCCTCCGAGTTGCCCCCGCTCGCCGATGCGGGGGACTCATTGTAGGCCTACCCTGGCGAAAGGAGCGTTCTATGCCGATCCACGTCTACGACTACCAGCATGACATCACGAACCTCGCGGTGCATCCGGAGATCCGCGCCCGGTTCCCGCGGATGGAGCGCGGGCCGCCCGGCGGGCTGCACAGTCACGACCTGGGTGGCGAGATCTTCCTGGTGCTGGAGGGGCATTGCGAGTTCCTCGTGGAGGATGAGCGAGTCACCCGCGCCCCCGGCACATCGAGGCCGACGACACCACGATCGCCGTCTGTGAGTACGCCTCGGGCACGTTGGGAGTGATCGAGCAGACCACCTCGGTCTACCCTGATCAGGGTGACCGCATCGAGTTGCACGGGGAGCGGGGCACGATCGTGCTGCGTGAGCCGGTACCCGGCGCGCACCAACCAGAGCGACGCCACCGCCACGCGGCGATCCGGTGCGACGCCGCCACGATAAGGAGCAACAGAGTAATGGGAGCGACTGCGGACATGGCACGGCTGGTGGTGGATTGCCGACAATGGGCCGGGCCTCTCCGCCGCATCTGGACCAGCTTTGGCTACGACGAGCTGAACTGGACGGCCACCCCGCGCGGCCGGCGGAATCTCGCCACCATGCACACCGTCATGGAGGTGCCGTACACCGTCCGCGCCCATAACCTGTACACGAGTGGGACAGGACGGGGATTGCCCCACTGGAGCAGTGGCAACGTCTATCACGAAGATGCCACGGGCCACCCCGTCTACGACTGGTCGGTGATCGACCCTATCTTCGACGCCTGGGTCCACCATGGGTGCCGGCCCATCGTCGAGCTGGGCTTCTGCCCGAAGGCGCTGGTCCCTGGGTCGGCCGCGCTCGCGCTCACGCCCATGCCGTCAGTGTACAGCGCGTATGAAGCCGGGCTGTGGGCGTGGCCGCCGCGCGACCTCCGGCGCTGGCACGATCTGGTCGCCGCCACGGTGCGGCGCTACCGCGATCGCTATGGCCGCGACGTGGTCCGGTCCTGGTACTGGGAGGTGTGGAATGAGCCCGACATCGGCTACTGGCAGGGCACCGTGGAGGAGTACTGCCGGCTCTACGACATCACGGTCGCCGCGGTGACGGGTGTCCTACCCGAGGCCCAGGTGGGCGGGCCGGCCACGACCGGCCTGGGTGTCGCCTTCCTGGAGCGGTTCCTCGACCACTGTGCCACCGGCCACAATGCGTCGACGGACGGCCAGGGCACGCGGCTCGACTTTGTCTCCTTCCACACGAAGGGCGCGGCGTTCCATCCCTGGCGCACGTACGGACCGCTCGGGCCGGAGGGGGCCGCCACCACCGAACGGGCATCGCCGAGCACCCGCAAGATGCTCACGGAGATCCGTGGTAACCTGACTGCCATAGCGCGCCATGCCCGGTTCCGTGACCTGCCGGTGCTCGTCGACGAGTGCGATGCCTCAGTGCCGGCGCACTGGGGCATCTACGACAACGCCAACTTCGGCTATCGCAACACGGCGTACTACCCCGTCTTCCAGATCCAGCTGATGAAGAAGCTGCTGGACCTCGACGGGCTAGACGTGGCCCGTGTTCACGCAGCCACGACGTGGTCCTGGTATTTCGAGGGCGACCGCTACTTCGAGGGGACACGCAGTCTGTTCACCGCCGTCGACATCGCCACGCCGCTGCTCAACGCCTACCGCATGCTGGCGCGCCTACCCGACCAACGACTGCATGTGGAGGTGGATCGCGGCGGCGCGCGCGCGGAGCCGGACGGGGCCGACGAGCGGCCCGAGATCGACGCGCTGGCGGCGACGGACGGGCGGGGCCGCGTCGCGATCCTGGTCTGGCACCACTGCGACGATCAATATCGACAGGGGGAGGCCTCGGTCACCGTCGCGCTGCGCCACCTGCCCCAGGCGGGCCGGCCGCTGCGGCTGCGCCACTACCGCATTGACCACACCCGCAGTAACAGCCACAGTGCCTGGGTCGCGGCGGGCCGGCCGCAGGACCCGGGGCCCGCACAACGGGCGACCATCCGCGCGCGCGCGGGCCTGGAGATGTGCGCGCCGGAGCGGGTCGTCGATCCCACCCTGGAGGACATCACGGTATCGTTCGAGTTGCCCCTGCCGGGTGTGTCGCTGCTGGAATGCGAGGCGCGGTAGGGGGCATGGCAGGGGGGCGCATCAGGGCTGCGTTTGGATGCGGTGCAGGAACGCGACGGGTGGGCGCAGGCCGTCACCAGCGTCCGTCGCCCCCGCCCCGTCGGAGAGCGAGCATGGCACTGGAGGGAGGAGAGACACGGGTGAATCATCCATGCATCGTCCTTGTCGAGTGGGGGCACCTCACTGGCCAGTGGCCGCGTGCGACCGGGAGCAACGCCCGCCTGGGCGCGTCTGGGGATGTGGTGTGCGCCACTGGTGCGCGTCCGCGCCGACGATGACTCGGTCGTGTGCCGGCTACTTACCTCATCCGAGCCTTATGAGGTAAGTAGCCGCACAACGGTTTTGAAGACGAGTCGGACTGGGTGACCAACCGGCTCAGTTCAACTCGGATGGTAAAGCGGGGTGACGCAGCCGCGCCAGACTCCAACTGGCAACCGCTGCTGGCAGGTGACCACGGGTAGCGCAAGCGAACGCACGGCGGAACCATCGTTACGGTGAACAAGCCTACGTGGAGTATCGGCTTGGTCCAAAACGGACACGGGGAGGAGTCCGGCGGGCCATACCCCGACCGGCATTCACGTCCAGCCCCCGGTGGAAAGTACGGTCCTACCGCCACGTAAAACGACCGCCAGGAACGAGGCAACTACCCGTGTGCTCTCCGCCAGGGTCGAGGGCGGACATGGTGACGAGTGGTTGTTAGACCAGGATCGTCGCCAATGAGTGCGGAGGCAGTTCGACGCGCCACGCGTCGGGGCCGTCGGCAACCACGGTGAGTGGGGCCGGCGCGACCCGGTCGGGTTCGGCCGCGCTGTTGACCGCGCATGGCCTGTCGGCCGTCAGAACCTGTCCCTCCGCCCCGCCGCGCGCTCCGGGGCAAAAGATACGCACGCTCGCGGGCTGGTTCAGGTGCCGGTTGATCAGCGTTATGGTCACGCCACCAGTACGCCGTGAGGCCGTCGCACTGACGGCGTTGGATCCGCCGGGAATAGTGTTCACTCCATCAGTCTTGACGGGCAGCGCTGTCGCGCCGATATGCGGGGCGTGCAGGCGCAGCGCGTGGTAGGTCGGCGTGAGCCACATGCCCGTCCCTTCGGTCATGACCGGAGCGTGCAACACGTTGACGATCTGCGCCAGGTTGGCCAGCGTCAGTACGTTGCACTGGCGGTGGAAGCCCTCCAGGACGATCGCCGCAGCCAGCGCGTCGCGTAGCGTGCCGGCCTGCTCGTACCCGCCGGCCGCCGGATCGCGCCACCTCGCCGCGTCCCTGTCGAACCCCCACGATCGAACCTCGGGGTGCCACACGCCCCACTCGTCCAGAGCGATCCCGATACGCCGGCGCCCGGCCGCGTGCGCGCCTTCGCTCTGCTCGCTCTCGCCGCTCTCGCTTTCGGGGCGTGACCTCGGGGTGGCCTCCCTGATGAATGCGGCCGTCCGCCTGATGAAGTCCTCGGTTTCCTCCGCCTCGGCTAGCAGCGCGTAATAGTCGTCGTCGCTAAAGTCCGTCTCGGGGCCGCCATTGATCCAGTAGCGGTGGATCGAGAGGTGGTCGACGAGGTGCAGATGTGGCCCAAGTACGTCGAGGAGTTCCCTGTTCCAGTCGTCCTCGTAGCCGCAGGCGACCAACTCGGCGCTGGGGTCGACGTGGCGTAGCATGGTGGCGTAGCGCCGGTACTCGCGGGCGTAGGTTGCAGCGTCGTAGTTGCCGCCGCAGCCCCAGTTCTCGTTGCCCACCCCCCACAGCGGAACGTTGAACGGTTCCGCGTGGCCGTTGGCGGCGCGTTGGCGCGTCAACGTGGTGTCGAGCATGCTGTTGCAGTACTCAAGCCAGTCGCACAATTCCTGGGGGGAGCCAGTGCCCATGTTGCCGGCCAGGTAGGGTTCGGCCCCGAGTTGCCGGCACAGGTAGAGGAATTCGTGAGTACCGAGGCCGTTATCGTCTTCCACTTGCAGGTTGCAGGACATGCCGAGACGGCGCGGACGTTCGCCGGTGGGCCCAACCCCGTCGCGCCAGTGGTAGTGGTCGGCGTAGCAGCCGCCCGGCCAGCGCAGCAGGGGGACGGGTAACGCCCCCAGCGCCGCCAGCACATCGTGGCGGAAGCCCTGGTCGTGCGCGATGTCCGCGCGATCGAGCCCGACCCAGAGCCCGTCGTAGCAGCAGCGCCCCAGGTGCTCGGCGAAATGCCCGTACAACCGCGGCGAGATCCGCCCAATCGCGGCCTCACTGCGCACCGTGATCGTCGTATCCGACATGTATCCTCCCAATGCGGCCTGCCACTTTATTCGCAGGGCAGCGGAAGATGGTGGGGCGCGGCATCTTCCACTTGGTCGACCATGATTTCGTTAAGGTTCTCGCTCATCATCGTTCTCCATCCGTGATCCTTCCGGGACTCGATCACGCTCTGTTGATGGATCAGGATTCGGAACACCCCCTGTGATGGCTACCGTGGTCATCCGCGCGATGAGACTACTAGTTCTGTCGCGCGGATGACCACGAGCCATCACAGGCAGCAAGATAGACGAACTGCTGGCGACACTGACGGTCGCGACGGCGGGGGACCAGCGTGATGCACGAGAGCTTTCATCCTGATGCGCCGGGGCGATTCACGCGGCCCTGGTTCGCCTGGGCCAGCAGTCTGTTCGCCGCGTTCGTCCATCTAAGGCGGCGCGCTGGAACGCTCACCCGGCGGACCGCCGCGCCGCCTTAGATGGGCTCACGGCAAAGGCCGACGGATACATTGTGGGCCTCACTATGCCTTCCGCTAGTGCCGACTTGCTACAGGCGGGTCAGATCAAACTCTTGTATGGCCGTGTCGCGCCCGAGGATCTCGCGCACAAAGTCGGGCCACCAGTTCTTTTGCTCACCACGATCCGCGTAGTCATCGAGCACATGCGCCGTCGAATTGCGAAGATCCCACCCTCGTTTCACCGCCTCTTGCGACGACATGTGTAGCTTGGGCAGCAGCCATTTGCGGCCTGTGTGCACATGCTGTACCTCGTCGGCCCAATCATAATCCTGGATGTGTGAAGCCAGCGGATCATGGGCATTGCAACTGATCTTGTATTCAAGTTTTTTTCCGGTGGTGGCCGGCATCAAGTTTTGCTCGATAGCGAAGAGGACGTTATGGGCATCCCGCACGGTCAGGGTACCCAGCCGAATTGACATGCCGGGATGGATCGCGATAAGGCGTTTCCAGTCCACGCCACGGTTCTCAAAATAGATCGTGCCCATCATAGAGTGACGTACTTCGTCCCATAACTGGCGCGTCATATCGACATAGTATTCCCACGGTTCGTCCTGAGCCTCGGCGATCAAGCGGGTCATATATTCGGGAACATCCATCTCCACGATACGCCGGCACATCAAGGCAATGGTCCGCTCGTCCAGCGGGACAGCCTCGTTCAACGACACCTGTCGCTGTGGATTCACAAAGGTCCAGCGCAGTGCGAAGCGCTCGTCGCGCTGTGGAAAGAAATCGGGAGTGAATGGCGCGGCTACGCGCGATGGGGGAGGAGTCACTCGTTTGTTGTCCGTTCCTGTCATACCACCGGCCGCCTGTAGGTAGGCCTGTAGATGTGCGGTCCAGGCGCGAGCCGCCTCTTTGTCCGACTCGGATGCGGTGACCGCCTCGACCGCGGCTGTTCCCCAGGCAACGGCTTCCTCCTCTTCGATCAGAATATGTTGCAGCATGCGCCGGGTCGGATGATCGATGATGGGATTGCAGGCCGCGACGTGCGCGCGATACGCCTGGAGCAACGCGGGCTTCAGCACACCATACAGCGCCACCAGCTTTTCGAGCGTCCCTTGAGCCGTCAGCAGTTCAGTGAAAAAACGCTCAATCTCCTCGTCCGGGCTCACCTCCATCTTGGGCGCGGGGTTGCGCATTTCGTTGACCCGTTTGCGGATCGCCGCGGCATGGTCGGCGTCCAGACTCAGGTGTAGGGCCAGCGCTTCCTTCACTTCCCATTCGGGCGTCGATGCCAGCCAGAACAGACCAATCTCCATCGCCCGTTTTTCAATCCAGGCATAGCGCAGAAATCGCTGGACATTTTCGTCGACGCTGAAGCCGGGCTGCGCCGCGCGCGCGTAGGTAGCCAATCCTGCTAACGGTGGAATAGGCATGTCGTACTCTCCATCGGACTAAACGTCACACATATAGTGGACCCGCGCCTGGGGCAGGCTGCACGGGAAAGACGCTGGGGGACGTGTTGGTTGATGCAAGGTACGCGCGCTCGACGTGGCGCATAAACGCGGGGACATGGACGGTGTCCACGAAGGCAACCATGCAGCCGCCGAAACCGGCGCCGGCCTGACGCGCCCCGATGATGCCCGATCCGCCGCGCATCGCATGCATCATTGATTCCATGTGGTCGGTCCCGATCTGGTACAGGTCGCGCGCGCCAAGGTACGAGGCCGCCGTTAACGTGGCGACGGACGACCAGTCATTGGCTTCCAGGGCCGTGGCCAACGTCGCGACGCGATGCTCCTCTTCCACGATGAAGCGGCAGCGCTTCATGATGAGCTCAGGCAGATCGTCGGCGCAGGCGTCTAGTTGAACGGCGGATACATCCCGTAAGGCCCTCACGGTCGGATAGCGGCGCCGTAGAATAGCGGCACCGTGCGCGCATTGCGCGCGCCGCTCGGGGTATTCCGAGCCAGATAGTTGCCGCCGTGCGCGGGTATCACAAATGACGATAGTTACACTGGCATCGATGCCGGCAGCGCGGCTCGTGAGGTCGCGGCAATCCAGCAGCACGGCGTGACCTGCTTGTCCCAGCGCCGAGGTGTATTGATCCAGCACGCCGCAGTTGACGCCGACAAACTCGTTTTCGGCCTGCTGGCACAGCAGCGCCAACCGAACCGGCTCAATCGTCCAGTGTCCCAGCACACTGAAGACGGTGGCGATGGCCACCTCCAGCGCCGCCGACGAACTGAGCCCACTGCTGAACGGTACGGTGCTATGCACGAGACCGTCAAAGCCCTGCACGGGCAAGCCTTGGGCTTGACACACAGCGGCCACGCCTTTGACATAATTCGTCCACGGCGCCCCTCCATGGCGCGTCAGGTTGTCCAATTCAAATGTGGCGCCGCTATCAACATTGAGTGAGGAGATGCGTATCTGTCGATCCCGGCGGGGGCGTGCAACAATCCAGGTGTCGCGGTCGATGGTCATGGTCAGCACATGACCCTGGTTATAGTCGGTGTGGCTGCCCATCAAATCGACACGACCGGGCGCTTGCACCCACACCGTGGGCGCCTCGCCATAAGCGGCCATGAATCTCGCGTGTAGCAGTGCGGCTCGTTGGCGCCGGTTCATCTACTCTTACTCTTACTCTCTATCGCTATGATACATGTGCTATCGTTATGATACACACGGGCTGCATGCTGTGGTCCTGATCATGTGCCTGCGCACTCCTAGGCCTTGACGGCACCGGCGACAAGACCCGAGATGTAGTACCGCTGCAGTATCAGGAAAATAACGATGGCGGGCAACATCGTGACCACGACCCCCGCCTGCACGGCCCCCGCGTTGATCGTCCCGAAAGCGCCGCTCTGCGCGTTGAGCAGCACCACGGGGAGCGTGAACTTGTCGCTATCCGTCATGAAAATGAGCGCGGCCAGGAACTCGTTCCACGCCGCGAAGAAGGCGAAGAGCGCCACCGTCACGACGCCTGGACGGACGATCGGCAGCATCACGCGGTACAGCAGGCCCAGGGACGAGCAGCCGTCAATAAGCGCCGCCTCCTCGAGTTCGCGGGGGACGTTGTCGAAGGAGTTGCGCATCATGAAGATGGCGAAGGGGAGCTGGAAGGTGATGTAGACCAGGGCCAGCCCGGTCAGCGTGTTCTGCAGGTGGATGTAGTGCAGGACCAGGAACAGCGGCGTCAGGATAGACTGGAACGGGATCATCAGCGTCGAGAGGATGACGACGAACATGACGTTCTTGCCCCGGAACGTGAACCGGGAGAAGCCGTAGCCGCTCAGGATGCTGAGGACCATCGTCCCAAGGACCGTCGCCGTCGTGACCAGCGCGCTGTTCGAGATGTAGTGGAAAATCCCCGCGCCGGACCCGGCGAGGGTCGTAAAGTTGTCCCACGAGATATGTGAGGGCAGGAACGTCGGCGGAATCGCCTGTGCCTCGTCGGACGGTTTGAGGGCGGTCAGCACCGACCAGGCGAGAGGGAAGAGAAAGACGACGGCGAGCACGCTGCACACAAGATAGTACAGGATCCGCACGAGGGGGAATGGGGGACGACGCCGCGGACGAGCGACGAGTGACTGCATGGTCATGAACCTCCGGAAATAGCGAGGGCGCTGGTGTTAGCTGTGCGCATCGTCGCGCAGCAGATAGAGTTGGACCACACTGACCGCGACGAGGATGACGAGCAGCACGAGCGAGAGCGCCGCGCCGTAGCCCAGCTTGAAGTAGGTGAAGGACGTGTTGTAGATCCAGTAGACGATGCTGATCGTGCTGTTCTGCGGACCGCCCTGCGTGATGATGTAAAACTGGTCGAAGGCCAGGAACGAACCGATCACCGACAGGACAAGCGCGAGCGCGAAGATGCGGCGCAGCAGCGGGAGGGTGATGTAGCGCGTGAGCGCCCAGCGCCCGGCCCCGTCCATCCGGGCCGCCTCGTAGAGATCGTCGGGGATTGCTTGCAGGCCGATCACGAAGAACAGCATGGTGCTGCCCACTGCTTTCCACACAACCATGAAAATGACCGAGAGGAGCGCCCCGTTCGGGTCGGCGAGCCACTCGATCGGCGCCTTGATCAGCCCGAGGCCCTGCAAGATACCGTCGAACACGCCCGATTGGTCGTTGAACATGTAGATCCACATGATGCTGGCCGTGCTGAGGCCGATCACGACGGGCAGGAAATACGCCGTGCGAAAAATCGCCACGCCTGGGATGTGTTGCCGCACCAGGAGGGCCAGTCCGAACGCGACCACGACGATAATCGGCGTGATGACGACGGTGTATTTGATCGTGAAGATGAGGCTGTTCCAGAACATTGTGTCGGAGATCAGGGTGCGGTAGTTCCCCAGTCCAATGAAGTGGCGGTCGCCGAGCAGGGGCCAGTTGTGCAGCGACATGAACGCCGTGATGATCAGGGGCACGATGAAGAACAGCCCCACAAAGGTGACGCTCGGGAGCACGAACAGCAAGCCCGCCCGCTGGCGTCGCGCCTGGGCGCTCGTCGTACGCGCCGGCCGCGCATGCCGCGCGCGTGCCCCAGTTGCCAGTGCCATAGCAAAATCTCCTCTCGTTTCTACACCCACGATCATGCGTGCGGCCCGTGTCATGTCCGCGCCTCGGTCACGGGTCCCAGGCCGCGCTGTACGCGTGGTCACTTGCTTACCGGTGCGTTATCTTGTCCTGTGCGGCCCTTGCCCCATGAGCGTGTGCGCGACGACCGGTGGAGAGACGTGGGCCACCCCCTGGACGACCTGACCAATTGTCCAGGGGGTAGTCCATTCGGGCTACCGGCTACCCGTTAGAACTCGAGAGAATCTGGGTGAACTGCTGCTGCCCCGTGGCGACGGCCTGATCGATCTGCCCGGTGAAGAACGCTTTCTGGAGCATCGTATTCCAGGGCCCGTTCTGATCGTTGAATAGCTGGTTATCGTGGACGCTGTAGATGGTGCGTCCATGAGCCATCGCCGTCGCCGCGGTCACGAACCGGGGATCGGCCTTGCTGTACTGGTTGTTCGCGAGGTCCGTGCGGACGGGCACGGTGCCGACTTTGGCGAAGTACGTCAACTGCTGGGGGGTGGAGAGGCACCAGTTTATGAAGTCGAACGCCTCCGTCACATGGGTCGATCCGCGGGGGACACCGATGACATCACCGCCGGCGAACGAGGAGTAGCCACCGTTCTGCCCGGGGATGTAGGTCACGCCGAAATCAATCTTGGGGTATTGGGCCTTCAGGGTGCTGATCTCGAACGCGCCGCCGCCCGTCATACCGACCTTGCCGGCCTGAAAACCGTTGAACCAGGTGCTCCCATTGTCGGACTTCGCCCCCGGCGAGACCAGTTTCTCCGTCCACAGTCGATGGTAGAAGGACAGCGCCTGTTTCAAGGCCCCCCACGACGAAACGGTCGCTTTCGTCCCGGTTGCGTTGAGGATATCACCGCCGTCCGCCCAGGCGTACGGCAGCATCGTGAACGCATTACAACCGGCACAGGCCCCAGGGAAGTAATAGCCGGTGACACCGTGGCCGAGCGCGGTGACCTTCTTGGCGTCCGTCTCGATCTGAGCCCATGTTTTGGGCGGCTCATTGGGATTTAGCCCCGCCTGGCGGAACAACACCTTGTTGTAGAGGAGGATGGAACCCTCCGCGCTGAAGGGCAGGCCGTAGAGCTTCCCTTGATACGTGGCGAGTCGGATATGCGACGGACTCAGCTTGTTGAAGAACGGTAGCTTGTGGGCCATCGCCGTGATGTCGGTCATCTGATTGGCCGCGTCGAAGGCCGGCATGTAGACAAGATCGATCCCGATAACGTCTGGAGCCTGTCCGCCGGCGACCGCCGTGCCGAACTTCGTCACGAAGGTCGTGTTTGGGATAACCGCCAGCTTCACCTGTGTGGAGTGGCTCTTATTGTAGGCATTCACTAAAGGCTGCGTAAAGCTCTGATCGCTGGCGCGAATCCAGAAGCTGATGGTTGTCGCAGCCCGGGCCTGCTGTGCAGGTGGTAGCGCCGTGCCCACCGCACCAACGAGGGCCGCCGTGCCAAGGATAGCTCGCATCTTCATGATCGATACTCCTTATTATGTCCCTTTATTGCCTCACTCCCCAGGGGATCGTTACGCACTATCGTCCGTCCGTTTGATAGACCCGTTTGTTCGATCGTCTACAAACGGACGGACCACCAACGTGTGCGTTGTCATGGTATGACCGCCGTGGGCCGGCGGTGGACGTGCCAGGTGTCCGTGCGAAGCGCCCATAGGGCAATCCTTATCCACTACCTGATGTCTATCGAGGTCGCGTCACCGTGCGCCTCCTCTGGTAGCGCCATGTCTCCCATGGGCGCGCCGCAGGAGTCGCGTACGACGAGGCTGCAGGGCAGGCGCACGATACCAGACGCCTGTGCGCCGTCGATCATGGCGCGCAGCCGGAGCCCTGTCTCGCGGCCCAGGTCGTGCAGCCGCAAGTCCACCGTGGTGAGCGGGGGACGTGTCGCCGCCGCGATGATCTCCCAATTGTCGAACCCCACGATGGCGATATCGTCCGGCACGCGCACGCGCCGCTCACGCAGCGCGTCGACCACTCCACGCGCGATCACATCATTGCCGCAAAAGATGCCATCGATCGCCGGATCGATGGCGAACAACCGCGCGACCGCTTCGTGACCCCATAGTTCGTGCCATGAGTTCGCGAGGACCCGTTCGGCGGGAACGCTCACGCCATGCGCGGCGAGCGCCTGATCCATCCCTGCTCGACGCAAGCGCACGGACTCAAACCGATCCGGACCTGTGATATGGGCGAGGTGACGCCGGCCCGCGCGTACGAGTTGCGCGGCGGCAAGACGACCACCTTGCGCGTCATCAGGCAGCAAGCATAACGCGTCGCCCTCGGTGACCTGCGTCAGGGCATAGACAACCGGGACTCGCGCCATCCCGACGTCAATCGGGGCGCGTGGATCGGCGCGCCGCGCGGTGACGATGATACCGTCCACCCTTTTGGACAGTAAGGTCTCGATATAGTGGCGCTCGCGGACAGGGTCGTCGCGGGCGTCGCACAGAAAGACGGCGATGCGCGCCGCGCCAAGGGCGTCCTCGATGCCCTGCATCAGCGGGATGCTGAAGCGTCCGTAGCTATCGGTCGTGAGCAGTCCGACGGTGAAACTGCGCCCACGCAGCAAGCTGTGTGCGAGGTCGTTGGGTCGAAACCGTAGGCGGTCCGCGGCGTCCTGCACGCGCGCGCGGGTTTCCGGTCGTAGCTTCCCTTGACCGTTGAGCGCCTTGGATACGGTCCCAATGGAGACCCCGGCGGCACGAGCGACGTCATGAATTGTTGGCGACGCGGCGTGCCGCTGGATGACATCGCCAGGCTGTACGGGGACGTTACCCTCGTCCATAGGCGTTGGCGCCTCCACATACTGACGGCTCACTGTCAGAGCCGTTCCGTCAACCGCATACGACAATCGTTTGGGAAAAAGCTGTTGGGAAAAAGCTTTTCCTGCATTGCTAGCTATGTTACACTCTGGGGCAGACGACGTCAAGCAGCGTTGCTCGTCGCGACGGAATGAGACGGTTAGCGAGGGCGAAGGAGGGGGTTGTTCATGACACTTGTCACGGAGCACGAGGCGAACGTAGAGACGACACGAGCGGCCGTCATCGTGGATACGCGGCGTAGCCCGTTTTGTCGCCTGCGTCCGCTGAGCCTGGACGCGGTCACGATCGACGATACCTTCTGGGCGCCGCGACGCCGCGTTAACCATGCCGCTACCCTGGCCGAGCAATACGCGCAACTCGAGCAGACCGGGCGCCTGCACAACCTGCGCCGTGCCGCCGGCCAGGTTGATGGAGGGTTCCAGGGGCGTTTTTTCAACGACTCGGACGTCTACAAGTGGCTCGAGGCCGCCGCCTGGGTCCTGGCTGCGGAGCGCGATGAGCAGCTGCAGGCTCAGGTCGACGACCTCATCGCCTTGATCGCCGCAGCGCAGGACGCCGACGGCTACCTGAATACCTACTTCACCTTCGCGCGGGTCCCCGAGCGCTGGACCGACCTCGCCGTCATGCACGAGTTATACTGCGCCGGTCACCTCATCCAGGGGGCCGTCGCCCACCATCGCGCGACCGGAGCGCGCACCTTCCTCGACATCGCCGTCCGCCTAGCTGATTGCATCGTCGCCACCTTCAACCCGATGGGGCTCCAGGGCGCGGATGGTCACCCTGAGATCGAGATGGCGTTGGTTGAGTTGGCCCGCGACACCAGCGACCAGCGCTACGTACAACAGGCGCAGTTTTTCGTTGACCAGCGGGGGCAGCGTCCTCCAACGATCAGTGGCAAGGAGTATCACCAGGATCATGCGCCCGTGCGCGCGCAGCACGCGGTCGTTGGTCACGCCGTGCGCGCCCTCTACCTGTATGCCGGAATGACCGATCTGTACGCTGAGACAGGCGAGCAAGCACTCTGGGAGGCACTCGCTGCGCTGTGGCGGAACTTACAAGAGCGTAAACTTTATATCACCGGCGGGGCGGGCGCGCGCCACGAGGGCGAAGCCTTCGGGGACGACTACGAGTTGCCGAATCGACGCGCGTACGCGGAGACGTGCGCCGCCATCGCCCATGTGATGTGGGCCTGGCGCATGCTGCTCGTGACGGGCGAGGCCTGCTATGGCGACGCGCTGGAAACCGCCCTGTACAACGGCGTCCTTTCGGGCGTCTCCCTCGACGGTGAGACCTACTTCTATGAGAACCCCCTGGCCGATCGTGGTGGTCACCGGCGCCAGCCCTGGTTCGGCACGGCGTGCTGCCCACCCAATGTCGCCCGCTTGCTCGCCTCGTTGCCCGGATATGTCTATACCACTTCGGATAAGGGACTCTGGGTGCATCTGTACGCGACCGGGGCCGCGACGGCGACGCTCCCCGACGTGGGTGTGGTGACGCTACGGCAACAAACAACCTACCCATGGGATGGCGAGATCACCCTCACCATCGACCCGCCGGAAGCCGCCCTGTTTAGCCTGTTCCTGCGCGTCCCAGCATGGGCCGAGGGAGCCAGTGTCACGGTCAACGGTGAGGTCATCGGCGCGCCTGTCCGGCCCGGTGACTATGTGGAGATTCGGCGGAAGTGGGCACAGGGGGATGTCGTGCGCCTCGCGCTGCCGCTCGCTGTGCGCCTCCTCTCCAGCCATCCCTATGTCATCAATAACCGCGACCGCGTCGCCCTGCTACGCGGCCCGCTGGTCTACTGCGTCGAGGCGGCCGATCATCCCCGCGTCGACCCGTGGGACCTTGTTCTGCCGGTGGATGCGGCATGGCGCGTGGAGCGGGAACCCGACCTGTTGGGGGGAATCACCGCCCTGCGGACAGACGCGTGTACGCGCGTCGACAACGGGGGGGAGGACCAGCTCTATCGGCCGTTCGACGCGCCATCATCCGCCACGACGCGCGTCCCGTTGACGGCGATCCCCTACTATGCCTGGGCCAATCGTGAGGCAGGATCCATGCAGGTCTGGCTCCCCATTGCGACCGATGAACCGGCCTCGCCATAACATGCCCATGGTCCATCATTGGTCGTCGGCAAGGAGGATGCCTTCCTGACAGCTGATAGCGTTTCCCACGGGAAGACGACCGTCAGCCGCGATCCACACATGGTCGGATCACCGCCTGGCGTTTCATGGGGAATGGACGATGGGGGCGCCACAGCAAAGTTCCCTTATGCAGTGCGGCAGCAAACCGGCATGGCCGCTGTGCGCGTGCATGGGAACTTTGCTGTGGCGCCCCCATGGACGATCGGAGATCTGTTCACGACGCGTATAATCCGATACGAACGCGTGGTCGGCGGGGCGGGACGTGCGGGCAGATCGAGATCATGGACCGCTACGTGGGACGGCTATCGACATGCGACAGAGACCAGGCGTACCGGCTCCGTCCGTGGAGCAGCGCACAGCAGTCGCGTGCCAGCGGCGCGCCAGCCGTGAGGAGGATGAGATAATGGATGACGATGACGTGACGATTGTGCGCGTCGACTACGGCACACTTGTTGGCCAGCGCCCACGCGCTGCGGGCAGCAACGCGCGGCTGGGACCGCATGGCGCCGTGGTGCGCGTGCCCCTACTCCGTCTGACGGCGGCGGATGGTTCGTCCGGCTTTGGCGCGTGCTTTGCCCCCCCGGATCAGATGGCGCCCCTGCTCGGCCAGCGCCTGAGTACGCTCTGCGACGAGGTGTCCGGCGTTGGGGCCGCCTGGCTGCCCATGGAGTACGCCCTGTGGGACCTGAGGGCGCGCCGTGATGGACGCCCCGTCTATGCGTTGCTGGCTGCCCTCACCGGGCGCGTTGCGCCCCACCCGTACCGCGTTCCGTGCTATGACACCTCGCTCTATATGAACGACCTACACCTCTCCTCGGACGAAGCCGGCGCCGCACTGATCGCGGCGCAGGCCCACGACGGCTACGCGCGCGGCCACCGGACCTTCAAGGTAAAAGTGGGGCGCGGCGCGCGTCACCTGCCTGTGGAGGAAGGCACACGCCGCGACATCGCCGTCATCCGCGCGGTCCGCGCCGCCATTGGCCCGCAGGCTACCCTCCTGCTCGACGCCAACAACGGCTACACGCTCAACCTGACTAAGGCCGTGTTGGAGGCCGTGGCCGCGTGCCGGATCGGCTGGCTCGAAGAGCCATTCCACGAAGATCCTGTCCTCTATCGCGACCTCCACGCCTGGATGGAGCGACGCGGGTACGCCGTACGCATCGCCGATGGCGAAGGCGACGCCGCCCCCCAGTTGCTGGACTGGGTCGCCGAGGGCTTGATCGACGTCGTCCAGTATGACCTCTATAGCCATGGGCTCACGCGCTGGTTGAGCACGGGGCAGCAAATCGAGCGTAGCGGGACGCAGGCGGCGCCGCACCATTATGGCACCATGTTCGGCAACTACGCCGCGTGCCACCTGGCCGCTGGCGTACCCACCTTCGCCTACGTGGAGTGGGACGACGCGTTCGTTCCGGGGCTCGACGCGTCCGGCTACAGCGTCGAGGACGGCGTGTGTCGTGTGCCGGACACGCCCGGCTTTGGTCTCTCACTGGATGAAGCGCTGTTTCAGCATGCCGTGACCGACAACGGTTTCATGGCGACCGTGTAGGCTGCATCGCCAACGAGGGGGGTCAGTGCCCCTGTGCCATGGCCGGATCGGCGAGCGGTCTGGGCTCTTACCACACGATGATTATAGAGGGACGGGAGGATAGGTGATGACGACACTTATTATCGGCGGGTCCGGCCTCATCAGCACGGCCATCACGCGCCAACTGGTGGACCGCGGGGACGACCTTATCCTGTACAACCGCGGGCGGACCCCGCTACGCGTGGATGGCGCCGTCGCGGTGGTCCAGGGCGATCGCACTGATTTTGCCCGCTTCGAGGAGCAGCTCGCCACGCTCGGTCCGCTCGACGGCGTCATCGACATGGTGTGCTTCGACCCCGCCGAGGCCGCGAGCGCCATCCGCGCGTGTCGCGGGCGCGTGGGGCAGTATCTCTTCTGCAGTTCCGTGACGGTCTACGACAAGGCGGGCGCGGGCTATCCCCTGACCGAGCAGGCCCCGCGCGAGAACCCCGTCGGCGACTACGCCGCCAAGAAAGCGCGCTGCGAGGACCTCTGCCTGGACGCGCACCGCCGGGGCGACCTCCCGGTCACGATCCTACGGCCCGGCAGCACCTATAGCGAGGGGTACGGGATCATCCACACGTTCGGGGGCGCGACGACCTACCTTGATCGCCTGCGTCAAGGCAAACCGATCGTCGTGCCGGGTGATGGGCAGTCTCTCTGGGTGGTCTGTCACGCCGACGACGTGGCGCGTGGCTTCATTGGTGCGCTGGGCAATCGGGCGACGCTCGGACGGGCGTACAACGTCACCGGCGAGGAGTGGATGACGTGGGACCACTACCATCGGACCGTGGCGGCGGCCATCGGGGCGCCGGAGCCGACGCTGGTCCATATCCCGACCGACCTGTTGGCGGCCGTCGCGCCGGAGCGGGCGCGCCCGGCCATCCTCGACCTGCACTACACCAATATCTTCGACACGACAGCGGCGCGCCGGGACCTGGGCTTCCGCTACACGATCCCGTGGGTGGAGGGGGCGCGCCGCGTCGTCGCGTGGTTGGACGCGCACGGCCGGATCACGGACAGCGACACGGACCCCTTCGACGACCAGGTTATCGCGGCGTGGGAATCTCTTGGCGCCGCGATGGCGGCGCGACTCGCAGATGCGTAGGGGGCGTCGTCGGTGATGACGGCCAGGTCCTCGACGCCTCTGCGTACGGACGTGGGGACCCGCTAGCCCAGGATGCCGGCGATTTGGTCCAGCGTCGCCGCGTCGAGATACCATCCCGCCCCCCGCCTTCTCCTCCACCTGCTCCGGGCGCGTCGCGCGGCGATCACGCTGCACACGTCGGGACGGGTCAGCAGCCAGGCGATCGCCAATTGCCCGATCGTCTTATTATGCTGCTGGCCCAGGTGGTCAAGAGCCACCAGGGACGGCGATTGTGAGTGCCGGTATGGTGGACCCAAAAGTCAGGTTCTCCGTCACTTTTGATACCGATGGGTGCGCCCTTTAACGGGCGAAGGAGTTGTTCATGTGATCGCTAGGCGAAATCCCGCCATTCGATACGATAACTGACGGCCGCGCTGGGGCACCATTTCCGATGCTCATGTCGTAGTCCTTGCTGCTTGGAAAAAATAATTCGCTGTCGCCGTTGTAGAGCCGATAGACAGCAGGACGACCATGGCGGGGGTTATCGTATCAAGTGGCCGTAAATTGAGTAGCGTTCACAGTTCATAAAGAACCGTGCATGAGCAATGGCACGAGGGGTGAGCGGCCTGCGCCAGGGAGTGGCACTCCCTGGGGTGGGAAGCCCGCTGACAACGTATCCACTGGGTCGAGCCGAACGAGCCACTGGGCTACCCCTGCAACCTATGCTGACGACGAGCGCTTCGGCGCAACAGAAACGTGCAACATGTCGTAAATCAAGACGGGTGAAACGGCTGGCACACCCGAACCAAAATGGTACGGCGGCTGTCCTGGGGGTGCCATCGTCCCCCAGGGATTGCTCCTTCGTCCGCCCGACAGAGAGCACGCAGCTACGGGTTGCTAGAACTTCTTCGTCTGAAACTGGGGAACTCTCACACTGCTTCACCCCGTGAGGGGACGCGAGAATGCCAGCGCGCGGGAGAGAGGGCGGAGGCGGCGTAGTAGCCAAATGCTGTCCTGTAATGGGACGGACAAGGTGAAGGTCCGCCAGGGGACGTTCTTGGAAAGCGGAGTAAATGGATGAAGGGAGGAAAGCAGATGACGGTAGGCTTGTCCTACTGGTGCGCCTCCCCGTGGACAACCACGAGTCTGCCCTTCGCGAGTACTGGGACCGACCTGGAAAGCGCAGTGCGGTGAAAGTGTGCGCGTGCGCCGCATCACCCGATGCTAGATCCCTCTCGCAGAGAGGAGGAGTTTGGAAGAATAGACTTCTGGGTCACCCACCCTACCTAGACGCGAAAGCGCGAGGGGAAAGTAGCATGGTGGGAAGTGCGCCCAAAGAGGCGTTTGCTCTTCTGTCGTGCGCGAGCACGACCTCACTCAGGCGAGGTGAGTAACGCGGTACCTTACCTTCAGCCGAAAGGTGTGGGGGGACACTAGCATGGTACTTAAAAGTCTGTTGACGCTCCAGTACCAGGGGCCAGATGACAGGCAGCGAAGCCGCCCAAGGCAAAGGCTTGATGGCTTGAACCCTAGTCGTGGGGGAACGCATGCGTCTCGTGGGATTGGTATGATTGCCCACGCCTGATGGGCGTACTGGACTTTCCTAACGGTGCGCCAGCCTGCATCAGGACCAGCTCGTATGGAACGAGAAGCGACGAACGGGGTGCCTACCGGCGGAGTGAAGGGCAGAGGTAACTTGGGGATCGCCTAACCGCTGCAAAGCGTATGGTGACGGAGGGGCGGTAGTAATCGGCTAGGGGATATCCCCTAGCCGGTGAAGCGCCACAGGAGGCCAGACTCGGGAAGCGATGGTTGGCACGGATGTGCCAGGAGACCATCGTGGGAGTTGCGTTGAAAAGACGTGGGCCTCTGGAGAGCCTGGTGCATGGAAAGCGTGCATGCCATGGTTCGGGGGAGGGCGGTTGGAAAAGGGCCGGTGCAAGCCGGTACCTCGCTGGCCGCCTATCCTACAGCACGGGACGCCGCAAAGGCGTTTAGAGCGTGGCCGTGCAAGACCCGCCTGATATGGTGAGAGCCGTATTGCCCGAACCGCAGTCTCCAGCGATGCAACCGCACATCCTCCGACACAGCGCCTGAGAGCGGAGCCACCGGCATGAGATGATTGACTTTCGTCATCCGAACCTTCCAGCCGATGGGCGGTGGGCAACGAGCCCACTCAAGGGGACGCACACGGCACCTACGTCAGGCTCGATACGTCTAGCGTCGAGGGAATGTGGGATCGCCTACCGCTCGCGAGAGCCAGGGCGACGGAGGGCTCGTAGTAGTCGTGGGAGTCACGCCCCACCAGGGAGCTGGGGAGAGCCCAGTGCAGGGCGAAGGGGCACAGGTGTCTGCGACGGAGAGAAGGGGAGGTAGGCGTAATGCCGACGGCCACATCCTTTTCGACGCCAACCGCTTCGACGGTGGTCAGGCACTGGAGAGCGTACTGCGCTGAAAGGTGCATGGTACGTGTGCGCCGTGAGGCGCGTTGTCGTATCCCTGGCGCAGCCAGGAGGAACTTGGAGGAGTGTTCTTGGGTCACCCAGCTTACCTAGCGGCGAAAGCCAAAGGGGACCGTAGCATGCTGGGAAAGCG
>JAABUL010000874.1_pt1 | contig 62140 bp, 52 predicted proteins | sample 5559151 | NCBI WGS metagenome assembly JAABUL01 (sample SAMN10711876, study PRJNA513368) | rock metagenome | isolation source: Antarctica rocks | place: Antarctica: Victoria Land, Pudding Butte sud
TTCAAGTATTTTTCAAATACTCTAGTGTTGCAATTCTTTCAATTTTGATGATGAACAGTGTCAATATAGTGTCTGTGTTTTTGAGCTGAGCTTTTTTCTTAAGCTTTATCTGCTCTGCTCTATAATGCCTGCAGTTCAGCAGTAAATGCTTCGACGTTTGCCTTGCATTGCATATTTCATAGCATTTGTTTGAATTATTCTCTGATAATCTATGCAAATAGCTCTTGAAATAGTCATGTCTCATTTTCAGCTGAATAAAGGTTGAAAACGTTAATCTATTGATTTTTCTCATCTCTTTTAGTGATTTATGACTTAGATTCACATTCGATATATGCTTTTGATACTGATTTTTCTTCTTGATGCTGCTTTTTCAGACATTTAACCATTGTAATTTCGTCTCTTTGCAAATTTGCTTTTTGACGAAGCTTATGATGATTGCTTTCATGTTGTCAATAACTGATAATTCTTGAGCAGCGCTTTTGATCAATTGATCTACTTTTTCGTTCTCAATAATGCTCTTGCGACTTGATATTCATTGTATGCGAATTTGACACTGATTCTGACGTAAATTGATCAAGTTTTGTCGTATGTCATTGAATAACTTCGCATTGACGTTGCTCTTTGCGTTTAGTCTTTGCAAAGTCATTTGACTGTTCATGTACACTCAAATTTCGCTGTTTTTGAGTGCTTTTTCGCTGCATATTGCGATTGCATCGCTAATAGCTTGCAGTTTCGCTTTCGTTGTGGTTATTTTGTCGTAAACGCTTGTCGCTTTGCTGTATCTGACGAGTTCATGCGTGAATATCACTGTCGTTTCAGTTTCTGTTTCGATCTCTGCTATCTTTTTCCGAATTTGCGATGCGTCGATATACATCACTATGTTTTTCGCCTTTTTGATAATTCTTTCTAATTCTCTGTAGTGCGAATTGATCGTTTCGTGAGTTTCGCTTTTTGCAAATTCGGTTTGAATTCTTGCTAAATGCTCAATTTCTTGATCTCATGATTTCTTGAAGTGAGAAATTTCGATTTCTTTTATTGAATTCAGTGTTTTTTGCACTTTGTTCAATATTCAATATATTTGCATGAGTCTGTCTTTGCACTTCTTGACTTTTCAAGATAAGTTCTTCTTCATCTTGTTTCAGTTCAGATATTTTGATGCATTCAGATCTAGATTCAATTCGATAGCGTATTGAGATGAGTACGAAATAGATGTTCTTTTCCTGATAGAGTGTTTTTTTAATAACTTAACTATTCAAATTGCATAGTTCTTGCACTTTTGATCTAATCGCATCTTCATCGACGAAATTTCGACTTCTATTTGCATAGTTTCTATCGATGATGTTTGAAACACACTCAGAATTTTTCGTAATGCAGCGTTTTGCAGTTTGCGAAATTTGACTAAGTAGCTTTTTTGATTATTTCACCATATTTCGACGTCATAATCGCTAATAGACGTGACGCATGTCAGGTATAACTGCTTTCCTGATTTAGCATTTAGTTCTCACTCGCTATTCATTAATCTAAATAACGAGTGTAGCGTTCTTGTGACTGTCGCGATTTTCGTTTGCACATGAACTTTGAAGTTGAGCTTTCGATTCAGTCAGACTTCTAGTCATCGTACGCATGTCTTTGATTTTATGATCGTGTTATTGAGTAGAATAATCATTTGGTTGAGTGTCGTCTTGTGACTTTCAAAGTGTATCAATTCAGATTTCGAGTCATCGAATTGCACTGCGTTGTTCTCAGCTCATGTGAAAGCGATTTTTGCTGCGTTTTTCAGTATTTTCACATTCTTGTCAATATTTCTTCCCTCAATGTATAGCGTCACGTCGTCAATATAGCTGAGTGACTGTAAATTTTCGAACTTTGCGCGAATCTTTGAAAACAGGTATTGAATATAAATTAGAAATAAAATGAGCGAGATAGATGAATCTTGTGATATTTCTGTGCTTATTTTCTTTGGTTTCTGACGTTCGTCGTCAAATGCTAAGTCAATAACTCAATTTTGTAAGAAACATTTTACTCAATTGATTAAATTGACTGATATTTTCAATTTAATCAATATTTTGATCAGCTGTTTCAACGCAACATGATCAAAGACTTCTTTAACATCTAGAAGTAGGCAGATAAGCGTGTTTTCTCGACTTTTCGTCATTTGCGCATCATGTACTAGATTTAGTACTGCGTCTATAGCTGATCTTTGTTTTCTGCCTCTCATTTGATCAAAATTCAGCAGCTTATCATTAATTTCAGCTGTGTAAGACAGTTGCACTGCTATTATTTTTTCTGCTACTTTGTCTAAACAGTTTATGTTACGATTCTAGTCTTCGTCTATTCTTCGCCTAGTCTTCGCCTGATTTCATTCTAATCGAGCCTAGCGAGAATCTGATCTAGAGATGATATCATTGAAACTCTGCATCATATGTGTAAGACGTCAACCCAATCGAGCCTAGCACAGGGCTGAGAAACACACATATAAGAATTCAGTTCTTTTCTGTAGATACTTTTCTTTCTTAGTATTTATCTATTAGTTAAATGACATCTCTATGACTCGCTCTAGACCGACCTCTAACAGTAGATAAATACTAATCAACTACTCTGCTATCGACGTGTAGATGATACGAAATAATCTACTTCTATTCAGAAAATTCGCAAGAAATTCTTTGAATTACTTTCATCAAAACACATTTGCAAATTTACTCAAATTTATCAAACCAATCACTCAATCTTACTACAATCAAATCTATTCTTACCTTTCTCACAATGACACGCGACTCTGAATTAGTTGAGTCACGAACAGCTTGTCTGCTTAGAAGCATTGCTAGTAGACGAGTTTCTCTTATTTCTTTCGATGCTTCAGCGAAATCTCAGAATGTCGCTATCTCATGAGACATCAACACAAGTCAACAACTTCGTCAATGAGCTATCGATCAGTCAGACGAGATCATCAAGATGCTGATCGAGCTAAGAGATCAACGAGACATGACTTTGAAACTCAATGAGCAATGAATCAATGTTCAAGTCAATCACATCAAGAGACTTGATGAGCTAGAGATCAATCAAACGACAATAGACACTCAAGAAGAGACTATCGTTGAACTACAAGAGAAAGTCTTGAGTCTAAAAAAGAAACAGCGTTCAGCGAATCAGTCTTGATCTCGTCAGTCTACTGAATCTCGAGTTTCTACGAAACCTCTACCTCGTCAATCTATCGAGAATCATACTCGACGTGAGTTGTTCACTTTATTCGATAATGATCATCACAAGTCTTTCAAGTTTTCGAACTCATCTGTATTCATCAATAAAGATGAATCAACATGAAATAGTTGAAGAATCAAGATAGACGACAAGCTTCAGGCAAATGTCGATCACTTCGTCGATGAGACTATCTGCATTGTCTATGTGATATCTAGACTAGAAGGTGACGCTGCTGAGCATATCTTCGCTTGACGTCGTCATGACGCTTTGCATTCTTACATCTCAATCTACGAGCTACTCAAGCATCTAGAAGAAATCTACGAGAATCAGAATAAGAATCGAAAGTGTCGTTGCAAGTACAACGTTCTGAGACAAGCAGACAAGCTCTTCAACGTCTTCTACTTCGACTTTATGAAGCTATTCAGCTATCTAGACTACGACGATCGCATTCTGATGAACGACCTTCAGAATAAGATCAACAATCGCTTGCAGAATGCTCTGTCAGTATGCTTTGAAGACTTCACTTCACTTCATCGTCTCAAGAGCTTTCTTCAAGAAGTGAATAATAAACAGCGAGTCAACTATCAGCTACGCAGTCAGCTTCGCACTGTCATCGCCAAAGTCACTGTCGTACCTGATAAACGCGCTGCTACTTCATTGCCAGCAGTGATGACTTCGATAATCGAATATGTCAAGTCAACTATCTTTTCTACCTCTGAGTCAGTCAGATCATCTATCGTCTGCTATATCTGCAAGATCTCAGATCACTTATTCAAGAACTGCTCTCAGAACAAGATTGACATCTCAACATCTTGTGCATTCACTTTTCGCCTACATGAAATCATCATTTCGAAGAACAAAAAGAATGAGGAAATGTCTTCTTCAGAAGATAGCGAGGCAAAAAACTAGAGACTTTCATCAAAGACGCGATGAAAGATGTGTTAATTTCTTCAACGACAAGCATGTCAGATGACTCTTTTGCTTCTGAATCTTTGACTACTGAATGTGTACTTTCTAACAATGAAATTAGTTACTCATTGAAGTCATTGATAGACATCGAAGCTGCTGACTATTCGTTCGTTGATGAAGTGACTGCGCAGATTGTTTGTGATCAGTTGCAAATCAAGTCTCTGACTTTGATTAAAGCTAAGTCAATTCGAGAATTCGACGATCACTATGCTAAGAAACTCATTACTCATGCCATTTATTCGAACCTGACTGTTCAAGATCATACGATTGATACAGCTTCTATGTTGATCATTCGACTGAGTCAACATCAAATGATTCTCGAAAAAACATGAATGAACAAAATCGATCTAGTAATTGATATGCAAATCGATTCTCTTCGATTTTCGAATTTCATTCTCAATTTGAAACCGATTGTTCTACTCACAAGCAACAAGACAATCACGAAGCAGAAGAGTTTGACTTCTACTCATATACTGAAAAGATCTTTCACTATCTCTCAACTCAGTCTGAAATCACTCTCTTTCAGTCAGTTCAATGAGAAGTCAGTTAAACTAATCAAACAGTTAAAATCGCGCGACGCGGCTTTAACTAGCGCTCAAATCTCTAAATCGACGTTAGGTTCAACAAACATAGCAATGATAGAGGCAGCGACATATAGAATGTTAGTCAAACGATCAGACATCAAGATCTTTGCTGTTATCGTCTTGAAAATCGATCGACTCATAACTACAGTTGAAAACAAGTCTGAAGAAGTGAATCTGCATGAGCTTTTTCACGCTAAAGTTCTCGAGCAAGTCAAGGTCAAGCTTTTCTCTGAATATCACGACTATCTAGACGTCTTCGATCGAGCTATGATCGATCAGCTATCATCGCATCGTCTCTACAATCACAAAATTGAGTTGATCAATGAAGAAACGTTTTCTCGAAGCAGACTATATCAGATGTTCAATCACAAGCTTCAGAAGATAAAGAAGTATCTGATCAATCATCTAAACAAAGAATTCATTTTCTTCAGCTTTGCATCATACGTCTCGCTCATCTTGTTCGTCGAAAAGAAAGACGATAGTCTGCGTTTCTGCGTTGATTATAGAAAGCTCAATGCTTTGATCAAACGAGATCGCTACCCTTTGTCATTGATAGACGAGACTCTCGTTCGTATACAAGAGAGCAAGTATCTGACTCGATTGAACATCATTGTCACGTTCAACAAACTACGCATGCACTCAGGTAGCAAAGATTTGACTATCTTTATTACCTTCTTCGACTCATACAAATATCATGTAATGCTCTTCGAATTAATCAACGAATCAACGTTTTATCAACACTATATGAACGACGTGTTGTTTGAATATCTACATCAGTTTTGTCAGATCTATCTAGATGACATTATCATCTACAGCAAGATCTTGAAGAAACACAAGCGACATGTATGATTGATCTTGAATAGACTACGAGAAGTCGATCTACAGATAGACATCAACAAGTGCGAGTTTCATGTTCAGAAAACTATCTTTCTAGAACTTTTGATGTCAATCGAAGAACTGAAGATGAATTCTCAAAAGATACAAGCAGTCGTTGATTGATCTACACTCAATAATCTCACTCAGATGCAGTTCTTCATTGACTTCTGCAACTTCTATCGACGCTTCATCAAGAACTTTTCGAAGATTGTTCATTCAATGATTCAACTCACTCAAAAGAAGATCATATTTGAATGAAATGAAGTCTGTCAGATCGTCTTCGACCATATGAAGAGACGTATGATCGAGACTTCTATACTACGTCACTTTGATCAAACTCGTGAGACTATTCTCGAAATCGACTCATTCAACTACGTCAACGATGAAGTTCTCTCTCAATATGATGACGAAGAAGTACTACATTCGATTGTCTTCTATAGCAAGAACATGTCTTCTGCTGAATGCAACTACAAGATATATGATAAAGAACTTCTGACCATCATTTGAGCATTTGAACACTGACGACTCGAACTGAAGCTAACTGACATTTCTATCAAGATGTTCATCGATCATCAAGCGCTCACCTCGTTGATGAAAGATAAAAAGCTGAGCAGACGTCAGATGCGCTGAGTTCAAAAGCTCGCTGACTTCAACTTCAGAATAATGTATCGATCTGACAAACAGAACATCAAGGTCGATGCATTAACTCGTCAAGCTGACGTTGTGCTCAGAGATTCACAAGATGAGCGCGTTCGCTATCAACGAATCACTATTTTGACTTCGAATCGAATGAAAATTGCTGATCTAGAGAAGAACATCAGTGAATCAATCTATAAACAGGTTCTTGAGACTAATGAAATCGACGAGAATTGTACGCTACTTCGCGAAGCAATAGCAAGAGACGAGGCACAATATGAAGGTATCAAATTGAAGAATTGTCGAACTCAGAATGAAATCTTGTATCATGATAGTCAGCTATGAGTCTCGTTCAACGAGCTGCTACAAATGAATCTGATTCGTGAGATGCACGATCAATCGTCGATTGATCATTCTGAAATTCTTAGAACAGTGAAGGTCATAAAGCGAAATTACTATTGATCTTCTATGCGAAAAACGGTAGATTGATATATTTGAAACTGCTACATATGTCAACGTTCAAAGACATCAAGAAATAAATCAAATGACTTGCTTCAATCTCTATTTATATCTGAACAGCGATGACAGAACATAGTCATGAACTTCATTATTGATCTACCTAATTCGTACAACTACAACGCTATTCTGACTGTCATTTGCAGATTGTTGAAAGAAAGGCATTATATCTCTTGCATCACTGATGATGAAGATATCACAGTCGAAAAGACAGCTGAAATGTTGCTTCAATGAGTATATTGAACTCATGATCTATCAAGCTTCATTGTATTCGATCGAGATTCTCAGTTCACCTTCATTCTTTGAAAGTTTCTTTGCAAACGACTGAGCATTTCTCTTTGATTGTTCATCGCCTATCACTCTCAGATCGACGGTCAAAGCGAACGAGTCAATCAGAATGTCGAGCGATATCTTCGTTTCTTCTGTTCATACATGCAGAACGACTGGTTCAAGTGACTACTCATGATCGAGTTTGTCGACAATAACGTCTTGTCTTCAGTCATCTTCTTGATCTTCTTCTTCATGAACAAGAGCTTTCACCCTCGTATGAGCTTCGACTCTGACATCATTGAGTATGAAAGCATTCGCGAACGTCTGCAGGTTGCTCGAGCCGAAGATATATTCAATCACATGAATAAGACACTGATCTTCGCTCGCGAAGCTCTGATCAAAACATGAGAGCAAATGATGAATCAGACTAACAAGCATAGAAAGAAGATCAATTATGAAATTGAATCAAAGATGTTTCTGAACGAACGAAACATCATTACAGCGAGATCTTTCAAAAAATTGAATGACAAGATGCTCGACTCATTTCAGATCACTGAGTCTGTTGACTCATTCTATAAGTTGAAACTATCAGAGACTATGCGTATACACGACGTATTTCATTCAGAGCTTCTTCGTTCTGCCGTCGATGACTCTCTGTCTGATCAAAAGAATGAACTCTCGAGGTCAATAGTGATAAATGATGAAGACGAATGAGAAATCGACGATATATTGAACTCTCGACGATATCGAAGATGACTTCAATATCGAGTCAAATGAAAGAGTCATGACAACAATCTCAACTGATATAACGCTGACGACGACGAGTTTATGAATGCTCAAGAGGTGATTGATGAATTTCATATCAGATATTCAAGAAAAGCGCACTAAGAAACAACATTCATGCGAACATGAATAGTCAAAGAGAGAAAGTAATGTTACGATTCTAGCCTTCGTCTATTCTTCGCCTAGTCTTCGCCTGGTTTCATTCTAATCGAGTCTAGCGAGAATCTGATCTAGAGATGATATCATTGAAACTCTGCATCATATGTGTAAGGCGTCAACCCAATCGAGCCTAGCACAGAGCTGAGAAACACACATATAAGAATCGAGTTCTTTCCTGTAGATACTTTTCTTTCTTAGTATTTATCTATTAGTTAAATGACATCTCTATGACTCGCTCTAGGTCGATCTCTAACAGTTTAGCAGCGTAATAATTCTGTATGTCTTTGAAATTGAATAATTCAATTTGTCTGGTTTTTTCAGAATAATTCTCGTGCCTTCGCGTCATATCTTCGAATGATAGTCGTTTTCAATCAAATCTGAGTACACTAAATTGAAGATTTTCGATATAGTTTTATACGCTCGCTGTATGATTGCAAATGATATATCGTCTGATTCAAGTGCTTTTCTGAGTGCTGAGAAGTTAATAACGTGCTTGATTTTCCCTTCGATAACTTTTGACCACTGTATACTTTCGTTCGATAGTAATTCTTCATTGATTTGAATTTTCAATGATGATGAGTACATTGCTTTCAGAAATGCCTCGCACTTTTCATTGAATTCAATCTTCAATTCTTTTTGCGAGTTTTGTATCGAGAATAGCTTCTCGATTAGACGTGATTTAGTAAACTTGTAGATCTGAAACACTTCTTTCTCTTCGACGTTGTTCAAAAAATTGGTTCAGAATTGGTTTTTGATCAGCTTTATTGCATCATGGTACGAATTTCGCATTTGCACTACCTCTGCTCATGCGTCGTCATTTCTGCATCTTTTTCAGGTTCGCTTTTTTGACAACAGCGTCTTTCGCATTTCGATGAGCTCATTGTTTCACCAGAGTTTTGATTTTGCGCATATTCGCTGTTTAAATACGAATAATTCCACTGTATTCTTGATGCATTCAGTCAAATAAATGACTTTTGCTTCTAAACTCGTGATTCTTTGCATCTTGACTATCATTTTGTCTTTCGCCTTTTGCAAATGCTCATCAAAGTCTTTTCAGTCGACTTTTTGCAGATTGTATGACGCGTTCAGCGAATTTTCAACCAACTTCACTTTTTTCATAACTATTGTAAATAGAATTACTTCATGATTGAATTCTGTGTCTGCATTCTCATCTATATGTCAATTCTTGATATGATTACGCATATTCTTTGATGTGAATGCTAAATCAAGTACTGAGCTTGACTGATCTGAATAGCTGTGATATGTGTCTATATCAGAAGTGTTAATCAGGTTGCATTTATGTAAATTTACTCACTTTATTAATGCTTTCGTTCTAATAGAGTTTGAAATTTTTGTGTTTCATCAGCTATGATGTGCATTAAAGTCTTCGACGATAATAACTTTTTGCTCAGAATTTAGCATAACTTTTGCTAATTCTCGCTCAATCATGTATAATTGCTCGTCATCTGCGTTTTGTGACTTTTCGTTGTAAATATTGAACAATAAAATTTCCTTCTGAATTTTATTGTTCGCTATTGATATCGCTTGCATATCTTCGCTATTGACTATGTCTGATCTTGATGTGCATGTAAATTTCTTTGCGTTTTTCGCAACAAATATCAGTACTCTGACACGAGTATTCTGAACATTTGGTTTGATGCAGATAAACGACGAATGCGAAATTGTTATATTTTCGTCTTTCATTCACGATTCTTGTAGTATAACAATGTCTGTCTTGTTTTTCGCAAATTTCATGCATGCATGCATAATTTGCGTTGACCTTGCGCAATTGTGCTGTAGAATTCGAATATTCAACGTGTTTGCAAAGCTTTCGTCATTTGCATTGTTTTGTGACATTTCGAATGCAATACTCATTACAATTTCGTGACTAGATGATCTTTTTGTGAGCTAATAGACTGAGCTGCCTGATATGTTTCGCACATTGCGCTATTTGCGAAGTGCGCATTTTGACAGTTGCAACATCTAGAAATCATGTGATTGCATGATTGCTCATCTTTGCACGTAGATAATTGACATTTATGATTTCAGGTCTGATGATTTCGCTCGCAGTACAAGCATCTTGGCGATCTGTTGCATTTGTTCTGCAAATGCTCGAATGTTTGACATTTTTGACATTGATCATTTGATCGATAGTCTCGATATTCGACTGTTCGATATGTCGATCTCGCAGCTAAGAGTCGTTTTTTCAGATGTCTTTGCGCTTCTGCTTCGATTTTGAACGTCAGTATCGTCGAAGCATGATTCTTTCTTGCTTTATTTTCACCTTTTGATAATCATATTGAATTGATTATCAGCTTCAATTCAGAGTTGTACTTCTCTAGCTCGATTCTCAGATATTTCATTTCGATCTTCATGTTGAAGATTTCGGTTTTCAGACTGTGTATGACTATTTTGTGTCATTTCTCATCTTTCTTAATGCTTTTAACATCAAAAACATGCTTTCATATTGCTCTTTGCGCTAGTAAGACGTCTGCGATGTATTTTTTCAAGATCATCAAAGCAATGTTGTTTTTCTTTAGCGTTTTGACTATCGTGACGACTCTTAGATCGATTTTCGCCTTTTTCAATGCATTATTCATCGAATCTCGCATTTTCATCGTCTTCAACGTTCAGTTCTCATTTTTGGGATTGACAATGAGTCTTCTTTCGCGATACGATATTTCTTGTGATTTTGGCGAGAATTTCTTGATAACCAGGTTTCATTCGTCTGCATTTGCATTCGCATTTGCATTTGTGTTTGCATTTGCATTTGCATCTGTGACTTGAGCTGCTTTTTGCGCATATGTGAGCTTCTGCGTTGGTTTTTGCGAATTTTGCATGACTTGCGACGTTTGCGAAACCTGCGTCTTCTGCAAGGTTTGCGAATTCTCTGTCATTTGCTTTGCATTGATTTTCTTTTTGATGTTTTCAGCATTTTGTTGAATCAATTGTAGAATGATCTTCAGTTTGTTGTTTGTTTGACTTTGAAGTCGATCTATTTGCTTCTGAATCGAGTTTTCTATGCTTTCGTTGCATGCTCTTCGAATGTAGATTAAGCTATGACTTATAGTCTCTTTCTGTTCTGATATTGCTTGTCTTAGCTGATTGACTGCGAATTCAATTCTTTCGCGCAGTCTCTTTATCTGCATCTCTTTAGAGATGACATCGTAGCACTTGCTCGTACCAACTTCGATGCTAGCTTCTTTTTACGAACTTTTCATCGCTTTTCGCTTTTTCATTCCTTTGAATTTCACAATCGCTCATGTTTGCTCTTTTTACTGCGAGTTTGCATTTCGCAGATTGGTTGTATTCTTGTCATTATGCGCATTTGCATGTGAATTTAGCATCAATGCATCGAGTGAACTAAATATGTATTGCGTTTTTCTATTTACTGATGTGAGCGATTTTTGTTGACTGCGAAATAAATCAACAATGTTGTTCTGCAGTTGTTTGCTTGTTGACAAACTCATGCTAAGTTCATCTCATAAATCTGTTTCAATCTCTATTGTTGACTTTTTGATTTCTATCATCGACGTTTTGAGTTCTGACGCTGAGCTATTGCTTCTACTGAGTTTCGCGTTACTATTCGCGAAACGGAACGAGAAAGAGCGCATAAAGCGACTCTTTATATTTCTTTTCATAGAGGGTTTTTTCGAGTTTCAAGCTTCGAACTCTTAGAAAATTCACTTGACATCACTTAAATATCTCTTTAACCTCTTACTCAGAGCGTTTCACGTAGACAATAACTCTAGTGTAGAGATTTCTCAATTTCTATCTCGAAACCTGCAATAGATCGTCTTCTATTACCGACTTATGCCAGACGAAAATGGTATAAATCTAGTCTGCAAGAGCCTAGATTACTCTTTTTGATAGAAAATGCTTGACGCAATTGCTTTATATCTCAGGTATCAAAGTAGTCGCGTTATCTCGCTCAGAATAGTAACGACTACTCACTTCATGCAAACATCATATGTTTTGCTCAATGTTTTACAAATTTCTTCAATGAATCTGTCATATGCTAGAATGTTGATGTCATTTACAAAGTTGAGCACTTCGATTTTGATTTTCAATGCTTTGCATTTTTCAATTAAACTTGCGTTGAAAAATAGAAAGAGAATCGATGAAATGAAAGATTCTTGAGATATGTTTGCGTTTATCTTGCACATAGTGCTCATTTACTCATTGAATATCAGCAATGTCTCTCTGTTCTTTAGAAAGCTGCGTGCTCATTTGACTATGTAACTTGATGTTCTTCTCATTTTCAGCATATGCAGCAATCTGATGTGCAAGACTTGATCAAATGCTTCAACGACGTTTAAACTTAGCATGAAGATCACGTACTTAATCTTGCAGTTTCACATCATGTGAACTTAATCTATTAATAAATCTAACGTTAAGATCATGAATTGCTTATGTCTCACTCTCATTTGAGCATTTGAAAGCATGTAATAAATCTCAGTTATATCACTCAGTCTTTTAATCATAATTGACTTTAAAGCTTTGCTTATGATATCAAGCAAAGCAATGAGTTGATATGTTTTTGAGTCAATGTAATCACTTTTCTTTGATTTGCATAGCACTATTGTTTAAGTCTTTTTGAACTGCTTTAAATGATATTTGTGTATCATGCATGCATTGAATAAACTTGTTAGTACTGAAATCAGTTTTGTGAAACCTGCTTGAAGTGCTTTGTTTGAAATTTTAGAAACGTCTGATGCTTTGTTCGCTTTTACTCGTCTGATTACTCACTTCATCTTATTCTCTGAGATGCGTGAATTTGATAATACTGTCAAAGATATGAATGACTTTGAAATGTTGCTGATGTCTGCTTGTAAGAATGAAGAAAAGAATTTTTATTGCAACATCTCGATTTTTTCTTTAAATATTGTTATCATGTGATCAGTATCATCTTGTTTCAGCAACGAAAACTGAGAAAGCTTTTTAAATAACTGACTTTCGATTTTAGCTTATTTTGCAAAGCATCATATTGATTTCAATGTGTTGCTTAACTCATGCATCTATGATCTGAAGTGTGCACATTTTATTTGTCTGATGATCTTGTTTTTGTGATCATTATGTTTCAAATATTCATTTCATGTCTTTAATGTATCTTGCATTTTTCATACAATTTGCAGTCATCTTGATTTCATTACTACTTTGAAGCAGTTCTGATTTCAGAAGTTTCTTGCTTAATTTGATAGTTTTGCTCAGAAAGTAGACTTCTCAATGATTTCTTGTAGTACTCTGATGATCTCTGTCGCTCTGTCATTCATTTCAGCTCTGCTGTTCAAAGAGTGATCTGATGACAAATGTATTCATAAATAAGCACTTAATGCTTCTGTGTTCATTTTTTTTCAAAGTCAACGAGTTAAAGACTGCACTGAGATTGTTTGTAAATTTAGCTTTGTGACAATCGAAAGATGATCTGATTTCTGATGTAAATCAATTCATACTTCGTATTTGCATATCATAAAGCGAATGTCAGCGACATCGCAGAATCATTCATACCTCTGACAGTCTCATTCAATTCACGCATCACAGAAGATGAAGTGAAGCAGGCAATCAGACGAGTAAAAGCAGACAAAGCGTCGAGCGCTTCAGATATTTCAAACAGAGTGCTTCAAGCAAGTCTTGCAGAACTGACCTCAGTACTGACGAGTTTATTCAACGCATGCGTAATACACAAGTATCATTCGAAGCAGTTCAAAAAGACTCAGACAATAGTACTACGCAAATCGAAGAAAAGCAACTATATCGATTCGAAGACGTATCGACTCATTGCTTTGCTCGATATCATGAACAAAGCGCTGAAGTCGATCATGATCAAAAGACTGAGTGACATAGTCGAGACTCATCGCATGCTATCAAATGCTCAAATGAGAGCGAGACGCAAGCAATTCGTGATCTCGACGTTAGATCTACTAATAGATCAAGTTCACACAGTGTGAGGCTGTGAAACCAAATATGTGATCTTCATGCTAAGCTTAGACGTCGTCAAAGCGTTCGATCGAGTCTCACACGTCAGACTTCTGCACACGCTGAAAATGAAAAGAACGTCAAGCTACATAATCGAATGAACACGCAGCTTTCTAGAGAATCGAGAGACGTTGCTAATATTCGACGAACAAACGAGCGACATGCGCGAGATAAACGCAGGCATATCGCAGAGATTTCTCATTTCATCGATTCTCTTTCTATTCTTCAACGCAAGTCTAATCGAAAAATGCGAAGCACTGAAAATTAAAATCGAAGTGCTTGACTTCGTAGACGATATTAACATTCTAGTCTACAGCAGATTCACTGAAGAAATCTGCAGAACACTGAGCAAAGCACACGACGTCTGCGCGAAATGAGCTCGCACTCATGACGCAACGTTCGCACCAGAAAAGTACAAGCTCACGCATTTCACTAGAAAATCGAAGAGATTTGACATGACGACTAGCATATAAATAGAAAGCTCAGTTATCAAATCGAAATCAGACATACGAGTTCTAGAGATGCAACTGAACATGAAACTGCAATGAGACGCGCATCTTCGACAAATAGAGGCGAATCACGTCACAAGAATGCTGGCACTTAGTCATCTTGAAGTCTTCACATGAGAAGCTATCTTCACAAAAGCGAGACAAGTATACTCAGCAGTAGTGAGATCAGAAATCGCATTCGAAGCGTCAGTCTGACATCAGCGCGACAAGAAAGATGAACTGTCGAGCAAAGAACGCAGACTAGAAACACTTCAGAATCAGACTCTGCGTCACGTAGCAGAAGTGTTCAAAAGAGTAAACATCGAAACTCTAGAGGCAGAAACATACATGAGTTCGCTACATGTTCATTTAAACATGCTACAGAACAAGATCACGCTACACAGTCGAGTCAACGATCGAACGCAAGAGATCAGACAAGCATGTGAACTAATACGCGTTCGTTTGACGAGAGTTAATCGCGTCATTTCTCGCTCACTCGTCATCAAGAAAATAGTACTTCTGAATGCCTTCATTCGAGAAGATGCGAAGATACAGTCAAGACGCAGACGACACATTCTCTTCTTCACAACGATTTCAACAAGCGATAGCATCGCAATAACGCAGTATCACAAAGATCAATGAAATCAACGATGGAAAAAGTACAGAGAACGCGTCGCAGACGTCAACGCAATCTCAGCACAAAGATTGCATCTGAGCAATAAGACGATAAAGATGCATGATGATCTTCAGAAAGCAGAAAGCATTCTCGCAACGCACATCAGAATCAAACGCATAGGTCTGAACGCTTATCTGCACTCTAGAAACGTTTCAGACACAAATAGTTCGCGATGCGACTGCGAATGAAGTCATCAGACGACGAAGCATGTACTCATGCATTGTTCGAACTGGTCGCACCTGCGATCAAGAATGCTACAAGATGCTGACTTCTCAAACTATTGAATAATCGTCGTCATCACGAAGAATCTCAGAGCAGTAGCGAAGATGATGATGAAAACGAAGCTCTTGAAGCAATTTAGAGTGACTAGAACACTCGTTCTCTAACGTGCGATCAACGCGAACAAATTTGATACATAGTCTCAAAACTCACTGTTTCGACTGCGTGAAGCAGTCGTGTAGACTGTGAGTGATTTTCTACCTCAGAGAGTTTTGTTCACTCGATACAGATAGCATAGAGTTCTTCATGAGTCGATCTAATCGATGTCACAAGAGTGTATGAATTTATTATTATTATTATTTGCATATCATAAACTGTATTTTCTCGCTGCTAAAGACTAAATTTATCATCATAAACTGATTGTGAATTTTGCAAGTGATTGTGTCTGATTTCAGCAGTAGTCTCAATCTTGCATTTGTAATGACGTTTAGTAAAGTATTAATCATCATATGTTGAGTGAAGCATCTTCACTTTTCTCAGTGTAAATGATGTAAATTAAAGTCTTTTACAACTAGTTATTTGCAGTCATTCTTAAGTAGTTCATTCAAGCGAGAAATAGTTGAGAGTTTCTCTGTGAATGTGATGAATAATGAGCTTAAGTTATAAATGTTTAGAAGTCTTAGCATCTGTATTTCATTATCTGTGTTGCAAGTTAATATTCTGATTGAGCAGATGTTTGACTTAGCTGTCTTTACTGTTCACTGATCAAATCTTAAGCATTTGTTAACATATATGCATGTTCTTGACTGAGATGACGAGTTTTTCACTAGATGAAAGAAGTTGTGAGCTGAGCTAAATGATTGCAAGTTGTTAATGTTGCGTTCTTGCTTCTGTATGACTATTATGTCAAATTTGCAAACTTCTCTATCGATCAAGAATAATTCTTGAATCTTCAATGACTTTCTGATGTTGTATTGTAGAATTTGTAAAAAGAATTGTTTTATCATAAAGTTATTTGTAGCTGTTGTTGACTCTGCGCTGAGAAGACTCTTTATATGCTTTCAATCACTGAAAGTCTTTCGCACTTTCTGATTGAGCGTTTCTGAATCTGCTTAAATATCATCTCATTTGAGTTATTAGTCACATATGAGAAGAGATCAACTTGTCTCTTCTTGACTTCTATCATCTGTCATATCAATTCAATGTCTTGATTACATGTTTTCAACACAACACTTGTTGAGCTTGAAGAATTCGTTGAATCTACGAAGTCTATTGAACTCAATGAATTCATTGAGCTTAGAGAGTTTAGAAACAGCGAGAGAAATACGTGATTGTATTTTGACATTTTTAAATATTTGATCAATCTGTTTCTGTAGATTTCTGACATCTGTTTCATCTGTTGTTGTCATTTGAGACAGATGCATCTTCAGAGTTCGTGATCTTTATTGCAGTTGATGCAACATTTTCTATTCAAAAACATCATACACTCTTCAATGTGATGTTTGTCTGCGCATTTAACGCAGTGTTGTTTCTTCTTGCAAAATCTGATCATATGATCAAATTCAAAGCATCTGTAGCATTGAGTGATGCAACAGTTCTTTTTAAACAATTTGCATAAGCATTCTTGATACAAGTTTAGCATGCTTTCGTTCATTAGTTGATTCATTATCACTTCGATTGTGATTTCTACAATGAGCGACAAGTGAATCTTCTTACTTTCAACTACTTTCTTGAGTCAGATTATTCTTAGAATCTTTAAATTCTTATGAAGTCTTGCGTTTTCTTTTATCAGTCTTTTAATAATCACTTTCTGATTGCTTGTGTCTATTATAATGTGTATCTCATATGCTAGCACAGCGAAGATTCAATGCACTATACGCGTCAAGTTCGCGATTTCTTTTGCTTATGTCTGAGATTTTTTCAGATTTGCTTGAATCTCTGAACTCACTGCATGAAGTGTGATATTTTCGCTTTCAAACTTTCAAAGAAACATGATTAGATTTCTTTGAGTTGTCAACATGTTTGTGATTTCTTGAAGAATCTGTTCAATAGATTTCTTTTGTATTTTCTCTATTTTCTTTCTTTCTGCTATCTTCATCATGACTTCTCATCTTTTGCAAAGTGATGACAATTCATTTCTGAAACATTGCTTTCTCATTGTTGCTTCTTCTCTTGTCACATTCATTCATGACATGATTCTTGATGAAAAGTGTATGCTATCTTATGTTTGCATGTTATCTTATGTTTGTAGCTGCTTGTTAAGCAGTTGTATGAATATCTTTAGTTTCTGTACATTCTTCGCAATGAATGCGTTCTGATTCTCGTTGTTTTTTTCTTCTGAATCGTTTCAAAGACGTTGCATCAGCTTCACTGCTACTTCTTTTCATAAATGATCTTTGTTCTTCTCTTTCTTTAACGTTGATGTTTGTATTAGAAGATCAATAATGTTAGCAACATACTTCTCATCATTACGTGAGCTTTTCAATCTTACGTTGCTGTTTCTTCGTGACAAGTCAACGTTGTTCACAATCGTCTTTAAATTAACATTGCTGTTGCTCATGCAATTCATCATCATTTATTCATCTTTTAGATTCATTCTGCTTTGATTGTATTGCTCTTTTTAAAAATTTACTTTGCGCGCTTTGTGATTGTTTCTGCAAACTATAGTCAGAATCATGTTGTAATTATCAGAAGAAAGTAAATTAATAATAAAATTTATGACTATGTCACATTATTACTATTTAAGTATCAACAAAGAATGTAGTAGTTCATTGAATTTATTTTAAGATATCTTTGAACATTAATAAATATAGCAGTTTCTAATATAATGATTTAGATTGACAACGAGATTCATCTGTATGTGATGTTGACTACGAATCTTTTGATTCTATTCTGTGTTCAAATAGAAGTCAGAAGAGTCAAAAGATCTCAATTCGACGCAGTTTGAATGATGTTAGAACGTTGCGTGATCAAAAAAGCTGTTATGCAAAGTTTTCACTCACACGACAGCATTTCTCTCTAACAGTCACAATTGATCTACAAAGAAGATTAATGACATGTCAATGTTAGTAAAAGATGAAAAGATACTACTAGTAAAATAGTTGACTCAGATGAAGAGTCTGAAAGTCATGATTACAAGTGATTGAAGAATTTGCAACTTGTTGACTGCGTCGATATTGAAACATCTTCATTACATCAACAATGTCATCAAGTAATTGATGAAAAGATATCAGATAAAATAGATGAATCAGATGATGAGTCTTGAGTTTGTGACTACATGTGCTTAAAGAAGTAATGACTCGTTGATCACGCTGATATACTGAAAAGACTTGAGCTCATCTTCTTTACTTGACGTCAAGTCATACATCTATCTATGTGAAAAATCGAGAGTGCATGAAAGCGATCAGAACGCATCTCTACTATTGATCAACTAAGCATCGAATGATTGCGATTGCACGCTTATACTAACAATCTATTCAACGTTTACGTGACATAAGTCAAATCAAGAGAAGAAAAGAATTATTTAATACAATCACACTTTATCTTTTCATCATGTGCATCTCTTTTTCATCACACATTTCTCTGCTCAATGAATAATAATCATTGAGCAAGAGAACACAGTTTCTGCGTTACAATCATGAGCATCACGAGTGTAAAGAAACATCTTTCATCTTTGAATCAAGAATTGAATCAAAACATCATTGTATAGAATATTGTCAATGAAGAGCAGAGCAAAGACGATGCATTACAACAAACAGCATAAACATTTATAAAAGTTTACTCAAGCGTCACGCGCTGAATAAAAGCTATAGATTCATTATTGAGACAAAGTCTTTGAAACAATCGTACAATTGGCGACAGCGATCTATCAAAGCATATGATATATTAAATCAATCAACAAGTTATAGAGCACAATTGTACGATCAAAACAAGCTCTCATTCGACTCAATAGCTTCACAGATGACTGCGTCGCAAGTCAAAAATCGAAAATCGAAATTTTTCACGCTCACAAAGATCAAAATCAACGGCGAAACGAAAGTTCATCAACGCAGAAGAAAGAATCATCAATTTAGACAGTAATTTAATTGATAAATTGAAGAGCAAACTCACATGAAAAGAACAAGTCATTAATCGACTTCAGAACAGCACAGAAGACTGCGTACTGATGTAAAAATCGAAATCAAACTCTTTTGCACTCGAAGATTGCACAGAGAACAACGTTGTTTCAGAGAAGTACAGTGTTTCTTATCAAATCACTATCTGTTTTACCTTTTCTTGATGTGCAAGACAATAAGTTGAGATCAGTCATTACTATTCTGAGCGAGATAATGCAACTACTTCAATACACGAGATATAAAGCAATTGCGTCAAGCATTTTCTATCAAAAAGAGTAATCTAGACTCTTGCAGACTAGATTTATATCATTTTCATCTGACATAAGTCAATAATAGAAGACGATTTATTGCAGATTTCAAAATAGAAATTGAGAGATCTCTACACTGAAGTTACTGTCTACGTGAAACGCTCTGAGTAAGAGATTAAAGAAATATTTAAGTGATGTCAAGTGAATTTTCTAGAAGCTTGAAGTTCAAAACTTGAAAAAACTCTCTATAAAAAGAAATATAAAGAGTCGCTTTATGCACTCTTTCTCGCCTCGTTTCGCGAATAGTAACGCGAAACTCAGCAGAAGCGATCAGCGATGAAACTCATCTGTACGCGATGCTGACTACGAATCTACTGTTTAGCTACAGTAGAGTCTAAAGATTATCAAAAGTTTGAATGACATCGAGACGCTGCATGATGATGAAGCGCTGTGCGTTGATCGCGTGCAGAGTTTTCGCGATCGCGCAGACTTTGATAATCTCAATGCGCATGCTACAAGCAATCTGCACGCAGATGAGAAAGTCAAATAGAACGCAGAACTACGAGGGAAATCGCTTATGAAAATCATTCGATTCAGTATCTTGTCGTCGTGATGACGAGAACTGAGACAGAACACTCTCGCGTTTGATCTGTTAAGAGTGATTAGCAGAAAGAACTTGAATCACGAACATTCTTTAGATCTACATGCTAACTACGTATAGATCTTGTTAAGACTGCGTGCCTGTTACTACAACATGAGCAACTCACGAGACTCATTAAGTTCGACACGAGCAAACTCAAGAGTCTCGTTAATATCATTTAACAGACGTTCAGACACAGACATTCTATACGTGAGCGATACGCTGACGAGAAGACTTCGTTAAGAGAAGAGAAACACAAGCGAGTTAGTAGAGAATGATCGAACTACGCTGCCTGGTTAGAAGTGTAGCATATGAACATCTCTGCAAGACACGATCGATCTGCACGAGAAAGATCTCTACAGATAACGTGAAACAGGTGAGTTGCACGTCTTACAAGCGAAGTGAGCGTCTGCAAGACGTGATATACAATGACGACGACTGTCGACCTCGAGAATCTCACTTCTTCACTGAGCTCTGACTCTTGAATGCCTTGGTGATAGAATCAACTTCTAGTCGAAGACATCGTCTGTATAGCTCGAGAGAACAGTAGCGCGTGTCGATGTGGTTAAAGAAGAAATCGACTGCGATACGTCTGCGACTCATGCTTAAGAAGTAAACTGCCGAAATTTGAGCAGTGAAAGATCTTGTTCGTCTTGAACTGTGAACCTGTCGCAAGAAAACTCTCTGAGTAATCTCTCGAGCCTAAGGGGAAAACCAGCATAGAAATCGTGCTCTATGTATGTTGCATGCAACGTATACAACATATTTTCGATAGATGTACGATGACTAGAAGTCTGACTGAATCGAAAGCTCAACTTCAAAGTTCATGTGCAAACGAAAATCGCGACAGTCACAAGAACGCTACACTCGTTATTTAGATTAATGAATAGCGAGTGAGAATTAAATGTCAAATCAGGAAAGCAGTTATATCTGACATGTGTCACGTCTATTAGCGATTATGGCGTCGAAATATGGTGAAATAATCAAAAAAGCTACTTAGTCAAATTTCGCAAACTGCAAAACGCTGCATTACGAAAAATTCTGAATGCATTTCGAACATCATCGATAGAGACTATGCAAATAGAAGCCGAAATCTCGTCGATGAAGATGCGATTAGATCAAAAGTGCAAGAACTATGCAATTCGAATAGTTGAGTTATCGAAAAAACATTCTATCAGGAAAAGAACATCTATTTCGTACTCATCTCAATACTCTATCGAATTGAACCTAGATCTGAATGCATCGAAATATCTGAACTGAAACGAGACGAAGAAGAACTTATCTTGAAAAGTCAAGAAGTGCAAAGACAGACTCACGCAGATATATCGAATATTGAACAAAGTGCAAAAAACACTGAATTCAATAAAAGAAATCGAAATTTCTCACTTCAAGAAATCGTGAGGTCAAGAAATTGAGCATTTAGCAAGAATTCAAACCGAATTTGCAAAAAGCGAAACTCGCGAAACGGTCAATTCGCACTACAAGGAATTAGAAAGAATTATCAAAAAGGCGAAAAACATAGTGATGTATATCGACGCATCGCAAATTCGGAAAAAGATAGCAGAGGTCGAAACAGGAACTGAAACGGCAGTGATATTCACGCATGAACTCGTCAGATACAGCAAAGCGACAAGCGTTTACGACAAAATAACCACAACGGAAGCGAAACTGCAAGCTATTAGCGATGCAATCGCAATATGCAGCGAAAAAGCACTCAAAAACAGCGAAATTTGAGTGTACATGAACAGTCAAATGACTTTGCAAAGACTAAACGCAAAGAGCAACGTCAATGCGAAGTTATTCGATGACATACGACAAAACTTGACCAATTTACGTCAGAATCAGTGTCAAATTCGCATACAGTGAATATTGAGTCGCAAGAACATTATTGGGAACGAAAAAGCAGATCAATTGGTCAAAAGCGCTGCTCAAGAATTACCAGTTACCGACAACACGAAAGCAACCATCATAAGCTTCGTCAAAAAGCAAATTTGCAAAGAAACGAAAGTACAATGATTAAATGTCTGAAAAAGCAGCATCAAGAAGGGAAATCAGTATCGAAAGCACATATCAAATGTGAATCTAAGTCATAAATCACTAAAAGAGATGAGGAAAATTGATAGACTAACGTTTTCAACCTTTATTCAGCTGAAAATGAGACATGAATATTTCAAGAGCTATTTGCATCGATTATCAGAGAATAATTCGAACAAATGCTATGAGATATGCAATGCGAGACAAACGTCGAAGCATTTACTGCTGAACTGCAGGCATTATAGAGCAAAGCAGATAAAGCTTAAGAAAAAAGCTCAGCTCAAAAACACAGACACTATATTGACACTGTTCATCATCAAGATTGAAAGAATCGCAACACTAGAGTATTTGAAAAATACTTGAATTGTGACAAGAAAATGATTATTAGAAACGAATGAGTAGAACGCGAAGAGTGCGAAGAAACAAAGAAAAACGAAAGTACAATGACGAGAATTGAGCGAGAGCGCTTGTATGTGCAAACTATCGATGTGATTGATCAACGAAAAGATATAAAGCAGCGACTTTGGTCAGATTACATGTAACTTAGCATACATACAACGTCTAGACAGTGTCATAGTCATAATCGTGCCACGCAATCATCTACTAAAGTAGGTGCTGGTCATTCAAATGACGTACACCCCCCAAATGACGTTTTTTTTCCTTTATGTATTCAACCCCTCCTCATCTCAACCATTCAACCACATCATGTCTGAATACTACATAAATTTGAAGTATCGTATAGAAGAGGCTACAGATGCAATTCATGACGACGAATACAAGTTTGCAAGCACTGCAGCTCAGACATTTGAAGTTTCTGTTCGAACGCTTCAAAGACGACTAGTCGAAACTCACACCTCATTATTTGAACGAGAATCACATGAATATGTTCTGAATACTGAGCAAAGAAAGGCTATATGTATATATTTGACACGTCTGAACAAGCTGTCAATTTCTGCTCGGCTGAGACATCTTCGAGAAGCAGCAAATTTCCTACTGCAGCAGGCAAATCCCGTGAATTCTTCTTGAGTTGAACAGCACTGACCAGTACGATTTCTACAGCAAAATCCTCAGTTTTTCAAGAGAAAACAAACTTCTCTTGTCGCTGATAGAAAGACTTCTCTGACTGTTGAGATGGCAAAGCAACATTTCTACGATTTTCGAGATGTGCTGATCAAATATGCGATTCAATCGAATGACATATGAAACATGAATGAATCAGACTTTCGTATCGAAGTTGAAAGAGATCATTTAGTGATTACATTGATCAAAAAGAGATCTCTTCGTGCAATTGATTCGAGAGTGAGAGATTTAATGAGCGATGTGAAGACGATTAATGCTGAAGAAGAAAAGATTTCTCTCATGCTCATCGTTTTCGAAATCAACATTTTGAACAAATGAGTGCAGGAAAATGATCTGAATGACGATCTATTGCTTGCTACTACTGAATTCGAATATTCGAACGATGAAAAGATCTTTGACTGACTGAAGCACTTCGATTTTCATAGTCGAAAGACTCAGGTAGAAGCTCATAGACTTCTGATCATGAATAACTACGAGTTTCACCTTATCTACGAGTTTCTACAGTACGTCGATTTTCATAATATCGTGATATTCACCCTTTCTTCGCATTCTACACACGTTACGCAGTCATTGAATGTGGGAATATTTCAGCTCATGAAGCATTATCATTCGAAGGTGATTGATGAGACAATTCGACTCGAATCAACGAGTTTCAACAAACAGAACTTTCTTGCTTTCTTCATCAGTCTACGAGTCAAGACCTTCATTGAATCGAATATACGGTCGACTTTCAAACAGACTGAGCTTGTTTCATATTCATCAAAAGTGATGTTGAAAAAGGTGAGAGTCTGACAATCTCTTGAGTCAATCTCTTCACGAGATTCTTTTCTATTCTTCTTTCCTATAGAGGTCACTTCGCATGAACTCAGAGAGATTCAGAAGCTTGATACAGAGCTTCAAGATGATTTAGATGACTACGATATATCGAAGAAGCTACGCGAAAAATTTGGTCGATATATAAAGGGGTCATTAGTGAGAGCTAGCTCGCTTGCTTTGGTCGAACGTGACATTGAAGCGACTCACAATCACAGTAAAGCGAAGGCTAAAAGAAACAAACTCGATGAATCTGTTGCTCAGAAGGGGAAGGTAATAACCGTTCGACAGGCAAGGGGTAAAATCACTGCTGAGGTGAAGAAGAAGCAAAAAAAACGAGTTCGAGCATCGAAGCGAGAGAAGAAGCGGAATGCAAATGCTCGAATTAAATGAAACAAAGCTATTGCGAAAGACTTCAAATTAACTGACAAGTCAGCTCAGAAGTGAATCGACAAATGAGTCACTGTTTTAGATGTAGAATACGAGAATGAGGCTTCAGTAGAAGAGATTGTAGATCTGTTGAGGTAAAAAACGTCATTTGAGAGGTGTACGTCATTTGAGTGACCAGCATCTACTTTAGTAGGTGATTGCGTGGCACGATTAGACTGCATGCACTTAATGAAGAAAGAAAAAATTCATTATTAATAACACAATGTCAGTTTTATTGTTTCAACGATGTGAAGTTGTTGTGTAGTTGACGAGCGATTTTCTTTCTCAGAGAGTTTTGTTCATTCAATACACATAGCATAGTTTTTCTCATGAGTCGAATTTAAATCAATGTCATAAGAATGTATGAATTCAAATCAAATCAAATCAAATATAATGATTTACTGTCTTTTGCATTGAGAATCAATAGTAGTATCATTTTATGACTTTCATAATTTTAAGAATATTGAAATGATTAATCAAAGATTGATTATGCATCTTATGAATCAAATTCATTTGTAGAGTTTCATTGAACAAGACTCATAAATAATCATCTTGATATAAAATTTCATTCTGAACTTGATAATTCTTTAATCTGATATCTTCTCATTATATTTCATCTCTTGATATTACTTTATAAAGCAAAGTACAATTTTTGTTGATTTTATTAATTTTAAGAATCTGTTGATAAATTGATTAATTGACATTCTTCTTTAAATCAGCAATCTTCATTCAATTCAACATCAGAATCATGATTCATTGATAGTAATAATGCTCATTCTTGAAATCTTTAAGCATGACATTAACTTAACAAGTTAATGCATCAATCTTAATGTTCTGTTTATCAGATTAATACATTATCTTGAAGTTGAAATTGATGAATTTTTATATTCAGCACATTTATTATTTATTAAGCTCTTTATCTTTCATCAATGATGTCAACACTTGATGATTAATGAAGACTTTGATAGAAATATCAGTCAGCTTCAGCTCAGATCATTAATGCTTAAACACTCAAATGATGATCAGCAGTTTCTTATTATATATTTTGTAGTTGTATTTAGCAAAAGACAGATTCTTGCTATAAAAGACAACAGAATGTAATGTTTTTTTATTATCATACTGAGATAAAATTTCATCATTAACGTAGTTAAAAGAGTTAATTTCAAGAATTGTCTTGCAAGTTTGATTAAAATGACGAAGTATTAAAGTCTTAATCATGCACTTCTTCATATGATTGAATGTCATTTGACAAATCTGATTTCATTTAAATATGATTTTCTTTTGAGTAAATTAAATCATAAGATGAATAATCTTCAAGAAGTTCTTAATAAAGCATCAATAGAAATTGCAGAAGTTAATGAAAAACTGTATCTGAGTGAGATTAATGAAAGTAAATCATTCAACAATCATTTATATCTTTCAAGAATTCATCTTTAATCTCTTAATGAATATTAATAGTTTTAGAAAAATGATTTCTTGCATATGAAACTTGCATTTGTTTATGTCTATCTGTAGATTGATCTTTCGTAGTCACTGCAAAATTAATCATACATGTTGCTTATACTTTTTTAAAATCTTGCTGTAAATGATAATATCATTTAAATAAATCTGATAAAACTGATGTAAATATTCAAACAATACATCATTCATGTAATGCTGATAGAAAGCAAATTCGTTGATTAAATTGAAAAGCATTACATGATATTTGTATGAATTGAAGAAAATAATGAAGATAGTCAAATTCTTATTGCTCAAGTGCATGCATAATTTGTTGAATGCAATAATGATGTTCAATCAAGTCAGATACTTACTTTCTTGTATATAAGCAAAAGTCTCATTTATCAATGACAAAAAATAGTGATTTCGTTTGATCAAAGCATTAAGCTTTCTATAATTTATGCAGAAACGCAAGCTATCATCTTTCTTTTCAATGAACAAGATGAGTGAGATGTAAAAGACAAAGCTCAAGAAAATAAACTCTTTGTTTAAATGTTTAATCAAATACTCTTTTATCTTTTGAAGTTTGTAATTAAACATTTTATAAAGTTTGCTTCAAGAAAATGTTTTCTCATTGATTAACTCAATTTTGTGATTATAAAAATGATGATCAGTGATGAAACTCATCTGTATACAATGCTGACTATGAATCTACTGTCTAGCTACAGTAAAGGTTTTTTTTTATTTTTTTATTCTTACTCGATTCAACACTCATTATGAATCTATGTGAGATTCTATATATTGTAGCGAACGCTGCGCTAGCGTAGTGCTCTTTTCATATCTACTATCACTTTTCTCTGCGCTCTATACTGTAACTGTTCTCAATACAAGAACTTTATGAGCTTGTTTCTTTTCTACTTTTTTTCTCTTTTATCTGATTCTTTGATGATGTCACAGTCTGAAATTGATTTAGTATGCTTATTGAGAGTATCATTCAAATGATTGCTGTCATCACGCTCATGATTTCTAGAAGCTTTCTCAAGTTCATGATGTTCTCTTTGCATTGCATCATCTTTCATTCTATCTTTCATTTAGAACATGTTAATAGAATGTGCTTGATCAACATTTGATCTTTATTGCATTTGCACATCATCATAGTGATATTGAGTACTCATCTTTCATGTAGAAATTGATTGAAGTCAATTTTTCTTATGCATAGCTGCGTCAATAACGCGCTGTGAAACCTTGCATGACTTTTGTGCAGTCACAGATGTTGATGTATCATCTTTGATGTCAAATATCAAAAATAAGTTGCGTTGAATCTCTTTTTTCAGACTATTCTTCATGTTTATCTGATCTGTTTCTGTATGAGCATCAGTTTTGTTATCACTTCAGTGCGCTGATGCTCAGTCAGCAATAGAGACAAATCATGTGCATCATCAGTCATTTTGTTCATCACTTCATTTTCAAGTACTTCTGCATGTTTTATCACTCAATGTAGCTTCAGCATGACTTCTCAAGATTAAATGCTCTCATGTGCAATCTGAACTCATTGCAGACGTGTCTGATCTTTTGTTGATATCATAACTTTCACTGTTTTCAAAGAAGTCTGACTATCATTGTATACTTTGTATATCTTTTCATGACACTCTTGATTCACTGTCACTACATCTGCAAGATGTTTCATTCTTGCAACTAATTCTTTCAGCTCATCATGATGAGTAATGATTAAAGTCAATCTTCTCAGTCTTTTATTTAGCTCTCAGTTCATTTTCATCATGATTGCTGTAACATCATCTTTGCTGTTGTTATTATTTGAGTAAACTTTTTGCTTTAATGCAAATGTGTCAAGATTGTATTATCTTATTGACATTTTCTTGTTTGCAACTATAACTATCTTTAATGACTCTAATCAAAAAATTGCTGTGTAAAAATGACTTTGATTTATCTTCATCTGCTCAAGTGTTTCTTTCATTCACTTTCACTTCAGCTGTAGAGATGTCTTGCACAGCTTTGATTTTCAATCTCTTTTGAATGTCAAGTCATTGCAAATTCAATGCACTATTGTCTTGATAATTTTGTCTGATTTTCGAAAGTTCATGTTTGTTATTGATCTTTGTATCAGCTTTTATAAGTGAATATTTATTGACATTATGTTTGTTTTCATCTGTAGAGTCTCTGTTGATATTGCACGATAAACATTGATGATTTGTCACAATGCTCTTTCTTGCACTGATTTCAGCTTGACGTTCAAACTCTTTCGATGATCTTTCATCTTTTGTGATGTATATTATATGATGATTTCATGACTAAGCAGAGAGTGCATCATCACGAAGTATATTTGCTTATTCATCGTCATTGATGAGTCTTAACTAGACTCAATGATTGTCTGCATGATCTTTTGTTTAATCACTAGTTTTGCTTTGACATGATGCATGTAAATCACTCATTTTAGCTTGAAGTTCAGTTGAACTTTCAAGACTCTGATATCTGATTTCAAGTCAATCTGATGTTTCATCAACTTTACATCAACTTTCATATTAAATCATTTAAAGATTTTCATAAAGTGAATCAGTTCATGCTTTGTCATCAAGAATTTGATGTCATACAATTTTGATCACTGTTCACATTTATCATAGATCTTGTTAAGAACTCTGCAGTTGCGTTTTATAAACTCTTTATATATCAAGATATTGACATCATTCACAACAATCGCAATATGCAGCGAAAAAGCACTCAAAAACAGCGAAATTTGGGTGTACACGAACAGTCAAATGACTTTGCAAAGACTAAACGCAAAGAGCAACGTCAATGCGAAGTTATTCGATGACATACGACAAAACTTGACCAATTTACGTCAGAATCAGTGTCAAATCCGCATACAGTGAATATTGAGTCGCAAGAACATTATTGGGAACGAAAAAGCAGATCAATTGGTCAAAAGCGCTGCTCAAGAATTACCAGTTACCGACAACACGAAAGCAACCATCATAAGCTTCGTCAAAAAGCAAATTTGCAAAGAGACGAAATTACAATGGTTAAATGTCTGGAAAAGCAGCATCAAGAAGGGAAATCAGTATCAAAAGCACATATCGGATGTGAACCTAAGTCATAAATCACTAAAAGAGATGAGGAAAATCGATAGACTAACGTTTTCAACCTTTATTCAGCTGAAAATGAGACATGACTATTTCAAGAGCTATTTGCATAGATTATCAGAGAATAATTCGAACAAATGCTATGAAATATGCAATGCGAGGCAAACGTCGAAGCATTTACTGCTGAACTGCAGACATTATAGAGCAGAGCAGATAAAGCTTAAGGAAAAAGCTCAGCTCAAAAACACAGACACTATATTGACACTGTTCATCATCAAAATTGAAAGAATCGCAACACTAGAGTATTTGAAAAATACTCGAATTGCGACGAGAAAATGACTATTAGAAACGGAAGAGTAGAACGCGAAGAGTGCGAAAGAACAAAGAAAAACGAAAGTACGATGACGAGGGTTGAGAGAGAGCGCTTGTATGCGCAAACTATCGATGTGATTGATCAACGAGAAGATATAAAGCAGCGACTTTGACCAGGTTACATGTAACTTAGCATACATACAGCGTCTAGACAGTGTCATAGTCATAGACTGCATGCACTTAATGAAGAAAAAAAAAAAAAAAAAAGATACAGACATTTTATATGTAAGTGATACATTGATGAGAAAACTTCATTAAGAAAAGAGAAACACAAGCGAATTAATAAAGAATGATCAAACTATGCTGTCTGATTAAAAGTGTAACATATGAACATCTTTGCAAAACATGATCAATTTGCATAAGAAAGATCTTTACAAATAATGTGAAACAGATGAGTTGCATGTTTTACAAGCAAAGTGAGTGTCTGCAAAATGTGATATACAATGATGATGATTATTGATTTTAAGAATCTTATTTCTTCACTGAGTTTTGACTTTCAAATGTTTTCATGATAAAATCAATCTCTAGTCAAAAACATCATTTGTATAGTTCAAGAAAACAGTAATGTGTGTTGATGTGATTAAAGAAGAAATCAACTGCAATATGCATGTGTATTGCAGATGAAACGTCTGCAACTCATGTTTAAGAAGTAAACTGTCAAAATCTAAGCAATGAGAGATTTTATTCATCTTGAACTGTGAATCTGTCATAAGAAAACTCTCTGAGTAATTTCTCAAGTTTAAGGGAAAAATTAGCATAAAGATTGTGCTTTATGTATATTGCATGCAACGTATACAACATATTTTTGATAAATAACAGCAAGAATGATGATGAAAATAAAGCTGCTGAAGCAGTTTAAAATGACAAGAACATTCATTCTTTAACATGTGATTATCATGAACAAATTTGATACATAGTTTCAGTTTTATCATCTTGACTGCATGTAGCAATTGTATAAACAGCGAGCGATTTTCTATCTCAGAGAATTTTGTTCACTTGATACACATAGCATAGATTTTTCTCATGAGTCAGTCTAATCAATATCACAAAAGTGTATGAATTATTATTATTATCATAAAAATGATGAAATGATAGTTGATTGATCATTACTCAATCAAAAATGTTTAAATAGTCATGATACTTGAAGAGAAGCTTGACTTTGATTTGCTCAAAAGTTTCAGCGTAAGAAAGTTCATGCAAATTCATACTCTTAAGTTTATTCTCAGCTGTACTTATAAATCAATCAATTTTCAAGATGATAATGACAAAGATGTTTACATCTGATCATTTAATCAGAGTTTTATAAGTCATGATCTTTATCATTGCAATGTTCATTGAATTTGAGAATTGTTCAAAATCTTTAATGTTAGTTAAAGTTATATTACATGATTTTAACTGTTTAACTGATCTTAATGACTTCTCAATCTTATTGAATGAAAATAACTTCTCATTGAGTTGAGTGATAACAGAAGAAAAAGATCTTTTTAATATATGAGTAAAAGTCAAACTTTTCTGTTTTATCATTGTTTTCTCGCTTAAAAGAAGAACAGAAAATTGAAGAAAGTCAATTTACATATTTATGACTAAATTAATTTTGTTCATTCATATTTTTTCTAAAATCATTTGATGTTGTTTTAATTGAGTAATCAACATAAAAGCAATGTTTACTGTATGATTTTGAATCATTAAATTCAAATAAATAACATAAGTAATGAGTTTTTTTGCATAATAATCATTGAATTCTTGTATTAACTTTGCTTTGATCAAAGTCAAAAACTTGATTTGCAACTGATCATAAACAATTTGCGTGATCACTTCATTAATGAATGAATAGTCAGCAGCTTTAATGTCAATCAATAATTTTAATGAGTAACTAATTTTATTGTTAGAAAGTACACATTCAATAGTCAAAGATTCAGAAGTCAAAAAATCATTTAACATGCTCATCATTGAAGAAATTAATACATCTTTCATCACGTCTTTGATAAAAGTCACTAGTTTTTTGTCTCATCATTTTTAATAAACATTTTCTCATTCTTTTTATTCTTAAGAATGACAATTTCATGTAAATGAGAAGTAAAAGTATGAGATGTTAAAGTGCTGATTTTGTTTAACTGAAAGCAATTCTTGAATAAGTGACTCAAGATCTTGCATGTATAGCAGATGATGAGCATTCTTGCTTAATCAGATTCAAAGATAGAAAAGATGATGAGTTTAACATAGTTAATTATCAAGATTAACAATGTTGATGAAAGCATAACATGTTTGTCAGATACTGCAGTAAGTTTAATGATTCATTGCTCACTGTGTAGCTGATAGTTGACTCACTGTTTATTATTTACATCTTGAAGAAAGTTCTTTAAATGAGTGAGTAAGACAAAATTCTTAAGACAAATTAATAAAGCATTCTGCAAGCAATTATTGATTTTATTCTGAAGATTGTTCATCAAAGTGCAATCATTATAGTTGAGATAGCTGAATAGCTTTATGAACTCAAAGTAAAAGATATTGAAAGACTTGTTGATTTGTCTCAAAGCATTATACTTGCAACGACACTTTTGATTTTTATTCAGATTATTATATATTTTCTTCAGATGTTTGAATAACTTGTAAGTTAATATATATGAGTAAAAGATGTCATGATGATGTTTAATAAAGATGTGCTTAGCAGCATCATCTTTTAGTCTAAATATCATATAAACAATATGAATATTCTCAATATTAAAATGATCAACATTTGTTTGAAGCTTATCATCAATCTTAATTCTTCAGCTGTCTTATGTTGATTCATCTTCATCAATGAATATAAAGAGATTTAAAAACTTAAAGAACTTATGATGATTATTTTCATTAAATAAAGTGAACATTTCTTGTCAAGTTTAATTCTCAATAAAGACTTGTGACTCAATATCTTGTTAATCTCTTAACTAATCAGCTTGAGATTATTTCTCTTTGAGAATCAAAATCTCTTCTCATAATTAAGTGTTAATTTTTTCAAGAATGTTAATTGATGCATAATTAATCTTTAACTGATTTAATCTTTTGTTATGCTCAATCTGCATGATGATTCAGTGCTTAATGCATTTCAAAATCATGTTTCATTGAACTTTAAAATTATTTAACATCTTGATAACATTATCAAGCTGACTTTTGACTCATTGATGTTGTTAGAGATCGATCTAGAGTGAGTCATAGAAGTGTCATTTAACTAATAAATAAATGCTAAGAAAGAAAAGTATCTACAGAAAAGAACTCGATTTTTATATGTGTGTTTCTCAGCCCTGTGCTAGGCTCGATTGGGTTGACGCCTTACACATATGATGCAGAGACTCAATGACATCATCTCTAGATCAGATTCTCGCTAGGCTCGATTAGAATGAAACCAGACGAAGACTAGTTGAAGAATAGACGAAGACTAGAATCGTAACATTACTTTCTCTTCTTGACTATTCATGTTCGCATGAATGTTGTTTCTTAGTGCGCTTTTCTTGAATATTTGATATGAAAGTCGTCAATCATCTCTTGAGCGTTCATAAATTCGTCATCGTCAGCGTTATATCAATTGAGATCGTTGTCATAGCTCTTTCATTTGACTTGATATTGAAGTCGTCTTCTATAGCGTCGAGAGTTCAGTATATCATTGATTTTTCATTCATCTTCATCGTTTATCACTATTGATCTCGAAGATTCATTCTTTTGATCAGACAGAGAGTCATTGACAACAGAACGAAGAAGTTTTGAATGAAAAACGTCATGTATACGTATAGTCTCTGATAGTTTCAACTTATAGAATGAGTCAACAGACTCAGTGATCTGAAATGAATCAAGCATCTTGTCATTAAATTTTTTGAAAGATCTCGCTGTAAAGATGTTTCGTTCGTTCAGAAACATCTTTGATTCAATCTCATAATTGATCTTCTTTCTATGCTTATTAGCTTGATTCATCATTTGTTCTCGTGTTTTGATCAGAGCTTCACGAGCGAAGATCAATGTCTTGTTCATTTGTTCAGATATATTCTTGACTCGATCAATCTGCAAGCGTTCGCGAGTGCTTTCATACTCGATGATGTCAGAGTTGAAGCTCATACAAGAATGAAAGTTCTTGTTCATGAAGAAGAAGATCAAGAAGATGACTGATGACAAGACGTTATTGTCAGCAAACTCGATCATGAATAGTCACTTAGATCAGTCGTTCTGCATATACAAACAGAAGAATCGAAGATATTGCTTGATGTTCTGATTGACTCGTTCGCTTTGATTGTTGATCTGAAAATAATAGGCGATGAACAATTGAAGAGAAATGCTCAGTTGTTTGCAAAGAAACTTTCAAAGAATGAAGGTGAACTGAGAATCTCAATCAAATACAATGAAGCTTGATAAATCATGAGTTCAATATACTCATTGAAGCAACATTTCAGCTGTCTTTTCGACTGTGATATCTTCATCATCAGTGATGCAAGAAATATAATGCCTTTCTTTCAACAATCTGCAGATGACAGTCAGAATAGCGTTATAGTTGTACGAATTAAATAGATCAATAATGAAGTTCATGACTATGTTTTGTCATCGCTGTTCAGATATAGATAGAGATTGAAGCAAGTTGTTTGATTTATTTCTTGATGTCTTTGAACGTTGACATACGTAGCAGTTTCAAATATATCGATCTATTGTTTTTCGCATAGAAGATCAATAGTAATTTCGCTTTATGATCTTCACTGTTCTAAGAATTTCAGAATGGTCAATCGACGACTGATCATGTACTTCACGAATCAGATTCATTTGTAGAAGTTCATTGAACGAGACTTATAGCTGACTATCATGAAACAAGATTTCATTCTGAGTTCAACAATTCTTCAATTTGATACCTTCATATTGTGCTTCGTCTCTTGCTATTGCTTTGCGAAGTAATGTACAATTCTCATCAATTTCATTTGCGTCAAGAACTTGTCTATAAATTGATTGATCATTATTCTTCTCTAAGTCAGCGATCTTCATTTAATTCAATGTCAAAATAGTAGTTCTTTGATATTGAATGCGTTCATCGTCGAGATCTCTAGACACGAAGTCAGCTCAACGAGTTAATGCATCGATCTTAATGTTCTGTTTGTCAAATCAATACATTATCTTGAAGTTGAAGTCAGCTAACTTCTGAACTCAGCGCATCTGTTGTTGACTCAGCTTCTTGTCTTTCATCAATGAGATGAGCGCTTGACGATCAATGAACATCTTGATAAAAATGTTGATCAGCTTCAGTTTGAATTGTCATTGTTCAAAAGCTCAAATTATGATCAGCAGTTTCTTATCATATATCTTGTAGTTGCATTCAGCAGAAGACATGTTCTTGCTATAAAAGACAATTGAATGTAAAACATCTTCGTCATCATATTAAGACAGAACTTCATCATTGACGTAGTTGAATGAGTTAATTTCAAGAATGAAATCGCGAGTCTGATCAAAGTGACGAAGTATAGAAGTCTCAGTCATACGTCTCTTCATGTGATTGAATGCAGTTTGACAGACTTCATTTCATTCAAATATGATCTTCTTTTGAGTGAGTTGAATCATTGAACGAACAATCTTCGAAAAGTTCTTGATAAAGCGTCGATAGAAATTGCAGAAGTCAATAAAAAACTGCATCTGAGTGAGATTATTGAGTGTAGATCAATCAACTACTGCTTGTACCTTTCGTGAATTCATCTTAAGTCTCTCGATTGACATCAAAAGTTCTAAAAAGATGGTTTTCTGAACATAAAACTTGCATTTATCAATGTTTATCTGTAGATCAGCTTCTCGTAGTCTATTTAAGATCAATCGTACATGTCGCTTGTGTTTCTTCAAGATCTTGCTGTAGATAATAATGTCATCTAGATAGATCTGACAAAACTGATGAAGATATTTAAACAGCACATCGTTCATATAGTGTTGATAGAACGTTGATTCGTTGATTAATTTGAAGAGCATTACATGATATTTGTATGAGTTGAAGAAGATGATAAAGATAGTCAGATCTTCGCTACCTAAGTGCATTCGCAGTTTATTGAACGCGACAATAATGTTCAATCAAGTCAGATATTTGCTTTCTTGTATACGAGCGAAAGTCTCGTCTATCAAGGGCAAAGAATAGCGATCTCGTTTGATCAAAGCATTGAGCTTTCTGTAGTTGACGCAGAAACGCAGACTTTCGTCTTTCTTTTCAGCGAACAAGATGAGCGAGACGTATGATGCGAAGCTGAAGAAAATGAATTCTTTGTTCAGATGTTCAATCAGATACTTCTTTATCTTCTGAAGCTTGTGATTGAACATCTGATATAGTCTGCTTCAAGAGAGTGTTTCTTCATCGATCAAATTAATTTTGTGATCGTAGAAACGATGCAATGATAGTTGATCGATCATTACTCGATCGAAGACGTCTAAATAGTCGTGATATTCAGAGAAAAGCTTGATCTTGACTTGCTTAAGAGTTTCGACATGTGAAAGCTCATGTAGATTCACTTCTTCGAGCTTATTCTCAGCTGTAGTTATGAGTCGATCGATTTTCAAGATGATAACAGCAAAGATCTTGATGTCTGATCATTTGACTAACATTCTATATGTTGCTGTCTTTATCATTGCTATGTTCATTGAATCTGACGTTGATTTAAAGATTTTGACGTTAGTTAAAGTCGCGTCACGCGATTTTAACTGTTTAATTAGTTTAACTGACTTCTTATTGAACTGACTGAAAGAGAGTGATTTCAGACTGAATTGAAAGATAGTGAAAGATCTCTTCAATATATGAGTAGAAGTCAAACTCTTTTGCTTCTTGATTGTCTTGTTGCTTGTGAGTAGAACAATTGATTTCAAATTGAGAATGAAATTCGAAAATCAAAGAGAATTGATTCGCATATCAATTACTAGGTCGATTTTGTTCATTCATGTTTTTTTGAGAATCATTTGATGTTGATCTAATTGAGTGATCAACATAAAGACTGTGTCAATTGTATAATCTTGAACCGTCAGATTCAAATAAATGACATGAATAATGAGTTTCTTAGCATAATGATCGTCAAATTCTCGAATTGACTTTGCTTTGATCAAAGTCAGAGACTCAATTTGCAACTGATCACAAACAATCTGCGCAATCACTTCATCAATGAATGAATAGTCAGCAGCTTCGATGTTAATCAATAACTTCAATGAGTAACTAATTTCATTGCTAGAAAGTACACATTCAGTAGTCAAAGATTCAGAAGCAAAAGAGTCATTTGACATGCTTGTTGTTGAAGAAATTAACATCTCTTTCATTGCGTCTTTGATGAAAGTCTCTAGTTTTTTGCCTCGTTATTCTCGAAAAACATTTTCTCATTCTCTTTATTCTTCGAAATTACGATTTCATGTAGGCGAAAGATGAATGCACAAGATGTCGAGATGTTGATCTTGTTCTAAGAACAGTTCTTGAATAAGTGATCTGAGATCTTGCAGATATAGCAGACGATAGACAATCTGACTGACTCAGAGGTAGAAAAGATAGTTGACTTGACATATTCAATTATCGAAGTTGTCACTGCTGACAATGAAGTAGCAGCATGTTTATCAGGTACGACAGTGACTTTGACGATGACAGTGCGAAGCTGACTGCGTAGCTGATAGTTGACTCGCTGTTTATTATTCACATCTTGAAGAAAGATTCTTAAGCGAGTAAGCGAAGTAAAATTCTCTGAACAGACTGATAAAGCATTCTGCAATTGATTATTGATTTTATTCTGAAGATCGTTCATCAGAGTGTGATCGTCGTATTCGAGATAGCTAAATAGCTTCATAAAGTTGAAGTAGAAAACATTGAAAGACTTGTCTGCTTGTCTCAGAGCGTTGTACTTGCAACGACACTTTCAATTTCTATTCAGTTCATCGTATATTTCTTTCAGATGCTTAAATAGCTTGTCGATCGAGATGTATAAATGCGAAGCATCATGTTGACGTCAAGCGAAGATGTGCTCAGCAGCATCACCTTCTAGTCTAGATATCACATAAACAATACAGATATGCTCATTATCAAAGTGATCAACATTTATCTGAAGCTTATTGTCTATCTTGACTCTTCAGCTGTCTCATGTTGATTCATCTTCATCAGTGAATATAAATGAGTTCAAAAACTTGAAGAACTTGTGATGATCATTGTTGAATAAAGTAGACGACTCTCGTTGAGTATAGTTCTCGATAGAAGCTTGAGATTTCGTAGACTGTTGAGATCGAGACTGATTCGCTGAATGCAATACTTTCTTGAGTTTATTCTTGAGATTCAACATCTTCTTTTGATAACATTTGTTTGTCTCTTTTAGAGTGTCTATGATCATCTGTTTGATCTCTAGTTGATTCAATCTCTTGTCATGTTCGACTTGAACAACGATTCATTGCTCATTGAGTTTCAAAGTCATGTCTCATTGAGATCTAAGCTCGTTCAACATCTTGATGATCTCGTTTGACTGATCATGAGCTCATTGACGAAGCTGTTCTTCTGTCTTGATGTTTCACAAAGTATCAGCGTTCTTGACGTTGACTGAAGCATCGAAAGAAATAAGAGAAACTCGTCTACTAGCAGTGCTTCTAAGCAGATGAGCTGTTTGTGACTCAACTAATTCAGAGTCGCGTGTCATTGTGAGAAAGATAAGAGTAGGTTTGATTGTAGTAAGATTGAGTGATTGGTTTGATAAATTTGAGTAAATTTGCAGATGTGTTTTGATGAAAGTAATTCAAAGAATTTCTTGCGAATTTTCTGAATAGAAGTAGATTATTTCGTATTGTCTACACGTTGATAGCAGAGTAGTTGACTAGCATTTATCTACTGTTAGAGATTGGTCTAGAGCGAGTTATAAAGATGTCATTTAACTAATAAATAAATGCTAAGAAAGAAAAGTATTTACAGAAAAGAACTCGATTCTTATATGTGTGTTTCTCAGCTCTGTGCTAAACTCGATTGAGTTGACGTCTTACACATATGATGCAGAAACTCAATGACATCATCTCTAGATCAGATTCTCGCTAGATTCAATTAGAATGAAATCAGGCGAAGACTAGTTGAAGAATAGACAAAGACTAGAATTGTAACAGATGTAATTAATTCTTATTCATTATGTTTCATAAAATCTCAACTTTCTTGACTTCATTTGAAACATTGATAAATAGCATAAAAACTCATTTATTTGCAGTGCTTTTAAGCAATTAAGCTGATCATGATTCAACTAACTTAAAGTTGCATGTCATAATATCTGTATGTGTAAAGATAAATGTAAAGATAAATGTAAATTCAAAAAAGTTCTTGTAAATTTTCTGATAAATAAATGAGTGCAAATTCAAAGAATTTCTTGTGAATTAAAAGTGATATAAATTTAAAGAATTTCTTGCGAATTTTCTAAATAAAAGAAGTAAATTATTTCGTATTATTTACACATCAATAGCAGAGTAGTTGATTAAGCATTTATTTAATGTTAAAGATCAGCATAAAGTGAGTCATATAAATGTCATTTAACTAGTAAATAAATGTTAAGAAAGAAAAGTATTTATAAAGAAGAACTTGCAGCTTATATATGTGTTTCTGATCTTTGTGCTAAACTCAAAAGAGTTGACATCTTACACAGATGATGCAGAGACTCAATGACATTATCTTTAACTTAAATGTTCACTAAACTTAATTAAAGATAGTCAAGATTAAGAATAAAGTTGAGAATAAATCAAGAATCATAACAATGCTCATTGAAATAAAACTTCAGCAATCAATGAAAATTCTTTTCAAGCAAAAATCACTCATTAATATGAAATATCAACTAGTACTCTTTAAAATCAAATCAATGATCAAAAGATTGCTGCTGCATGTAATTAACAATTTCAAAAACTTAGTCTTGAAGAAGAAAAAACTATATGTGACTGAATTTTACATCTTCAGACTTGAGACTGATCTTCTCATGTAAAGCAAGTATGTTCAATAGTTAAAGAACTATTAATAAAAAAGAATGATGATAAGTCAGTTGAAATCAAAACAGCATATGTTTCTTCATTTAACAAAGAGCATGTCAAGATATGATAAAAGAAGATTAATTCTTTACTACATTTAAATTCTGAACTCTTTACTTTGAAATCTTCTTTTATTTGAAAACAAGCTGTCATAATTTCAGCTCAATAAACAAAGATGTAAAATAAAGAAATTAATAATTTACTATGTTTAAATCTTAAGCTCTTCACTTTGATATCAATGACAGCAAGCTTTAGACAAAAGAAGAAGAAGTAATTGATAGTTAAGTTATGAGTCAAACAGCTGAAGCAGAAGCAGAAGCAGAAGCAAAGAAGTAACGTGATATCTACAACTGATTAATCAGAGCGAGGCATGTGTATCAAAAGAGTCTCAAAGAAATCATATTAGCTACGTAGTTCATTGTTTGAAGCAATAAAAAATCAAATGTGAATTTTCAGCTTTATAGAAATGTTTGACTGCTAGATTTAGTCGAGTGCTAGATGAATTCTTCTAGGTAAATATTTTAGCTGAATTAGCTGAGTTAGTTGAATTTAGTTCAGCGCATATGAACAAATGCAAATTATATCGACAAAAGCAGAACTCAATTCAGCGAGATCAGCTAAAATCTCGATTTTATTCAGCTTTAAGCAACAAATGTCACTTTAGCTAAACTTTAAAATTTAGTTCACTTTACAAACTGTTGATGAAGAAATAACGTGATATCTACAACTGATCAATCAAAGTGAGACATGTGTATCAGAAGAGTCTCAAAGAGGTTCTATTAGCTACGTAGTTCACCTGAAATGAATTGTTGAAGCAATAAAAAATGAAATGTGAATTTTCAGCCCTATAGGGCTGTCCGACTGCTAGGTTTAGCCGAGTGCTAGGTGAACTCTTCTAAATGCAACTAAGACCCTTCAAGGCTAGTTGCTACATCCTTTCGAGTAAGCGGCGACAGGTTGAAAGATCATCGTAAGGTAGGTAGTAATGATCACTTTGATCGTCTATCAAAGGCTGATAGACCTACAGAATTTCACGACTAGCACGTTATTCTCTACCATCAGATTTGAGCAACTATTTGCAGTCTTATGAGCTTCAACTCAAGTTCTTGAAAGTGAATCTAGAAGAGTGCTATTGTCAAAGGGAATGTTGAAGAGCTTTCTACTCTGCCTGTCAGAATCTGAAACCCTTAGTTCAAGAATTTCTGGAAAGGTTTCAAATAATTGGCATGACGAGAAAGAAGAGATGAAGAAAGCGAAGACGACTGTCACTGCTCTTGATCATGCGAGCAAGGACAGAATCATTTGAATGATGGTGTGACAGAGTTGCAGACTGCTTGATAGCATTCTGCAGAAAGATGGCAAAAGACAACATCTTCATTCGACACTAGTAGTCAGATTGACAACTCAAAACTTCACGGAAGCTTTCAGTCTTCAACCAGAACAACAATGAACAGTGTGAGCGAAATCAGCACCATGATTGCTCACACGGTCAACATGTTCAGACCAGCGCAGATGGTCTTTCCCTTGTTCATGTGTTCTTGCTGTCTGAAGAATCGAAAACATTCAACCATAGCCACAATTATTCCTTCACCAGACAGTGTGACTTCTAGAACAACTCCTGTGGTTTTGCTTACATTCTTTAGAATAAAGAGCTGAACAATGACGACTTCAAGCGAGACAATAGCGCTGGATGTGCGGATGTAAGCCAGATAGGTACGCTCAAGGACCAGGTAGTCCCGAGGGTTGCCGTTACCGAAAGGATACTTGATCGTGAGGCGGACGCTATGTGACCACCACATCTTTGCTTTCGGGAATCTTGCTTTCAAGTTCAGCGTATAGCTAACAATTCATAGGATTAGTAAAGACCGTACAGATAGCGTATGCTCAGATTCGATGGTCTACGTGTGATGTTTGGCGCAGGACCTGCCTGCAAAGAAGTTTCCTGGTGCGAATCTCTTGGAAGGCTTTGCTGAACACACGTTCTCGATCGGCTTTGAAGCTCTATGCTTGACTCTGCTTCAGCCCCGCCACAATCTTCAGTGACATTCATGCCGGGAAGCTGTGTGAAGCTACTCTAGAGTTAAAAGTTGCTGCTGGTCGCAATCCGAGGTATAGCCGTCCTGACGACGAGAACGTGCCTCCTACGAGACAAGTCATTTATATGAGCAGTATGTGTAGCGTTCTTGGTCATAGCTGTTGTTGATTCATTCTAGGATTCTAGAAGAGAGTGACAATCCCCGAGGGGGCCGGCGGTCGCCGGGTCGCCGACCTCGATAATGCCGGCACGCGCTACAGTAACAAACACCCTTACCCCTAGAAGGGTTCACCTAGCACTGGGCTAAACCTAGCAGTGGGACAGCCCTATAGGGCTGAAAATCCACATTTCATTTTTTATTGCTTCAACGATTCGTTTTAGGTAAACTACGTAGCTAATAGAATCTCTTTGAGACTCTTCTGATACGCATGCCTCGTTCTGATTGATCATTTGTAGATATCTCGTTATTTCTTTGCTTCTGCTTCTGATTCTGCTTCTGTTTCTGCTTCTGCTTCAGCTGTCTGACTCGTAACTTAACTATCAGCTGCTTCTGCTTCTGCTTCTGCTTCTGCTTCTGCTTCTGCTTCAGCTGTCTGACTCGTAGCTTAACTATCAGCTGCTTCTTCTTCTTTTGACTAAAGCTTGCTGTCATTGAGGTCAAAGTGAAGAGCTCAGAGTCTAGACGTAGTAAATCATTGATTTTTCTATTTCACAGCTTTGTTTGTTGAGCTGAGGTTACGACAGCTCATTTTCAAGTAGAAGAAGATTTTGAAGTAAAGAGTTCAGAATCTAGACATAGTAGAAAATGAATCTTCTTTTGTCATATCTTTGCTTGTTGATTCTCTCTTCTTTCATTAACAATCTCTTGATTCATGATTCTTGCAGTATCATAATTATTCTCAATTCAACTGATCTTTTGCTTCTTTTTTCTATTTAACTCAAGAAGTTTCTGATTAATAACATTCTGAATAGTAGATTTCATCATTGCTTATATTGCTGCTTTACTCATCTTTTGAAGAATTTAATCAGAAGTTGATTCTTCTATTGCTTGTTTAATAAGCTGCTGTACTTGAAAGATATTTGCAAATGTTAAAACAACTTCTAAATCTTTGTCAGAATCAATGTATGTGATTGTAACTTTAAAAGACGTAGTTGAACGTATAACAATGTTGTACTGTTGTGATTGCTTTAGTTTCTTAACAGAAGAAAAGTGCTGAAGTACTAAGATTGAGCTGAATAATAGAAGTTTTGTAGCTGTTCATGACTTTCTAATATTCAATGATGTAATTGTCTCATGTCGAGTCAGTTGATAAAGCTTCAGAAAGTTCGTTTTATTGATTGAGTAGTTGATTTCAAGTTGAGTAACTCGCTGAACATGAGTCTTGTACGCAGTAGCTAATGAAGCAAAGACTTCAACATCAAGTGATTGAAGCAGATGAGTAGTGTGAGTCAAAAGACACAGTAGAATAATTTTCTGACTGATGCAATAGTCAATCATTTGAGTAGTGATATAAGAAGCATGATCATTGATTAATAATATTCAATATTCATCTTTCTGACAGATTTTAATTTCTGAATCAAAGCATTTCTGTATTCAGACTAAATTCAATTCATTGTTGATTCAGTCATTTCTGCTTACAGCAATATAATCTTCTTTGAGTACTTCGTATCAGATCTTCTGCTGTACTTTTTCTTTGAAGATAATTCACAACTTCAAGACTCTTTCATTCATAAATATGCACTCAATCAATGAGACTCACTCTCGATTGTCACATTGAGTCATATGAGTCTTCTTTTCATACTTGAAAATCATGACTTGAAGCTTAGTAATAATTCTCTGCATGAATCTCTTTTCGTTCATGTTGTAGATATCTTCTATCTTTATTTCATGCTCTTCTTTCAAACTCTGAAATAGATTGAATCAGTTAGCTAAAATATCGTGATTTTGAGTCATAGCACGCTCTTTGTCAAGCGAAGAAATATATACTGTTTTGATTTGCGAATGACGTTTCAAAAACTTCTGAGGTCAATTGACTTCGACTGACTTGTCATCACTCTTTTTTATTAGTAGTTCTTTAGCTATTGAACGTACTTGCTTCACATGAGAAGATCAGTCTTAGGCCTGAAGACGTAGAATTCAGTCACGTATAGCTGCTTCTTCTTCGAGGCTAAGTCTTTGAAATTGCTGATTGCATGCAGCAGCAGTCATTTGATTATTGATTCGATTTCAAAAAGTGCTACTTGATATTTCATATTGACGAGCGAGTTTTGCTTGGGAAGAATTTTCGTTGACTGCTGAAGCCTTGTTTCAACGAGCGTGAGCAAGCGTTATGCGCTCTTTCTGTGAAAGTTCTATATCTTCAGAAGGTATGAAGGATATAGGGGGGGTGAGGGGGGTGGCTGCCATCGTTTTGCTGATATGTTGAAGAATTACACGTTGGCAGCAATAAAATATGAAATGTAGATTTTCAGCCCCACTGCTAGGTTTAGCCCAGTGCTAGGTGAACCCTTCTACTACCTAAACAACCTTACAGTAAACACGTTTTCCGAAGCTGAGATACTAAGTCTGGACACATCTGACGGCGCAGAGATGAAGAAAGGTTTTCGGGTGGCTCTAGGAGAGGTTGTCAGGCCCAGCAGCTTCTTTCGCATTCATGTTCGCGCATGCCGCAGATTTCAATCACCTTTCACTCCCGCAAAGCATGCATTGTTTGCGTATTCAACAGTCTCAAAATCCCGGCATTCCGCCTCTGTGGCGAGCAGGCTTCTAGGTGTCACTCTAGTGGTAGCATGCGGCATTACGACTTTAGTCCTCTACCCTCCTGTAGTCCACGCCGATGCACCCATCCAAAGTGAAGGTCCACTAGGTCGAAAGATTCGCCTTCATGAAGTTAAGAAACATGGCCAGAGTGCCGAGACGAAATGGATCACAAAAGGGACCCGGGTCTATGATATAACAGAGTGGATCCCTGGCCATCCTGGTGGCGAGGTAATTCTGCGAGGTGTTGGCGGTGCAGTGGATCAATATTGGAACATCTTTACGATTCATAAGAAGCAAGAGGTATATGACATTCTTGAATCGTATTATATTGGGGACATAGATCTTCGAGATCTGGTGAATGGCCAGGTGCCCGCAGAAAACGTTGACGATCCGTTCAAAAGCGATCCGAAAAGACACGGTGACTTGACAGTACACAGTGAACGTCCTTTCAATGCGGAGACCTCAACTGAGGAACTAAATAAATTTTTGACTTCTCTTGACGCTTTCTACGTGCGGAATCATTTGTGGGTACCTCGATTGGATGAATTCAAGCACAGCTTGATCGTAGAAATGCCTAATGGAGAGGAGAAAGTGTATATGCTCAAAGACCTCAAGGAGAAATTTGAAGCTTTGAAAATTACTGCTACGTTGCAATGCTCAGGCAACAGGAGAAGGCATATGACCAGCGAAGCGCGGTCAACCAATGGCCTTCCATGGAACGTTGGGGGTATATCGACCGCAACATGGACCGGAGTCCGCCTTCGAGACGTCCTGGCTGATGCTGGGTTCCCTGTAGATGATTGGCCGGATGATGTTAAACATGCTCAATTCATAGGGGCTGAAGCGTACGGTGCTTCAATTCCCATCGACAAAGCCACGGACAAGCGTGGCGACGTTATTCTAGCCTACGAGATGAACGGAAAGCCGCTACCGCCAGACCATGGATATCCCATTCGAGTACTGGTTCCTGGTAACGTGGCAGCGCGAAGCGTCAAATGGATTAACAAAATCGTTCTGTCGGACGAAGAATCGAATTCCCAATGGCAGCGCCGAGATTACAAATGCTTTGGTCCTAATGTGGGTGGGAATCCAGATTGGGATTCTGCGCCTGCCATCCAGGAAATGCCCGTTCAAAGCGCCATTACCTCCCTTCGCGACATCTTCCCAAACTCGCAACAAGACAACAAGCTTCTTCAAGTCTATGGGCTTGAAGAGGATTCCATCGTTGTCGAAGGGTACGCCTATTCTGGGGGTGGTCGGAGAATTGTGCGAGTGGATGTCAGCTCAGATGGTGGACGATCCTGGCAGCAAGCCGAGCTTCTACCAAATGAAGCCAAGGGAGCAAAGTCTTGGGCTTGGGAGAGGTGGAGATGGGTGTTGCCCAGACAGTCAGCGGGTCGATGCTTTGTTGTCAAGGCAGTTGACGAGGCTTACAATTCGCAGCCTGATAACTATGAGCCGACGTACAATGTTCGAGGAAACCTGACCAGTGCGTGGCATCGTGTGGGATACAGACCTGAATGAACACAAATGCTTTGCATGTTCATTTCAGTCGTGGTGTATATATAGCTCTTTGCTATGGCGTTTTCTTCTGGTGTTTTTGCTTACGTTGTATGATATTGCAATTGACCTTACAACGATGAAGCTAAGATTTTAAACGGCACTGGTGAGTGACAAGGGACCTACTGAATGTTGAAACAGCGATAGATGTAGGTAAGTATGTAGATTCTATGAAGGTAAAGGTTCAGCTAACTAAACCAACAGATACCCATGACTACCCCGATTAGGATAGGCCCTGAGCATCACGTGCATCAACACTGAACAGAATTTACCAGGGCATTAGAGAGAAGGACCAGCACTTCAAGGAAAGCCGCTGCTGAGTAGGTAGAGATCAAATTACTACCTACCTTACCGTGCAACACTGTTGCTTAGTTATTCCTGCTATGAGTCTTCCATCGCCGATTCCAGCCCAGATTTTCGAAGCAACAGCATGTTGACTGACACCTTCAAGGCATGTCAAGACTATCTGAACCCGGGATACTGGTAACGACTGAATTTCATGGTTAAGCTCATGAAAAGTCGATTCTTGCGGCTTTATTGAGAAAGATCTCGAATGTGTTGATTATCGATTTAATAGACTCCGTATATATTATAGAGGTACTGTGACGGCAAAATAGTATTTCAGATCTTTTTCACTGGGCTAAAGACTTTACATGCTTATAATTATTACTGAATCAACAGATAAGCGAACGCTTTCTGAGATGACTCTCTCTCAGGAAATGCCAAGGGAAATCAGGATTTCATTAGCAAGCTAGTGCAGCTAGATTCAGAATATCACTGATTAGAATGTCGTTGCCTGTCTGCAGTGAGCTAGACTTTTGATTCTATAGCGCTTGAAAATGAATATAGTCGCGCTATTTTCAAACGTGAGAAATAGAGCTTTGACATGAATTAGACTAAACTCTTTGTGTTGTAACTACGATCTGCACATTGACTTAGTTTTAGAAGACTACAGGTCGACAGATCAACACTAAAGCTTGATGAATCATGCAAAATGTTTAAGCATGATCAGGTAATCATGCGCATAATTTCGCTTTTCTGCGCTACTGATAATGTAATCTAAAATCACAGAAAACAGCATCTAATCTTCTAAAATATATCACATCAACTTTATTATTCTATTGATAATTAATTCATAAACTTTCTTATGATATCTTCACATATGTTGCTTTTATCATTGACATATCAAAATTTTTCCTAAAATATAATTTTATTTTATCAATTTATTATTAATCAGTGATTAATATAACATTGATCAACAAATAAATATTTAAAACTTGAAAACTTATTAAGATAAAATGACTGATTAATGTTATGAATGTGTCAAAGATCAAACTCTAATCAATTCACAATGAACATTAGCGAGTTCACTGCATATTGATTAGAGCTAGTTAATGATCTAGTCGAGAGCTGATCTAGATCTGACTCAGATTTGACTCAGATATGACTCAGCATCTTTTTTCTTTTCTAGCATCTTCTAAATCAGCTTCTATTGTCTTTTAAACAAACACACTTCTTTGTGTTACAAGTAGTTAACAGATGTCTATGATAAACACATTTCTTTGTGTTGCAAACATCTTTTAAATAAACATCTTTCTTGTGTTTCAACACGTTTTCTTTGAGACTAGCGTTGAATCTGAGTAACTACTATATAGAGCGTGTTCTTCTTGTCTTTTGTATCTTCTTTCTTCTGTATTCTTAAAGTCTTAGTTATAACTATCTCTATAAATCAAACATTCTAGTCACGCACGCACTCTGATTAGTTTTTAGACATGATCTCAACATTACTTTAAGAATTTGTTAATCACACAATACTGATCTCATTATTCATTCAAGTTCACTCAACTGACAATAAGATGAGTATAAAGAAATTTGTGTATCTGATAATCAACGACATCGAAAGACAGAACAACATCAAGAAATCAATAAAATCAACGAAAACATACAATTGTTGAATTGTTAAAGAATTTATCGCTCAGTCAGTAGCATCAGTTCAAATCAATTAATAGAATCAACAATAAAGAATCTTCATTGATTGCTTGAGAATCACAAAAAATCTCTTCAAATCAGCAACACTCTTCTTTGAAGATTAAACACTTTAACAAACAATCTCACTATCTACTGTCAAGCATCATCATTCACTTGATCATCAAAATCTTTATCATGATTCAATCATCTGTGAATATTCAACTCGATTTCTTCAAGAGTAATCAAAGTCTCGATTTAGTCATCTATCTTGAGTTATCTTCTCATCTATTGAAATTTCTTAGAACTGACTTCGTATGAAAACATTGTCAATTCTTGCCTCATTCTCAGACATTTGATGAATCTCTGAAAGTCTCTACTCTCTGAAATATCAAAAATGTAAAGCAGCTACAACATTGAATTAAACAAGATTCAGAAGTTTTTCTAGAAGATTTAAACAATCTTCAAACTCAATGAGATCTAAATGTAGAAGCTTGTGAGTTATTTGATAAAATACTCAGCGAACAGATATGAAAGACTCGTTTCGAAGAAATTGATCAAGCAAAAGAATGATCGAATTTAAATCTTAAAAAGCTTCAAGATCAGATGATGAAACTACAACATTGACTGCGATTGACTAAAGAAGATACTTCTACTTCTTTCATCATGTTCAATTCATTCAAGCGATTTCAAAAGCTTTCAAATTCATCTCTATTTACTGATGAAACAGAATCTTTCTGAGATGATTAACAAGAAAAGATTCGTGACAAGCTAGAGATTAATGTCGATCATTTTAATACTGATAGAGTCATACTGATCTATATTCACTTTAAAATTGACGAAAACGCAGTCAAAGCTACTTTAACTTGACATCAACAAGATTCATTGAATCTTTATAAAATGATCAATGATTTGTTAGATGAACTTGCTCAGCTATATGATGATTTTGACAAAGAGACAAACTTTCGAAGAAAATATGCTAATCTCATTCAAGAAAAGAGCAAATTTAGTGATTTCTATTCAATGTTTCAACGTCTGTTCTTCTATTTAGAATATCACGAAAAACAGTTGATAGTTGATCTACGAGACAAGATAATTTATCGTCTTCATGCAGCTTGAAGTAATCAATTGATTCAGTCAAAATCTCTGAACGAAATTCGTGATTATTTGATTCATTTGAATAATGAGCAACGAGTCATGAATGACATCAAGAAAAAGAAATTTCTGAACAAAGTCAGAAAGCAGATCATCTTTGCTGATGAACATTCAAGATTCTTTTATAGAAAGATTGAAGTCATCATATCAGTGAATCAGTTAAAATCGTGTGATGCAACTTTGACTAACGTCAAAGACTTGAACGTACAAGCTGAAATCTGTTTTATCTGTCACAAATTGAGTCATATTTCTAAAGAGTGCTCTGATCAACTCTCTAAAGTCAATGCATTAAATGATGAGAATGAATTTGATTGTTCAAGCTCTGACTCAAATTCAAATTCAAAAAACTAGCTATTTCTTTCAAAGTCATTGAAGAAATAGAGATCATATCTTTGTGCAATCAAGTCGAAGTTCTATCAGAAGAAAACTACTTTGAAAAATCATTTCTGATCAATGTTTTTCTCATTGCTCAGAACAATTCTTTTAGTCTTTGATCTTTGATAGACAGTAATTTCGTCATCTACACGCTGATACATGATAAACTAGTCAATAAAGTATGCAAGAAACTCGAAATACAATCAATATTGCTGACAAAAGAGAAGTTAATATGAGATTATGATGAAAAGCTATTTAAGAAAGTTATTACTCATAAGATTTTACTCAATCTGATCATTGAAAGTCATAAGAAATTGACTGTATCAATGCTCATAGCTGATATCAATCATCATGAAGCTATATTGAGCAAATTCTGAATGAACAAAAACGAAATATTATTGAATATGCATCATGATACTATCATATTTTCTGATCAATTAGATACTTCTATTTCGATTTTTTCAGTTCTTTCAATTATGAAACACTTAAGTTGATCGCGATCAACTTTGATTTCTTCAGTTGCTCACAAGATTTTAAAGCATTCAGCTTTTATCATTTCAAAAGAATTCTTCTCAATTCAAAACATAAATGTCGCTTTCTTTCAAACATTGATGAATTGATCAAAATAAAATCACATCGAGATTTTTGCTATGTTCATCAAAGATATTGATAGAAAAATTGTCTATAACACTTAATGCAATCTAGATGTTCTAAATGTGTTCTTTACTGATGAAACAGCTCAGAATCTAGAAGACATTAAAGTCAAGCTCTCATCAGAATATCAGAAGTTTCTAGACGTCTTTGATCAAGCTCAAGCAGACAAGCTATCGTCTCATCGTTCGTATGATCATAAGATAGAGCTTACTAGTGACGAAATGTCATCTCGCTGTCGAGTATATTGAATGTTTCTCTACAAGCTTCAGAAAGTTAAGAAATATTTAAACGAGAATCTTTTCAAAGAATTTATAACTTCTAGCAAAGCTTCATATTTCTCACTCATTCTGTTCATCTTGAAAGCAAATGAAGATCTACAATTCTGCGTTGACTATCGAAAGCTCAATGCTATTATCAAAAGAAATCACTATTCTTTATCGCTCATAAATGAAGTAATTGACAAAATAGTTGATTGCAAACATCTAACTCAATTGAATATCATTTCAACGTTCAACAAACTACGAATGCATTCTGATAGTGAGAACTACACTATCTTTATTATCGCGTTAGAAGCGTATAAGTCAAAAGTGCTACTCTTCAAACTTATCAATGATTCTGTCTTGTTTCAGCAGTATATGAATAATGTTCTATGAAACTTTCTAAATGACTTTTGTCAAGTCTATCTAAACGACATTCTAATCTATAGCAAAACTCAATGAGAACATAGACAACATGTCAAGATGATATTAAGCAGACTAAGAGAAGCTGATCTACAAATAAATATTCGAAAGTGCGAATTTGATGTAGAAGAAATCATCTTCTTAGAAGTCATAGTGTCAGAACAAGATCTTTGTATGAACTTTATTAAAGTGAAAGTCATAGTTAACTGAGTCACGTTGATCAATCTAAAAGAAGTACAGAGTTTCGTGAAATTTGTTAACTTCTATCGTTGTTTCATTAAGAACTTCTCGAAGTTAGTCAAATTGTTCACTCAGCTGACGAGAAAAGACACGTCTTTTGTTTGAAATGAAGTCTGTATTCAAGCTTTCAATGATCTAAAGAAACAAGTCAGCTCAATCTCAGTTCTACGACATTTTGATTCAAAACGACAGACTATTCTAGAAATCAATGCATTGAACTACGTCAAAGAAAGTATTCTATCTCAGTACAATGACAAAGATGTTCTTCACTCGATAGTCTTCTACAGCAAGAGCATGATTCTTGCTGAATGCAACTATCACATCTACGACAAGAAATTACTGACTATTATTCAATGTTTCAAACACTGAAGACTTAAGCTTGAATGTACTGAACTACTCATTCAGATATTCATTGATCATCAGACTTTGAAGATCTTCATGAAAAACAAACAGTTAACTCAATGTCAAGTCAACTATCTAAACATTTTATCAGAGTTCAACTTTCAAATCATATTTTGATCAGGTAAAACAAACATTAAAGTCAATGCTTTAATCAAAATGTCAATAGCAGATATCTTTGAATCAGCTCAACGTACTAAAGATTGCTATCAAACTATTTTAACTTCTGATAAAGTAAATGTTCTAGCTATTGAATCAGAAGCTAATCTTTATCAATGAATATACATTGTCAATCAAATGAATGAGTTCTGCAATGAGTATAAACAAGCTATAAGCGAAAACAAGCTCAAACTTCATAGCACTAAACTGAAGAACTGCAAGATCGTTGATGACATTCTATTTAAAAAAGACTTACTATGAGTCTCTGAGAATATGCATACGAAATTGCTGCAGAAAATTTATGATCAATCATTCATTTCTCACTTCAACAATAAAAGAACTGTTGATTTAGTTCAACGCTTCTACTATTAATCAAATCATCAAGCAACAATTAAATGTTACATTCGAAACTGTCATATCTATTAATGAAGCAAGACATCTAGAAATAGCATCAATGAACTTCTTCATTCTCTCTTGATTTCATAGAAACGCTGAAAAGACATAGTTATGAACTTCATTACTGAGCTATTTCTATCAGAAGATTATAACGTCATTTGTACAATCATATGTTGACTCATCAAGAAACATCATTATGTTCTCTGTTATTAAGAAGACGAAAGCATCTCAGTCAAAGAAACAATTTGAATCATGCTATGAAACATTTATTGACTTCATGATTTATTCAGTTTCATTGTTTCAAACAGAGATTCTCACATGATGCTGATTACGAATCTACTGTCTAGTTATAGTAAAGTCTAGAGATTATCAAAAGTTTGAATGACATTGAAATGCTGCGTGATGATGAAGCGCTGTGCATTAATCGCGTGCAGAGTTTTCGCGATCGCGCAGACTTTAATAATCTCAATGCGCATGCTACAAGCAATCTGCACGCAGATGAGAAAGTCAAATAAAACGCAGAACTACGAGAAAAATCACTTATGAAAATCATTCAATTCAGTATCTTGTCATCATGATGACAAGAACTGAAACAGAACACTCTCATGTTTGATCTGTTAAGAATGATTAGCAGAAAGAACTTGAATCATGAACATTCTTTAAATCTACATGCTAACTATGTATAAATCTTGTTAAGACTGCGTGTCTGTTACTACAACATAAGCAACTCACAAGACTTGTTAAGTTCAACATGAATAAACTTGAGAGTCTCATTAATATCATTTAACAAATGTTCAGACATAAACATTCTATATATGAGCAATATGCTGATGAGAAGACTTTGTTAAAAGAAGAGAAACACAAGCGAATTAATAAAGAATGATTGAATTACGCTGTCTGATTAAAAGTGTAGCATATGAACATCTTTGCAAAACATAGTCGATCTGCATGAGAAAGATCTTTACAGATAACATGAAACAGATAAGTTACACATCTTACAAGCGAAGTGAGCATCTGCAAAGCATGATATACAATGACAACAACTGTCAATCTTAAGAATCTCATTTCTTCACTGAGTTCTGACTCTTGAATGTCTTAATGATAAAATCAATCTCTAGTCAAAGACATCATCTGTATAACTCAAGAAAACAGTAGCGTATGTTAATGTGATTAAAGAAGAAATCGACTGCGATACACATATGTATCGCTGATGAAACGTCTGCAACTCATGCTTAAGAAGTAAACTGTCAAAATTTAAGTAGTGAGAGATTTCACTCATCTTGAACTGTGAATTTGCTGCAAGAGAAAAAACTATCTCTCGCTAAGAAGAAAATCAGCATAGAGATCATGTTTTATGTATGTTGCATGCAACGTATACAACATATTTTCAATAAACGAAACAGATGAGTTGCACGTCTTACAAGCGAAGCGAGCGTCTGCAAGACGTGATATACAATGATGATGACTGTTGATCTTGAGAATCTCATTTCTTCACTGAACTCTGACTCTTGAATGTTTTGATGATAGAATCAATCTCTAGTCAAAGACATCATCTGTATAGCTTGAGAAAACAGTAGTGTATGTCAATATGATTAAAGAAGAAATTGACTGCAATACACATGCATATCGCTAACAAAACATCTGTGACTCATGCTTAAGAAGTAAACTGTTGAAATCTGAGCAGTAAGAAATTTCACTCGTCTTGAACTGTAAATCTGCTGCGAGAGAAAAGACTATTTCTCGCTAAGGAAAAAATCAGCATAAAGATTGTGTCTTATGTATGTTGCATGCAACATATGCAACATATTTTCAATAGATGAAAAGAGCGAACGAAAAGTCAACAACATCATTTGAAAGTTATCTTGTTCTCAGCGTCAATGTTGTGTCATCAGTGTGAAATCATTGCAAGAAATTCAAGGTTAAGATTTTCGTTAAAGAGAAAAAGAAAATCAAGAGAATCATGATGATAACAACAGAGAACATAGTGAGATGAGTGAAAGAAATTGACGTCGACGAGACGTTATCAACACGCAAGAATATAAAGACTATGAAGAGATGATCAAATCTACTGATATTTCAAGTCAAGATTAAAGACAGCAAGAGAATATTGAAGAAAAACGATTTTTGAATCAAAGAGATTTCATCAAATGCAAGTTTGCGCGAAGTCAGATTCAAGATAGTGATACATGAAATTAAAATCAAAGAAATGTCTAAAGACATAGAGAAGAAGAGAGCGAAAGCGCTCATCAAGATCAACAAAGACATACATTCAAAGATGATGATTGAGAAAGTCAAGTAACTCACAAAGAATAGTGAACAGAAGAGATACATCTTGCTGATGATATGCGTAGTCAGCGCTGAGATGATAAACAAGCTAATTGACGAGAGAATATATCATGAGATTGACATAAAAATCACGCAGTTCTATGATTCAAGTTGTAGAACACATCAGTGTTTAAAGTGTTAAGACTATGATCATAAGACATATGAATGCAGAAACAAGCAAAGATGTGTTTACTGCGCGCTAGATTATCGCTCAAAGCACTATTCTCATAAACAGACTTAAGATATATGAAAATGTGAAACATGTTGAAATACACACAGAGTCTTTGACTCTCAATGTCATAAACAACAGATTGAAAAAGAGAGAATAAAGAGAGTCATGAAACACAGATCTCTATATCACGTTGTACAAAAGCAGAAAGAACTCAAAGCGATGATGTTAAAGATGTTCACAGAAACATTTATCAGTCTGAAATCACTGATAAACAATGACTTGAAGAGAAAACAGAAACGCTCAACAAATGAAAGTCATCTGCTCAATGTAATCATCACATTCAAAAACACTATATTGAATCATTTAGTCAAGAAGTCAAAAACAAATAAGTTGAAGTCAACATCAATCACATCAATTTCAATATCATCTTCTTTTGAAGATTTTACAAGAAAAGCAAGCACATTGCAGATGCTTAAGAGAATATCAAACAGCTTTGAATGTGAACTTTAATGTTTCAGCAAAAGAAGCTTTGAATATTACAGTATAACATTCACAAGTTCAGAGAAAAGATGATGATAGTGTTACTACATGAGAAAAAGATAAAGAATTATGACATTTTGATTCTTCAAGAACTCTGATGATTTGATGAGAATTTCAGAGCGTACTGCTCAGCAACTGTCAACTTCATGCTGAAGAATAATGAAGATAAAATCTGTTTCTACATAAACAAGAGAATTGACAGCAACATCTGACACTCAACATGATACTTCAAAGATGTAAACATAATTACGTTATAAACATTAACAGATGACACACAGATGACTCAAAAAACTATATACGTTCATGAAGCATACAATTTGTCACTCAAAGATCATGAAGTCATTCATGAAAAAGAAAGTCTTTCAGACATTGAAAAGATGTTACACATATCAAAAGAATGCGTTCTTGTAAAAGACTTTAATCTGCATCATTTCACATGAGAAAAATCATTCTATTTAAGACAGCATCTATTGTCAAATGATTTAATTGAAATGACTACAAATGTTGATGCATCGTTGATGCTATTTCAAGACATGATTACGAGAGATTATCAGAGATTTCAAACGACAATAAATTTGATCTTCACGATAAACAATATTATGAATCAATTAATATGATGTGAAATCAATGAAAAAATGAAAAACTTCTCAGATCATCTGTTGATACAGACAATTATAGATTTCAGAGTCTGCAAAGAATCAGCGTGAAAATCGCGTTGCAACTGAAAGACAATGAATGAAGAGAAGTTCATCAATATTCTGAAAGAACAAATGTCAAAATCACTGTTGAATCATGAGATGAAACATCAATGCATAAATGAGTACACTAAGCAACTGTTGAATGCACTGAAGAAGATCATCAAGATTTTCACTTTCTGAGCGAGATCACATAAAATGATCAAAGCAGAATGAACGAAGAAGTGTACAAAGATCATCAAGAGTATAAGATGAATGAGAAGAAGCTGTTGAATCATCAACAACTGAACAAAGTACATTCAAGCATGTGACAAGAAGAGTAAGATCATCAGAAAACAGAAATGCAGTGAATATTAAGAAATCATGCAGAATGTCAAACAATTCTCAAGAAGACTGTTTAAAACTGCGAAATAAGCAAGAAATGCAGTTGCAAATACATTGACTCAAGCGACAATTTCTCTTCTGATCAAGTCAGAATGCTTTGACATTGCTACAACAGTGCAAAATAAAATGAAGATGATGTTTCAAACTCACTTTTCATCATCTTCAGAGATTTTCATGCTGAACACAGAAGACTTCAAGTATTCATTCTCGATTAAGAATGATGCTTCGCTGATGCATTGCAAGATTAAGAGAGTCATCTACAAGATGATGCTCAACAAGACTTTGAAACACACAGAATACATAAATAGAATAATGCGCAGACTCGTTGAAGATGCATCAGAACAAATACGCTCTCTTTTTGAAAAATGTTTGCAGAAGAAAATACAGTCAACTCAGTTCAAGAACATGATTACAATAGTGATGCAAAAGTCAGACAAGAAGAATTACTTTAATGCAAAAATATATAGATCAATTGCATTACTCAACATGTTGAGCAAGATACTGAAGTTCATCATATTTGAACATTTGTGAAATGTTATAAAAGTGTGCAACTCATTATTGAACACTCAGATGAGAACTTGCAAACACAGATCAACAGATATAATTTTGCAACTGATTACAGAAAAGATACACATTGTATGAAGTGACACAAGAAGAAGAGTAGTTTCACTGCTGAGTCTGAATGAGAAGAGTGCATTCAACAATGTAGCACATAGCAGACTCTTGCATGACATGAAAAAAAGAAGAGTTCTCAGACTGCTTCTTGAATTTGTGAAGAACTTTCTGAGAAATTGACGCATCACAATCATAATCAATGATTACATGATGATGAAATGCAGCGTGAATGTCAACATATCACAAGACTCTTTGCTATCATCAATATTATATTTGTTTTACAACGTGAACTTGCTAAAAGCATGTGATGACATCAGTCTGAGAACAAGCTTCACAGATTTCATAAACAACATCAATATCTTAACATATGAAGAGTTCATAAAGTGCAATTGCAAAGTTCTTAGCGAGATCTATGATAGATGCGAACAGTGATCAAAAATGCATGACATCAAGTTTTTAAAAACAAAGCATGAGTTGATTCACTTTACAAGAATCTCTAAGTGATTCAATATGAACGTTGACGTAAAGTTGATGAAACATCAGATTAACTCAAAATCAAATATCAGAATTTTGAGAGTTCAACTGAACTTCAAGCTGAAATAAGCGACTTACATGCATCATGTCAAAGCAAAACTAGTGTTTAGACAAAAGATCATGCAGACAATCATTGAGTTTATTTGAGACTCATTAATGACGACGAAAAAGCAAATATACTTCGTGATGAAACGCTCTCTGCTTAGTCACGAAGTCATCATATGATACATGTCACAGAGAGTGAAGAGTCATTGAAAAGATCTGAACATCAAGCTGAAATCAGTATAAGAAAGAGCATTGCAACAAATCATCAATGTTTATCATGTGACATCAATAGAAATTCTACAGATAGAAATAAACACAGCGTCGATAGATATTCATCTATGAAAGCTGATATAAAAGTTGATAATAAACATGAACTTTCAAAAATCAGATGAAGTTATTGAGATGATGATGCATCAAATTTGCAACAATTTGATACTCAAAAGAGATTGAAAATCAAAGCTGTGCAAAATGTCTTTGCAGCTGAAACAAAAGTGAATGAAAGAAACACTTGAATAAATGAAGATGAAGTGAAGTCATCTTTACATGATGACTTTTTGATCAGAGTCATCAAGAATAGTTATAGTTGCAAACAAGAAAATATCAATAAATCAACATCATTTTGATACATTCACGTCAAAGCAAAGAATTTACTTAAATGATAGTGACAGTAAAGAGAATGTTACAACGATTGCAATGAGAATTAACTGAGAGTTAAATAAGAGACTGAAGAAATTGACTTTAATCATCATTCATCATGAAGAACTGAAAGAATTGATCGTGAAGATGAAATATTTCACAAACATAGTGACAGAGAATTGAAAGTGTCATGAAAAGATATACAAAGTATACAGTGATAGTCAGACTTCTCTGAAAACAGTGAAAGCTATGATATCAACAAAAGATCAGACACGTTTGCAATGAGTTCAAATTGCACATGAGAACATTCAATCTTAAAAAGTTACGTTGAAGCTACATTAAGTGATGAGACATGCAGAAGTACTTGAAAATGAAGCAATGAACAAGATGATTGATGATGCACACAATTTATCTTTATTGCTGACTGAGTATTAACACACTGAAGTGATGACGAGACTGATGCTCAAACAGAAACAAATCAGATAAACATGAAGAATAGTCTGAAAAAAGAGATTCAACGCAGCTCATTTTCAATATCTGACATCAAAGATAACACATCAACATCTGTGACTGCACAAGAATCATGCAAAGTCTCACAGTGCATTATTGACGCAGCTACGCATGAGAAAAATTGACTTCAATCAATTTCTACATGAGAGATGAGTACTTGATGTCGCTATGATGATGTGCAAGTGTAACAGAGATTGAATGTTAATTAAGCACATTTTATTAACATGTTTCAGATGAAAAGTAGAATGAAAAGCAATGCAATGAGAAGAGAACATCACGAACTTGAGAAAGCTCTTAGAAATTATGAGCGCAGCAATGATGATTATTCAAATAATATTTTCAATGAGCATATTGAATCAATTTCAAGCTGTGATGTCATCAAAGAATCAGATAAAAGAGAGAAAAAATAGAAAAGAAATAAACTTATAAAGTTTTCGCATTAAAAACAGTTATAGTATAAAGTGCAGAAAGAAGCGATTTTTTGATGCAAAAAGAACGCTGCGCTAGCGCAACGCTCAATACAGTATATAAAATCTTGCATAGACTCATAATGAATGTTGAATTGAGTAAGAATTAAAAAAAAAAAAGATTCTCAGTTCATATCAACAATGTGACAAAGTCTTTGCAAGTGACTAAGAATCACGACTAGTTTATCAACAGTTTATCATTCTGAGATCAATGATCAATCAGAGTGAGTCAATCAAGACGTTGAACATGAACTTAGAATCTACTGTAATTACATGCAGAATGACTGAGCAAAATGATTATCAATGATGAAATTCAGCGAAAATTTCAATATCTTCTTCATCATCTCAATGATTTCGTTCTACTTTAATAAAAACTTTCACTCACGAATGAGTTTCAATTCAGATACGACTGACTACGAGATTATTCATGAGCATCTTGAAGCTAGAAAAGTCAACGATATTATCATTTAAATGAAGAAACTTCTTATCTTTGATCATTAACAATTGAAAAAGACGAAGCAGATCACTGAAGATCAAATCAATAAACATAAATGAGATGTCATCTATGAGATAAATGATTGAGTTTGATTATCTTTCAGAAACTTCAAAACAACGAGATCATGCAAAGATTTGAAAGACAAACAACTAGAACTTTATCAAATCACAATCAAAGTTGAAATCTTTTACTATCTTCATCTATCAATAAGCATGAAGCAGCTGCATTCAATGTTCAGCTTAAAGTTATTATATTCTTGTTTCAACAATCTTTTATCAGAACAGCATTCAGAATCTTTCAGATTACTCACTATTGAGAATGATGAACATTGAGAGATAGATAACATTTTGAACTTCAGATGCTATTGAGATCGAATACAATACAAGATCAAATGAATGAAACTAAATCAAGATAATGAATGATACTATGTCGATAAAGAAGAATTCAAGAGCTTGAAAGAAGTTCTAGTTGAATTTTATAAGTTCTATTCAGACAAGTCACACTAAATTAAAAAACAGTGAAAATTTTTGCGTTTCATTTGTTCTATTCATGTGAACATGAATTTTCAAAGAGAGAAGTAATGTTACAAATGTGTCAAAGATCAAATTCTAATCAATTCATAATGAACGCTAGCGAGTTCACTGCATATTAATTAGAGCTAGTCAATGATTTAGTTGAGAGCTGATTTAGATTTGACTCAAATTTGACTCAAATATGATTCAACATCTTTTTTCTTTTTTAGCATCTTTTAAATCAGCTTCTATTGTCTTCTAAATAAACACACTTCTTTGTATTACGAGTAATTAACAGATGTTTATGATAAACACATTTCTTTGTGTTGCAAACATCTTTCAAATAAACATCTTTCTTGTGTTTTAACACATTTTCTTTGAAACTAGCGTTGAATTTGAGTAACTACTATATAAAGTGTGTTTTTCTTGTCTTTTGTATCTTTTTTCTTCTGTATTCTTAAGAATTGATAATGAGATTCATCTGTACATGATGTTGATTACAAATTTTTTGATTCTATTCTGTGTTTGAATAAAAGTCAGAAGAGTTAAAAGATTTCAATTCAATGCAGTTTGAATGATGTTAAAACATTGCATGATCAAGAAAGTTGTTGTGCAAAGTTTTCATTCATGTGACAGCATTTCTTTCTAACAGTCACAATCAATCTATGAAGAAGATTAATGACATGTCAATGTCAGTAAGAGATGAAAAGATACTACTAGTAGAATAGTCAACTCAAATGAAGAGTTTGAGAATCATGATTACAAGTGATTGAAGAATTTGCAATTCATTGACTGCGTCAATATTGAAATGTCTTCATCACATTGACAGTGTCATTGAGTAATTGATGAAAAGATATCAGATAAAATAAATGAATCAAATAATGAGTCTTGAGTTTGTGACTACATGTGCTTGAAGAAGTAGTGACTTGTTGATCATGCTGATATACTGAAAAGACTTGAACTCATCTTCTTTACTTGATGTCAAGTCATACATCTATCTACATGAAAAATTGAGAGTGCATGAAAGCAATCAGAACACATCTTTACTATTAATCAGCTAAGCATTGAATGATTGCAATTGCACGTTTATACTAACAATTTATTCAACGTTTACATGACATAAGTCAAATCAAGAGAAGAAAAGAATTATTCAGTACAATCACACTCTATCTTCTCATCATGTGCATCTCTCTTTCATCACACATTTCTCTACTCAATGAATGATAATCATTAAGCAAGAGAACACAGTTTCTGCGTTACAATCATGAGCATTATGAATGCAAAGAAACATCTTTCATCTTCGAATCAAGAATTGAATCGAAACATTGTTGTATAGAATATCATCAATGAAGAGCAGAGCAAAGACAATGCGTTACAATAAACAATATAGACACTCATAAAAGTTTACTCAAGCATCACATGCTGAATAGAAGCTATAGATTCATTATTGATAACACAGTGTCAGTTTTATTGTTTTGACGACGTGAAGTTGTTGTGTAGTTGACGAGCGATTTTCTTTCTCAGAGAGTTTTGTTCATTCAATACACATAGCATAGTTTCTCTCATGAGTTGAATTTAAATCGATGTCACAAGAATGTATGAATTTAAATTAAATTAAATTAAATTAAATCTGTATTCTTAAAGTCTTAGTTATAACTATCTTTATAGATCAAACATTCTAGTTACACACGCACTCTGATTAGTTTCTAGACATGATCTCAACAATTAATTATTGATTGATGAATTATTGATAAACAATCAATAAGTTTTATAAAAAGAAAACTCAATGAATCAATGATGTAAATAATTATTAATCAATAAATAATACTAGATCAATCAACAATTGATCACATAATTTACATTTGAGATTGACAAGCTGTGTAACTTGTCTGTCAATTGAAATTTCAGAATTATTAATTCAAGATCAATCTAGTATTGATTATGTATTAGTGATTGATGGTTGAATGGGAAAGAGTTCAACGAACCATGAAAATTTTGAAATGGCTCGGCGATGCGACGGGAAGCCTAGCGCAAAACGTTAGCGTTGATATCTCAACCGTTAGTGTTGATCTGTCGACCTGCGTTCTCTAGTTTTAGCACTACCTCGTAGCGCATCTTACGTGATTAGATAATCATTTATTCAAGCTTACTAATTTATTCTCAGTTGAAGAGTATTGAAGTTACTGTGAGTTTGAATCAGTTAGAATATCTACTCTGTTCTACTCTT